>Ga0316217_10003519_pt1 | contig 17752 bp, 3 predicted proteins | sample 1anoAmetaG_FD_203633 | JGI IMG/M metagenome (GOLD analysis project Ga0316217, IMG submission 203633) | Freshwater microbial communities from Trout Bog Lake, Wisconsin, USA - 1anoA | ecosystem: Environmental > Aquatic > Freshwater > Lake > Hypolimnion/Profundal zone | place: USA: Wisconsin...
GCCAACAACACCATCGTGTCGGGCACCGGCTCCACTATTTTCTCCACCATCAGCATCCACGTGGTGTCCGACAACACGGTCATCTATTATGACCAGTGGGAGGACGGCTATGAAACCAGCCTGGGGAGCCCGACCCAGTCCACGACGCAAATCTGGGGGGATGGCAACGACGCCCACGGCATTCCCCCGGGCATGGTCCACAATCCCCTCGGCCTGCCGGCGGGCACGATCATCACCCTGACCAACGCCGTGCCGACGCAGCCGCGGAATCCCTCGGTGATCCTTTACGATGGTCGCGATCACATTGGCGCCACGCGCCCGATCGTGGTCACCCGCGCGCACTGGCCTTCCACCACCGGCACGGTCATCGCCGGGGCGGTGAGCGTTTTGTCCACGGCGCAGTGGGGCACCAATTACGTCAGTCCGGTGGGTCAGAACCTGACCAATGGCTTGATGCAGTATGTGGGGATGTTTGTGCAAGCCATGCAGAACAACACTGCGGTGACCATTGATCCGACGGGCACGAACGGAGCGGGGGTCACGAATATCGTCCTGAATCAGGGCGAATGCTATTTGTACAACGGGGGCATTCTGCAGGGAGGCAAAGCCACCGCCTCGGCGCCGGTGCAAACGGATCTGGTCATCGGCCATAAAAACGCCACGTATGCGGTGGACTGGTTTAACTTGTATCCGGTCAACACCTGGGGCAGCACCTACTACACGCCGGTCGGTTCGGCCGCCAATGGGCAACCGGCCTATGTCTACCTATATAATCCGAACACCAACGCCCTCAATCTCCAAGTCACCACCAAGGTGGGCGTCTCCACTGTCACCATCCCGGCGACCAACGGTCTGAAGCAATACACGATGCCGGCGGCCTCGGGGGCGAGTTTCGTGGCCACCAACGGCCAGCCGTTTTATGCCATCTGCACGGTGGCCGCCCTGCCTTCGGCGGATACCACGTGGAACTGGGGATTCTCGCTGGTGCCCACGCAGATTCTCACCACCGAGGAAGACGTGGGTTGGGCGCCGGGCAGCAGCGACGGCACTCAGGACGGCAGTCCGGTCTGGGTCACGCCGCTGGCGGCCACCAAGCTTTACGTGGTATATGGCAGCAACACGAATTACCTCACCGATCCGGTGGGCGGCAAATACAACACCAACTTCAATATCACGGCCTTCCAGTCGCTGAAAATCTACAATCCCAGCAAGGATCAGACCGGCATGAGGATCTACACGCTGGACGGCACGTTGATCACCGCAGCGTGGGGTGAGGACGCGGACGTGGCGGGGGCCGGGAATCCCTACATTGACGCCGGCTACACGGTGCTGCCCTTCCCTGTGCCCACGTTGAAAAAGACCGTCGCCAATCTATCCAATCCGGGGCAGCCGGTCAGCACCAACGGCACGGTGCTGCAATACACCGTGACCATCGGCAACAACAATCTGGTGCCGCTGGAGGACGTGGTGCTGATTGATAATCCCTCCATCCGGCTGAAATACACGGCCAATTCCACCACCAATTTCAACTCGTTGGCCACCAATGCGGTGCCGGATAAAGCGACCGCCTTTCCGTTGCTGAGCCCCGGTTACACCAACGCCATCATTGAGGCGCAGAGCAGTGTCACTTTCACCTACCTTTTCACCGTCACCAACAATACGGGCGCCATCACTAATGTGGCCACCATTCCGAGCAGCATGAGCGGCATCGGCTTGAGTTCCAGCCTGACGGCGGACACGCAGGTGCCGGTCACGAACAACTATGTGGCGCCGATCATCAATTTCACCGACACCAATGGCGTGGTGACCAATGCCTATGCCTTGGGCTTGACGAATATTTATGTGACGGTGACCGATTCCAACGCCAACCTCTCGATCTCCAACCTGGATACGATCCAGGTGACGGTGCTGGACACCAACACCGGGGATTATGAAGTGCTGACCCTGACGGAAACCGGCACCAACACGGGTGTGTTCCGCAACACCAGCGCTTTGCCCAGCTCGGCGACGTCGGGGTTGTATCCCAATGACGGGGTCCTGAACGGTTCGCCCGGGGATGGGCTGGTGGTGACTTATATTGCCGGCAGCGGCAGCGCTTACACCGCCACTGCCACGCTCACCGGTTCCAGCGGCGGCTCCGGCGGTGGTGGCGGCGGCTCCGGCTCCGCGCTCACCAAACAGCTTTATTTGAATTCCACCAACAGCATTTCGCAAGCGTTGAATCGGTTCAATCCGGCGGTCTCCGGCGGCGCCACCCTCTCCAGCGCGGATATTGGATCGGGTCAAGCCGGTTCCAAGGGGGTGGTGGGCCTGGCTGGAGTGTTCACCAACGGCTTGCCCTACGGCAGCTCTAGCAGCAATATTTCTCTGTCGGTAACCATCCCCAGCGGCGCAAATGATCCTCTTCTGGTGGTCGGTGTCGCCTCACGCGTGGCGTCGGCAACCAACATTTTGCTCAATGGAGTTAAATTGACCAGGGTTGTCACCAACTCGGCAACTGGAACCGAAGGCGGCACCGAAATCTGGGTGTACCTTAACCCGCCGGTCGGCACCTATACTTGCCAAGTTGATTTAAACACTAGCGCGTCTGACGGCTCCGTGGTCGGGGCGGTCCTCTTTACCAATGTGAATCAAACCATTCCTTATGGTCAATGGGCAACCAACGGGGCGTCCAGCGCCAATGCGACAAATAATGTCACCTGCACCAATGCGACCGGTTTGGTTTTTGGTTTGGTGGAGTTTGATGACACCACCAGCACTTCCGCCATGACGGTTCGTAATGGACAAACCAACCTTTTCTACGTTGTGGCCAGCTCATCCCAAACATCCAGTGAAGGTTCCGGCGGCGTCAGCATCGCTCCAGGCGTCAGCAGCGGGGTCGTGTCCATGTCTTGGACAAATACGGGTTCCCACGGTTGGTCCATGGCGAGCCTTCCAATCAATCAGGACAGTGCCAAGACCGGGTCCGGAGGCCCCTCCACCAACGCCACCTCGTTCGTTCAGAGTCCGGTGTTCGACACCGCCTTTACCATCCCGTCGAACAGCGTCATTTACATCACCAATTATATCACGGTGACCAATGGCACCTTCACGGCCAATCCCAATATCACGGCCCTGCTCCAAACGAATGGGGTGACGTTTCTAACGCTGACCAATCCCACGTATAATGAAGTAGCCCACGTCTATACAAATCTCGTCTGGACCAACACGTTGAGCGCCAGCCTCACCATTCCGGCCGGCACGAACATCACTTATGTCATTTCTAACGGCGTGGCCGGCACGGCGTTCCATGTGGACTACGGCAGCGCCGCCATGCCGTCGGTCATTTTGCTGCCGGCCTCCCCGGCTACGGTCATCAACATCCAGAGTTTTGGCATCTACGATGCCGCCAATCCGAATGGCAATCTGGTCAGTGCGCCGGTGGCGGGCACGCCGCTGTATATCCGCGCCACGGTGAGCGATCCTTTTGGTAACTACGACATTTCGAATGTCGTCCTGACCATCACCGCGCCCAATGGCGGGGTGACCACGGTCAATGCCAGCTTGGTGGCCAGCACCGCGACCAATGCGACTTATGAATATGCGTGGAGCGCCACGACGGCGGTGGGCGATTACTCCATTGCGGCCACGGCCTATGAGGGCACGGAAGGCATCACGGACACCGCCACGGCGGCCATCACCACCTCGTATCTGGATCGCGGCACCCCCAACACCACCACCTTCACCAGCGGCGGAGTGGCCACCAACGCGTATCCGGTCAATAACGGCACCGCTTGCGTGCTGGTGCAGGATTTGAGCGCGAACACCAATCCGAACGTGGCGGATACCGTGGTGGTCACCGTTTCCAGTTCGGCCGGCGGGTCCATCCAAGTGCCCCTGACCGAGACGGGCACCAGCACCGGCTCCTTTGCCGGCTGCTTCAACACCACCACCACGCAGGCTGGCACCAATAGCACCACGCTTTACGCGCCTTCCGGGGCCGTCTTGACGGCGAATTATTCCAGCGTCACCTCGCCGGCGTTCCAAAGCTCCGCCACGGCCATCATTCAGCCGGCCGGCAGCTCGACTCCCAGCGCCGCCATCACCAAGACCATCGTTTCCCCGACCGGCGGCCAGGCTTTGCTCGGCAATCAAGTGACGTACAACATACAGGTGCTCAACAACGGCAGCACCACCCTGAGCGGTCTGGCGGTCACCGACAGTTATCCCTCGCAGTTGTCTTATACCAATGCCAGCCCGGCCCCGGCGATCACCAACACGACCAGCCGGCTGCTGATCTGGAGCAACCTGGGAGCCTTCACGCCGGGCCAAGGCACCAACCTGACGGTCACCTTTACCACCACGAACGCCAGTCCGGCCACCAACAGCGCCTGGGTGGGGGGCGGCGGTTTGACCACTCTGGTCACCAACACCGTGACGCTGCCCATCCTTAACCCGGCGCTGAGCATCTTCAAGACCGTTTTGAATCCGGTCGCCACCAACCGGGTGGGCAGCAATGTCGTCTTCCAGATTGTCATCACCAACACCGGCAATACCACGATCCCCACCCTGCCGATGGAGGATAATTTCAGCGGCGCGTGCTTCCAGTTTGTCAGCAACAATATTGTCTCGACCAATGCCGCCGCCATCACGGGCAAGCTGCCCTCGAGTGGTTATGGCTCGCTGGTCTGGACCAACCTCGCGCCCACCAATGGCCTGGCCCCCGGCGGCGTCATCACCAATGACATCACCCTGCTGGTTACCGGCCAGGGCTATCCGGCCGTCAACACGGCTATCGTGGATTATGCGGTGGACACCAACGGTCTGGCCGTGCCAACCACCACCTCCTCCGTCGGGGTCACCAATGCGGCGGCGTCCATTGCGGGCTATGTGTATTACGACGCCACCGCCAATCACACCGGGGTTTATAACAGCGCCGATGTCGGCTTGAGCGGGGTCACCGTTTCGCTTTACACCGACAGCAACAATGTGCCCGGGGCGCTGGTGGCGGCCACCACGACGGCGGCCAACGGCAGTTACCAATTCCTGAACCTGGGCACGAACAACTATCTGGTGGTGGAATCCCTGTTGCCGGGTTATATCGCCAGTTCCGCCGTCAATGTGGCGACCAATGTCTCGGCGCTCATCGCCTATACCAACGTCAATTTCTTCTCCTACCTGCTGGCGGCCACGAATTATGCCAGCATCAGCGGATCGGTGACGAACGACCTGAACTGGAATGGCGTGGCGAACACGGGTGAACCGGGCCTGCCCAATGTGACCATCAGCCTCGTAGAGGACCTGGGCTCCAACGGTTTGGTGAAGGCCGATGATCCGGTGGTGGCCACCGCCACCACGGACACCAACGGCAATTACAGTTTTGTTGACGTCACGCCCGGCCACTACGTCATTCAGGAATCGGTCCCCTACGGTTACTACGCCACCAACGTGGCCGCGGTCACCAATGCGGGCGCCATTTTGGCGGCCACCAATAGTGCCGGGGTTTTGACCAATTTCACCCAGGTCGGGCTGGTCCTGACCAACGGGCAAAATTCCATCAACAACAACTTCCTGGTGGCCCAGTATCAATTGAGCGGCACGGTCTTTGATGATACCAACGGCCTGACCGACGGACATGTCAACGGTTTGGCGACGAATGATGTGGGGGTGCCATTGTATGCGAACCTGTTGAACGCGAACAGCAACGTGCTGGCGAGTGTGGCCGTGGGCGCCAAGGGAGTTTACGTCTTCACCAATCTGATTAGCGGCACCTATCTGGTGCAGTTGAGCGAGAACGCGGGCATGGTGGGATCGTCGGCTCCGGCCATGGTGCTGCCGGCGGGATGGGTGAACACGGGCGAAAGCACGAACAATGTGATTGCCGGAAACACCAACGGACTGCTGACCGTGCAATTGGCCACGGTTCTGACCAATGCGAATTTCGGCGTGGACGCCCTGCCGACGGGGACGGCGACCAACGCGACGTACATGAATCCGGGCGGGACGAACACGGTGCTGGTGCCGGATCTGACGGGGACGGATCCCGAGCAGGGGCTCTTGGGCGGGACGACCACCACGGTGGTGATCGTTTCGCTGCCGGGCGCCAGCTACGGCACGCTGTATTACAACGGGACGGCCGTGATGGCCGGGCAGGTTATTACCAATTACAATCCGGCGGATCTGACGCTGCACCCGTCCTTCCAGGGCGCAGGGGTGGTGACGTTCAACTATGAGATTGAGGATGCGGCGGGCGAACCGAGCGCGAGCACGCCGGTGCAAGTGACCTTCACGGGCGTGAGCCTGAGCGGTACGGTTTTTGATGATGCCAACGGCTTGGCCAACAACCAGGTTGATGGCGTGGCGACGAATGATGTGGGGGTGCCGTTATATGCGAACTTGTTGAACGCGAACAGCAATGTGTTGGCCACAGTGGCGGTGGGCACCAACGGGGCATACAGCTTCGCGAGCATTTCGAGCGGCAGCGACCTGGTGGAGCTGAGTACGAACCTCGGGAATGTGGGATCGGCGGCTCCGCCCGTGGCGCTGCCCGCGGGCTGGGTGAACACGGGCGAGAGCGTCAACGGCGTGATCGCAGGGAACACCAACGGGCTGGTGCCCGTGACGGTGGCGAGTGCGTCTGTGGCCAATGTGAATTTCGGCGTGGACGCCCTGCCGACCAGTGTGGCCGCCACCGGTACTTATCTCAATCCGGGCTATACCAATCAGGTGGTTTTGCCGGCGCTCACCGGGACCGACCCCGAACAGAGCCTCTTGGGCGGGACCACCAACCGGGTGATCATAAATTCGCTGCCGGTGGGCACCGGCATCTTGTACTACATCGGCCTGCCGGTTTATGCCGGTCAGATCATCACCAATTACAATCCGGCGCTGCTGACCTTGGATCCCTTGTTTGAGGGGGCTGGCGTCGTAACGTTCACCTCCTCGATGCTGGACGCCGCCGGGGAGGCCAGCGCGGCGCCGGTGACCAACACGATCACCTTCACGGCCATTACCCTGAGCGGCAAGGTGTTTAATGACACCAATGGTTTGACGGATGCCACCGTCAACGGCACCGGCACGAATTTGGGCGGGGCGCTCTACATCAACCTGTTGAATGCCGCCTCCAACGTGCTCGCGGTTGTGTCCGTGGCGGCGGATGGCACGTTCTCTTTTAGTGGCATTTCCGGCGGCAACGACATTGTGCAATTGACTGACAACCAAGGAACAGTTGGGCTGGCGGCGCCGGTGACCGCCCTGCCTGCGGGATGGGTCAACACCGGCGAGAACTTGGGGACCGGGCCCGGCAATGACGGCAATCCCAATGGTCTGCTCGCGGTAAGCCTCTCCGGCAACACGGCGAATGCCGACTTTGGCATTTGGCAGCTCGGCAGCTTGAGTGGCCAGGTCATCTATGACGCCAATGGCAACGGTGTGCAGGACGCCGGTGAAACCAATGGCCTCGCGGGCGTGCTGATCACGCTCCAGACCAATGGCGTGACTGCGGCCACGACCACTACCAGCAGCACCGGAACTTATCAATTCGCCAATGTGCCGGCCGGAAACTACACATTGGTGCAGACGCTGCCCAGCGGCGCAGTGGCCACCACCCCCACCTCTTTGAGCGTCACTTTGCCCAGTGGACAGAACCTCGCAGGCAATAATTTCCTCGATACCGGAACGGGCTCGATCGGCAACCTGGTTTGGTATGACCTCAACGGCAATGGAGTGCGGGACAGCGGTGAACCCGGCTTGCCGGGAGTCCGGGTGTTTCTGGATGTCAATGGTAATGGGAATTGGGATGCCAATGAACCCTATCAAATTACCGACGCCAATGGCGCTTATGATTTCACCCATCTGTTGCCCGGCACTTACAGTATTGTGGTGGATACCAACACCCTGCCGGTGGGCCTGGTCTGCACGGGCGATCCCGACAGCATTAAGAATGGCCAGACCACCGTCATCTTGGCCGCCGGCCAGAACATCACGACCGCCGATTTCGGCTATGAACCGCTTTTCAGCCTTGGTAATCAGGTGTTTTTGGATCTGAACAATGATGGCAACCGGGACGTCGGTGAGTCGGGAATCAGTGGTGTCCGCATGGTGCTATTCAAGTCCGATGGCTCGGGCAATCCCACGGGATCCGCCCTGGGCACGGAGACCACGGATGCCGAAGGGTATTACCGCTTTGACTCTCTGGCCGCCGGCACCTATGTGGTGATCGTGGATCAATCCAACTCGCCGTCGTTGCTCGGCGACGTCAGCAGCACCGGCGCCAGCTCGGATTACACCCTGGCCGGGGATGAGCTGGATCACGGCAAGGATACGCCCATTAGTTACGGTGGCATCATCAATGGCATCGTGAGCACGCCGGTGACAGTAGGTTTGGGGTTGCAGCCGACGAATGAATTGGTTTCTGGTGAGTCGCCTGCCGGCGGACATGGACCGACCGGTGACGCCAATGACAACCTGACCGTGGAGTTTGGCTTTACCCCCACCTATAGCATCGGCAACCGTGTGTTCTGCGATAATGGCGCCGGCGGCGGGACTGAGAACAACGGCCATTGGGACGGCGCCGAACCCGGCATCTCCAATGTGGTCATGCAGCTTTTTGGCGCGGATGCCTCGGGGAATCCGACCGGCAGTGTGCTCGCCGTGACCAATACCGATGTCAATGGCTACTATCGTTTTGACAGCCTGGTCACTGGCACCTATGTGGTCATGGTGGACCAAGTGAATTCCAGCAATCTGGTGGGACTGGTGGCTAGCACCACGTATTCAACCAACACCTCGCTGGCCGGCGACCTGATGAATCACGGGATCGCCACCCCGGTAACCCTTCCGGGCGTCATCACCAATGGCATCGCCAGTGTGCCGGTGACGGTGGGGGTGGGCTTGCAGCCGCTCGGCGAAACCACCAGTGGCAGCCTGGCGGGCGCCCATGGGCCCAATGGTGATGCCAGCGACAATCTGACCTTGGAATTCGGCTTCGCGCCGGCCTACAGCGTGGGCAATCGCGTGTTTTTGGATAATGGTGCGGGCAGCGGAGGACACGCCAACAACGGGATTCAGGACGGTACCGAGCCCGGCATCGCGGGCGTGAACTTGCACCTGTATGCGGCGGATGGTTCGGGCAATCCCACGGGTCCCATTTTGCAAGAAACCTATTCTGATAGCCTGGGCTACTACCGATTTGACGGGGTGGCCGCCGGAAAATATGTGGTGGTGGTTCACGTGCTGGGATCCGGGAACGCACTCAATGGACTTGAATGCAGCGCGGTGACGAGCACGGACACCACGATCACGGGTGACCTGCATAATCACGGTCTGCAGACGCCGCTGGGAAATGCCTCGGTGTTGCCGGGCGGAATTGCGAGCAGCGCCTTTACCCTTGGGGTGGGATCGCAGCCTCTCCATGAGGCCATCGGGACTTCCGGGGCGGCCACCAATGGTCCCACCGGCGACGCGAATGACAATCTGGTGATTGATTTTGGTTTCGCCCCCAACACTGACTTCTTCAGCGTGGGCAACCGCGTCTTCCTGGATAATGGCGCCGGCGGGGGGATTGCCAATAATGGCATTCAAGATGGAAGCGAGCCGGGCATCGCCGGTGTGGCGGTGGATCTGTTTGCCAGCGACACCTTCTTCAACGCGACGGGCAGTCCGATGGCCATGACGAACACCGACGCCAACGGTTATTACCGCTTTGATAATCTGCCGCCCGGCAATTACGTGGTGGTGGTGGACGTGGCCAAGTCAGCCAATTTGGCGGGCTTGCAGAGCAGCCATGGCGCCAGCACAGATTTCACGTTATCCGGCGACGGCAAGGATCATGGTTTGGATACGCCGATGACCGTCGGCGGCATCACGGGCGGCATTGCCAGTGCGGCCTTCACCTTGGGTCCGGGCCTGCAGCCCCTCGGCGAAGCCACCGGTCCCGGGGCCGGGGCCTACGGTCCGCAGGGCGACGCCAACGATAATTTAACCGTGGATTTTGGATTTGCGCCCACGACCGATTTCTTCGGCATTGGCCATCGCGTGTTCAATGACAACGGCGCGGGCGGCGGCATTGCCAACAACGGCATTCAGGATGGGAGCGAACCGGGCATCTCCAATGTGGTGATGTTGCTCTTTCAAGCGGACGGTTCGGGCCATCCGACCGGGGCCGCGCTGGATTCACAAATCACGGACGTCAATGGTTATTACCGATTTGACGGCATGGGGCCGGGAACTTATGTGGTGGTGGCGGATCAGATGGACTCGCCCACGCTGGTGGCATATTTGCCCAGCCCGGTTTACACGTCCGCAACCAATACTGCCAGCCAGTTTGAAAATCATGGTTTGCCCACCCCGGTGACCCTCAGCGGTGCCGTCACCAATGGTATCGCCAGTGTGCCCGTGACCGTGGGCGCGGGCTTGGAACCCACGGGTGAGCAAATTTCCGGCACGGCCGCCGGAGGCCAGAGTCCCTACGGCGATGCGGCCGACAACTTGACGCTCAATTTCGGCTTCACGCCAACCTACAGCATCGGCAATTGGGTTTATTTTGATCTGGATGACGACGGTGAGCCCGACCTCAGCTATTTTGAAGGCGGTGGCATTCCCAATGTGGTCATGGATATTTTTGCCGCTGACGCGAGCGGATCGCCTACCGGGCCGCTGCTGGCCACTGTCACCACTGACGCGAATGGTTTTTATCGTTTCGATGGTCTGCTGGCCGGAACCTACGTGGTGGTGGTGGATCAGGTGGACTCACCGATTCTTAAGGGGTATGTGGTGGACACCGAGGTGAGCACCAACACGACCCTGGCGGGTGATTTCTTAAATCACGGCAAATTCCCGCCACTCGGCGCGGGCTCCGTTTTGCCCGGAGGCACCGCCAGTGTGCCCGTAACGGTGGGGGTGGGGCTGCAGCCGTTGGACGAGTCCGGCGGACCGGGGGCAGGCAGCTATGGCCCGGCGGGGGATGCTAACGACAATCTGGTGATGGAGTTCGGCTTTACCCCGGTGGCCAGCCTGGCCGGGAGCGTCCTGGTGGACGTCTCTGGCAGTGGCGTGGTTGAACCTGCGGATACCACGGGCATTACGCCCGTAGTGATTAATGTTTATAACAGCACCGGGACCTTGGTGGCCACGGTGACGACAAGCTCGGATGGTTACTATAGCGTGGGCGATTTGCCGCCCGGTAATTACACCGTGGTGGAAACGGTGCCCGCCGGTTATCTGGCCACTTCCGCCAGCTCGCTGTCGGTGACCTTGCCGCCAGCGGAAAATGATGCAGACCTTCCCAACAACGTGACGGGGATTGATTTCTTGGACAGCCTGCCGGTGACGGTTCAAGGCCGGGCTTGGGTGGATGCCAATGGCGATGGCATTCTGGATCATGGCGAACCCGGTTTGGCGGGGGTGGAAGTCGTGCTGTATCGCACCAATAGCGGCTTGGGGACCTTGACGGCCGTGGTGACCAATACGACAGTGGCCGGCGGGACTTATGCCTTTAGCGGTTTGACGCCCGGCGGCTATGTCGTGGGTTTCAATCTGCCCGTGGGTTATATTCTGACCCAGCCGTATCAGGGTAGTGACCCAACGCTGGATAGCCATGCCCAGACCAGTGATGGTTTGACCGAAGTCCTGGATCCAACCTCCGGGCAAACCATTGGCAGCATAGATGCCGGTTATTATCAGCCCGCCAACTTGAGCGGGAATGTGTTTGACGATGCCAACGGCTTGACTGACGGAACCGTTAATGGTGTCGGCACCAGTATTTCCGGCGCCTTGCACATCAATCTAATGGCCACCAATGAAGATGTGTATGCCACCCTGCCAGTGAACAGCGACGGAAGCTTCGCCTTCAGCAGCCTGCCGGTAGGCAGCTACACGCTGCAATTAAGCGTGAACGCAGGTATGTTGGGGCAAGCGCTGCCGGCGACGGCGTTGCCGGCGGGTTGGGTGAACACGGGCGAGTTCTTGGGGGTGACGGCGGGCAATGACGGCACTGCCGACGGATTGCTAGCGGTCAACCTGACGGGCAATCTGGCGAATGCCAATTTCGGGATAGACCAATTGCCGAGCGGCACGGCGACCAACGCGACGTACATGAATCCGGGCGGGGCGAACACGGTGCTGGTGCCCCCCTTGACGGGGACCGATCCCGAGCAGGGCGACTTGGGCGGGACGACCAACACCGTGGTGATCGTATCGCTGCCGACCGACGGCACGCTTTATTACAACGGGACGGCCGTGACGGCCGGGCAGACGATCACTGACTACGATCCGGCGCAGTTGACGCTGCACCCGGGCTTCCTGGGCATGGGGGTGGTGACGTTCAACTATGAGATTGAGGATGCGGCGGGCGAACCCAGCGCGAGCACGCCGGTGCAAGTGACGTTCACGGGCGTGAGCCTGAGCGGCAAGGTTTTTGATGACGCCAACGGTTTGACCGATGGGTTGGTCAACGGCGTGGCGACGAATGATGTGGGGGTGCCGCTGTATGCGAACCTGTTGGACGCGAGCAGCAACGTGCTGGCCAGTGTGGCCGTGGGAACCAACGGGGTCTATAGCTTCCCGAGCATTTCCAGCGGCAGCGATCTGGTGGAGCTAAGCGATATCCAGGGCAGAGTGGGGTCGGCGGCTCCGGTTGTGGCGTTGCCGGCGGGCTGGGTGAACACGGGCGAGAGCGTCAACGGGGTGATTGCGGGCAACGCCAACGGGTTGGTGCCGGTGACGGTGGCGACCACGTCTGTGAACGAAGTGAATTTCGGGGTTGCCCAGCCCATCACGATTGGCGGATACACCTGGCTGGATGTCAACGGCAACGGTCTGCAGGATCTCACCGAGCCCGCTTTGGGCGGCGTGACCGTGGTGCTCTATCAGACCAATGTGCTCACCCAGGCCATGACGGCGGTGGCCACCAATAGTAGCAATAGTGGCAGCCCCATTGGCCAGTATCTGTTCACAAACCTGCCGCCGGGCTCCTATCAGCTTCAGTTTATCCCGCCGGCCGGAGGTTATACCCGCAGTCCGGCGTTGCAAGGCACTCCGGCCAATGACAGCGCGGCCAGCGCCACGACCGGCTTTACCGCGTTACTCACCTATGCGGAAGGGGTGTCGGATTTGACGGAGGACGCCGGTTTTGTGCCCAATTCGACGGCGGTATCCATCGTGCCATTGAGTGCTTATGTCAGTCATGGCGAAGCCTACGTGACGTGGCAGACCTACGAAGAGCTGGATCTGGTGCTGTTCTATGTGACGCGTTCCGTGGCGGGCGGGCCGGCGGTGAACATCACTCCGGATTACGTCCTGGCCACCGGCCAGGCGACTGGCCAGACCTATACCGTGCCGGATGCCGGGGCGGCTATTCCGGGCATATATACCTACACGCTTTATGGGTACTATAGCGACACGTCGTTTGAGAAACTGGCCAGCGTGAGCGTGCCACTCTTGGCCACTCAATCGTCCGGTGCTCCCTTTGCCATCACCAGTGTGACTGTGTCGGGGGGCAATATGATCATTAGCTGGACTGGCGGACAGGCGCCGTATGTGGTGGAGCAATCCACTTCGCTGGGCGCGGGCGCAGTCTGGCAGGCCGCCGGCCCGGCCCTGAACGGGACGCAAATAACCGTGCCGCTGACCAACCAGGCCGGGTTCTTCCGCGTGAGCAGCGCTGGCAATTGATCACCATGCGTGGCCTCGCAACTTAAACATGTTTGTCCTTTAACTTGAAATTAAAATTATGATACGAATTCAATCTCTGACGTTCACCTTGGCCTTCATGCTGCTGGCGGGCGCCCTGGAACGAGCGGATGCCAGCCTGGTCACCAGTTTTACCGGTGATTTTGCCCCGGACAATTGGACGCAGGTCGGCGCATCCGGCAACGAAATCAGTTTTGTGGGCAACAGTTCCATTGTCATGACCGCGCCCGCTACGGGTTCCTACGCCTACAGTCTCTCCATCACCCCGTCACAGGATACTGCCTACACGTTAAGCTTCTCCTGGCAAATGGAGGATAACGGCGATGCGGGCACGCCGGTAGCTTACTATGCGGTCTTGGCCCCTGGTAACGTCCTGGTTTCGGGTGGAACGAGTTTTCCGCTCACGGGAGATGGGAATAGCGCGACCGTGAGTGCGCTCCAAATTCCGGCCGGCGACCAGCTGGAATTGACTTTTTCCAGCGCCACCGGCGACCAGTCTGCCAAACCCCCCGCCGTATTCTCGCTCGTGGTCGCCGTTCCCGAAGCGGGTACGTGGCTGGCGGCGGCGTTTCTGGGAGTGATGGTGACGTTGACTGGACTTCGCCGCAGATTTGCCGGGACAACCGGCCGCAAGGCTTGACCCGTTTTCGAATGCCGTCTTGTGCTGAAAACTGCAGCAGCGTTCACCATTCACCCCGCTCACGCGGCCGAGGAAGCCGGCCTCTTGGTGAAGTCCTCTCCTGGGGGAGAGGATTAGGTGCGGGCGATCGTCAAAACAAACTAGATGAAAGCCGTTCGCGCTCCGCCAGAGGGGGCACCCATTCTAGCTTTGGAGCGGGCGGAAGATTTTTGGCCGGCCCCCTGGCCACGATAGCCACCACTCTGGCCTTGCTGCTGGTGTTTGTCGCCAGTCGCGCTGAGGGCTCGACCTTGCCGGAAATCAAGCTGACCACGAGTCAGCCGGGCATCTATCGCGTCACGGCGGCCGCGCTCGCCCCGGCGCTGGGACTTTCTTCAAACGCCGTCAGCAGCCTCATCGCGCAAGGCGGTTTTACGCTGCTGCATCAGGGACAATCCCTTGGCTGGCTGGCCGGACCCAACGCCACGGAGCTGTTTTTCCACGCCGAGGCCTACCGCAATCTCTACACAGACTACGATGTTTATTGGCTGGAGGCCGGCACCAACCGGCCGCCGGTTCCGGTGAATGGCGGCGCCCCGGCCGCCCAGACCAACACCTATTACCTCGCCAGTACGAATATCGAGCGGGACCTGCTGTGCGAGTACAATCTGGGCACCCATCCAGACTCGAATTATTGGTACTGGACCACCTTGGTGCCGGCCATTTCCTTCCTGGCCAGTTTTCAGGATGCCTTTGACCTTGCGGCCGTGGCCCCCACCAATGTGCCGGCCCAGATCAATGTGCGAGTTTGTGGCGGCACCACCGACACTCACACCTTGACGCTCAATGTCAACGGCACAACGAACGCCGCATGGACCGGAAGCTGGACCGGATCAGTCGCCACTAATTTCACCTTTGCCTTCCCTGCCGAGTTGCTGGCGGACGGAACCAATAGCGTGGCGATTTCGGCAGTGGGCACCATGGACCAATGGTTTATAAACGGTTTTGAGCTGCAGTACCCGGCTTTGTATTTGGCCGCCAGCGGGAGCCTGATCGGTCCGGCCAACTCCAATGCGGTGGTGACTCTCGGTGGTTTTTCCAATCCGAATATTACCGTGCTGGATGTCACCCAGCCGCTGGCGCCGCTGCTGGTGACCAATCTGAATGTCGCATCGGCGGCGGGCGGCTGGCAGGCCAGCTTCAATTCGGCGGCTGCCAACGAGGTTTACTCGGCCTGCCAAGCGGGTTCCGAGCGGGACGTGGCCGGTTTGGAAGCGGTGTGGCCGGTGGGCTTGACCAGCCCCACCAACCGCGCGGCTTTGATCATCCTCGCGCCGACCAACCTGTTGGCCGCCTCTCAGCCGTTGGTGGCTTATCGCAACCAGCAGGGACTGGAAACCAAACTGGTGTCCCTGGAATCGGTTTATAACGAGTTTGACTACGGCCTGCGGGAGCCGGAGGCGATTGGCGATTTTCTCGCCTACGCCTGGCAGGCGTGGACCGTGCCGCCCAAGTATGTGCTGTTTGTGGGCAACGGCACCTACGATTATCGCAACCGGCTGGGGTATGGCGACAACTTGTTGCCGCCGCTGATGATTCCGAGCCTCTATGGCCTGGTCCCTTCCGATTCGGCCTATGGCTTGGTGGGATCCGGGGCGGCGCTGCCGATTGTGGTGGGCCGTTTACCGGTGACCAATAGCGTGCAACTGATGGCGCTGATCAATAAACTGGAAACCTACGAGCAGACGCCGGCCGTTTCTCCGGAGGCATTGCTGTTGGCGGACTTGGCGGATCCGGCGGCCGGCGATTTTCCTGCGGATATGGGCCAGGTTCAAGCCACCCTGGCGAGTGGCTTCACCAACGTGATGATCCTGCCGGACAACACCTCGTCCAACACCGCGGTGATGCGCACCCTGTTGTTGTCCAATCTGAATTCCGGGGCGGAGTTGTTTTGTTATCTTGTCCACGGCGCGGCGCAGAGGCTGGGGAATTCCGGGTATCTAACCACGTCCGATGTCCCCGGCCTGACCAATACCACTCGGCTGCCGCTGGTTTCGGCCATCACGTGTCTCGCCGGATTCTTTGCGCAACCGGGTTATGCGGGTCTCGCGCAGACCCTGACGTTGCCCGCAAATTCCGGCGCGATCGCCGTGTACTCAGCGAGCGGCTTCTCGCTGGACAGTGATGCGTCCGAACTGAACCTGGGCTTGATGGCCAACCTGGCTTCCGGCACTCCGGGCCGGCTGGGGGATTTCCTCGGGCCGGCCATGAGCGAATACAATCAGACCGCACACTTTACGCCCTTGGGCATGTATAATTTGCTGGGCGATCCCAGTCTCATTGTGCATGGAACGCCCGCTCTGCCCACGTTGCCGCCCGGCATAGCCTCATGCATCTGGAACCCCGCCGGGAGTTTTTCGTTGACCCTTTCGGCCCAGCCCGGTGAGGCCTATGCCCTGGCCGCGACCACCAATCTAGCCTTGCCCATGGCGGCTTGGTCCGTCCTTTCCACTGGCACCGTTCCTTTCGGGACGTTTACTCTGACGGATAGCGCCTCCACCAATTTTCCCCGTCGGTTTTATCGCCTGTTCACTCATTAAAACGGCGTCAGCCGAAGAAAAGCTTCAATTTCTCCAGCGCCTTGGCGCGATGGCTCAGCCGATTTTTGATTTCCTCGCCCAGTTCGGCGAACGATTGTGTCAACCCGTCCGGAAGGAACAGCGGATCGTAGCCAAATCCACCCTGGCCTCTGGGCGCCAATTGAATGGTCCCTTCGCACGCGCCCTCAAAAGTGCGCGCCGCAAATTCATCCGCGTAGCAGACGGGGGAGGCGTTTTCGGGCCGGGGGTCCGGCACCGGTGCCAGCGCGATCACACAGCGGAACCGTCCGGTGCGTTCGGCCGGCGGCACGGACTGAAGCAGTCGCAGCAGTTTGGCATTATTGTCGGCATCGGGTGAATTGCCGCCGGCGCGGTCTGCGGGTTGGTCCAGCGCTGCGAAGCGGGCGGAATGCACCCCGGGTGCGCCGTGCAAGGCGTCCACTTCCAGCCCCGAATCATCCGCCAAGACAAACGGGGGCAGGGGGCGGGGGGCGGGAGACAAGGCGGCGAGCCAGCGCGCCAGTTCCACGGCCTTCTTGGTGGCATTGCCCGCAAAGGTGGGGGCGTCTTCCACGACTCCCGGGGCGCCGGGAAAATCATTCAGGGTGAGCAATTGAAATTCCGTGCCGAGAATGGCCCGGATCTCGGCCACCTTGTGGGCGTTGCGCGTGGCGATCAGTAGCGTCGTCATGTGGCAACGCTAGCAGGCCGCAGGGGAGCTGCAAGCTTGGAACCCGGCGGGCTCCTCACGGATTGAAACCATTATTGATTGCCGCGAAACCCATAGCCGCCAATCAGAAACGGCACATCTTTATCGGTCGCCGCCGGCGGGCTGTTATATTTCCCGGTGTTCATGCTGGCCGCA
>Ga0316217_10003520_pt1 | contig 17751 bp, 18 predicted proteins | sample 1anoAmetaG_FD_203633 | JGI IMG/M metagenome (GOLD analysis project Ga0316217, IMG submission 203633) | Freshwater microbial communities from Trout Bog Lake, Wisconsin, USA - 1anoA | ecosystem: Environmental > Aquatic > Freshwater > Lake > Hypolimnion/Profundal zone | place: USA: Wisconsin...
AGTTCCGCGCCGTGGTCAAGGCCAATCCCAACGAGCCGGACGTTCATTTCGGCCTTGGCTACCTGCTGTGGAAGAACAAGCAGTATGCGGAGGCGGCTCAGGAGTTCCGTGCCGAGCTGGCCAACAACCCCAATCACGTCGAGGCCCTGGCGCATCTGGCCGACGACGAGATGCAGATGCTGCATCCCGATGTCGCGCTTCCGCTCCTGGAGCAGGTGGTGCGGCTGGACGCCGGCTTCGCCCTGGCGCACCTGGACCTGGGCATTCTCTACGCCGATACGGAACGCAACGAAGACGCGCTGAAGGAGTTGAGCCTGGCCGCAAAGTTGACCCCGGACGACGTCAATGTGCACTGGCGGCTGGCCCGGCTCTATCGCGCAATGGGCCGGAAGGACGAGGCCAAGGCCGAGTTCGACAAGGCCAGCAGCATCACCAAGGCCGCTGACAACGCGCTGCTGGAGAAGATGCACAGCGGCCATTCCGCGGCCAAACCCGGCTCATCGGCTTCCGGCGCGCCGCCCAATCCATAGGCGAAGGCTTTAGTTCAGGGGGTGCTTCGCGGCGAGTTGCTTCTCTTGTCCCAGCAGATCCGCCAGGGCTCGTTCCGGGCAGATATGATGCGTCTCGAGCCGACCCAGCTCGGCCTCCGTCTCCACGGAAGAGGCGATGGTCATGAAGCAGTACAGGCAACGCGTATTATACGTGCCGTTGTCGTTTTGGGTGCGGCTGTACATAGCCCCTCGGAGAAGCGCGCAGGATTCCTCGATGCTAACCGCATCCACGTCTCCTCGACGTGACCCGCATCACCAGCCCATGTTTGGCAGCCGCCCGTGGGAAAGTTTCCTTTCGGGAAAACTTCTACAGATTTGCCCCTTGATTTGTGTTGCGCCGCAGTTGCCAGCAGGGACTTTGTCCCCCCTGGGCGAAGAGCGAGATCGAACAGGCCACATCCACCGAACCCAGGTAGTCGAACTCCTGCTTGTTGCCCTTCAGCGGAATGGTGACGTAGCGATTGACCGTGACCTTGGACTGGGGCGAGCCGCGCAGCTTGAAGACCGCCCAATCGCCGCCGTAGGCGGCCACAAAGCCGGCCAGCAGCACCACCACCACCCTCTGCAACCAACGCATCATGAGCGAACAACCTTCCTCGAACCAGGGTAAGCGAAAACGCACAACCCTTGGGAGCGGCGGCTTGGCAGCGACGCCTCTCTTCAGACTATCCCAGGCGCGCCCCTCGCTGCGCCGTGGCCTGTCTTGGGAAGGCAGGCAGATTTCGCTGGCGGCAATCGGCTATGCTGAGTGCGAGGAAGACGCCGATGCCGCGTTGGGCGCTATTGCTGGAGTTTCTGCTGATCTTCGTGGCTCTGCCGTTGGCATACCGCTTCTCCCCGCTGCGGATTCCGGCGCTGCCGCTGCTCTGGGTGGTGGCGGGCTACGCCCTTTGGCAGTTGCTGTGCGACCCGCGCTTCGACCGCGCGCGGCTGTGGAACGCGGGCACGCTGCCCGGCAAGCTGGCTGAGATTCTGGCTCTCTTTGCCTTTGGGGCACTGGTTCTTTGGCTGGGCGTCCGGTGGTTTGCGCCGGAGCTGGAGTGGGGCCTGGTGCGTCAGCATCCGGTGTTCTGGGCGATCTTGATGGCGGCTTACCCGGTGCTCTCGGTCTATCCCCAGGGGCTGCTCTACCGGGCTTTCTTCTTCGAGCGGTATGCCGCGCTGTTTCCGGGCAAGTGGGCCATCATCCTGGCCAGTGCCGCCGCCTTTGCCTTCCTGCATATCGTCTTCCGCAATTCGCTGGCGGTGGGCATTACCTTCGTCGGCGGACTGCTGCTCGCCGCGCGCTACGCCCAGACCGGCTCGCTGGCCACCACCGGCTTCGAGCACGCGCTCTATGGATGCTGGCTCTTCACCGTCGGCCTGGGCCCGTACTTCTATTACGGGACAATCGAGGCGATGGGATCGGCGCTGCGAAGATAGGCGATCCTGTAGCTCCTCACAGTCATCCCGGAGGACGACCTGTTAGTCTTTCCGAATCATGCGTATGCTTTGTTCTGTTGCATTGCTCCTTGCGGCCGTGCTGCCGAGTCTCGCCCAGACGGCGGCCAGCGCCGGGCCGGGCCTGCCCAAGGACCCTCGCGAAGTCTTCGCGGCCGCCGCGCCCTTCTATGACTTTTCCGATCCAGCCCTGAAGCCCTGGCACCTGAAAGCCACTTACCAGCTCTACAACGAAAAGGGTGATCCGACAGAGAAGGGAACCTACGAGTATTGGTGGGCCTCTCCGCAGGTCTATCGCAGCACCTGGACGCGGCCAAGCGCCACCCACACGGACTGGCATACGGCAGAGGGGAAACATGCCTATACGGCCTCGGGCGAAGCGCTGAGTTACTTTGAAGAGCGATTGGAGACGATGTTGCTTTCGCCCTTGCCTCCGAAAGGTCAGTTGGACCCAGCCAAGTTTCGCCTGAACGATCAAAGCCTAAAGGCCAAGGGAGCCAATATCCCCTGCTACATGGTTGTGCCGATTGCTCAAAAAGGCGGTGATGCGCAAGTTCCCCGACGCGGAGACTTCCCAACCTACTGCTTCAACGCCGAGATGCCAGTGGTTGTGGGCATTTACTCGTTTGGAAGTTTGCTCACGACGTTTGACGGCTTTGCTCAGTCGCAGGGCAAGGTGCTGCCGGGCGAGGTGGCATTCCGTGACGGCAAACGAGATACCCTGAAAGCCAAAGTCGATTTGGTTGACGGTCTGAGTTCCACCGATGCCGCCTTGAAGCCGCCTTCGGACGCGGTTCCTGTAAAGTCGGAAAGGGTCAGCTCCGGGGCAGGAGTCACCATTGGCAAACCAATCAAGCAAGCGGAATTGAAGTTCCCCCCCGAGGGCTTCGGAAACGGCAGAGTGTGGATGGATGCGGCCATCGGTACGAATGGTCACATCGTCGATTGCCGTGTGATCACCGCTTCGTCGCCAGCCCTTGCCGCAGCCGCACAAGAGGCGTACCGTCAGTTTGTGTTCACTCCCTCTACACTGAATGGCGAGCCGGTTGAGGTTGAGATTCAGGTTGAAGTCAATGTCCAGAAAGATTGATGGTTGAAGAACAGCTTGTCTTCAGCTCGAACATGCGACGAATGAGTCCCAAAAGAGAGGGCCAGCCGACACCGGCTGGCCCTCTTCAGGGATGACTGAATATCAGCCTTAGAACTTGACCGACGCGGCGCGTGGCGAGATGCCGCTGATCTCCGCGGCGCGGGCTTCGGCGTAGGCGGCTGCGCCCAGCAGCGCGGCGCGGCTGTCGAGGATGATGCGCACCGGCATGTTGACCAGCAACTGGCTCAACCGGCCCTTGTCGGTGAAGGCCTTCATGAAGGTGCCGTCCTTGAGCTTCTCCAGGATGCGCGGGGCAATGCCGCCGCCGATATAGACGCCGCCCACCGACAGCAGCTTGAGAGCCAGGTTGCCGGCTTCCGCGCCGTAGGCGGAGACGAACATGTCCAGAGCCTTCTCGCAGATCTCGCTCTTGGCGGCCAGGGCCATCTCGGTGATCACGGCATTGGGGTCGTGGACGGCGGCGATCTTCTCCGCCAGCCAGGCCGGCTCGTCCATGCCGCGCACCTCGCGCAGAAATTCATAGATATTTGTCAGGCCCATGCCGCTGACCACGCGCTCGAAGCTGATGCGCCCGTTGTACTTCTGTTTGAGAAAGCGCAGCAGGTCGATCTCGTCTTCGTTGCGGGGCGCGTAGTCCGCGTGTCCGCCCTCGGAGGGGCAGGGAATGTGCGCGTGGCCGTTCCAGATCAGAATCGCTTCGCCCAGGCCGGTTCCGGCGGCCACCAGCGCGCGGTTGCCCGCCTGGCTGGCGTCGCCTTCGCTGAGGGTAAAGATCTGCTCGGCGGAGAGCTCGGCCACGCCGTAGCCGTTGGCCTCCAGGTCGTTGATCAGGAAGACGTGCTCGATCCCCAGGCCGGCGGCCAACTCACGGCTGTCCAGCGTCCACGGCAGGTTGGTCAGGCGCAGGCGGCCGTTGCGTACCGGTCCGGGCACGCCGAAGCAAGCGGCAGTCACCTTGCTGCCGCCCAGGAACTCTTTTACGATCTCTTCCAGGCCGGAGTAGTCCTTGGCCGGGTACTGCTTGTCGCTCGTATATTGAAGCGTTCCATTGATGAAGTCATATAGCGCCAAGTGAACCTTGGTGCCCCCTACATCGCCCGCCAAAATCATCGTTCTCTCTCCAAAACTCCACAACCATCCCCGTCTGTAGCGGGCAGTAAAGCAGCTGCGGCTCGATCCAGTATCAATGTAAGTATACCGCTAGACGGCCAAATCAGCTGGCTGGGAAGGCGTTCCAGATCGCGCGGCCCGGTCAAGACTTCCTTCAAAATAGCCGCCTTATCGGCTCCGGAAACAAGAAAGAAAACCGAACTGGCGCGATTGATCACCGGCCAGGTGAGCGTGATGCGCCAGGCGTCCTTTTCGGGCACATGGTTGGCGGCGACCAGCCGGTTCATCTCGCGGACAGCCTGGGTATGAGGAAACAGGGAGGCGGTATGGCCGTCCTCGCCCAGACCCAGGGCAACCAGGTCGAAGCGCGGGCTCTCGGCGCCTTCCAGGCGGAAGCTGTTGCGCAACTCGGACTCGTAGCGGGCGGCCGCGGCCTCGGGTTCCAGTTCGCCTTCGATGCGGTGGACTTGATCGGGGTGGAGCGGCACGTAGTCCAGCAGCGCCTCGCGGGTCATGCGGTAGTTGCTGTCGGCATGATCGGGAGGAACAGCCCGCTCGTCGACCCAGTAAAGGTCGAGATTGCTCCAGGGCATGCGCCCGCGCCAGGGCTCATTGCGGTCGGCCAGCAGCCGGAAGGCGGCCAATGGCGTAGATCCGCCGCTGATGGCGATGCGCGCCCGCCCGTTGCTGGCCACAGCCTCTCCGGCCATCTCCACAAAATACTGCGCAGCCCTTTGTGCCAGCGCCGCCTGGTCCGGCTCTACGTAGTATTTGATGCTCAGCGTTCTCGGCATGGCTGGTAACTCCCTCTCTCCTTTACTTTACTCGGGAGTTGCCCGCCGTGGGGCATGTTCATGAGAGTGTTACGAAACGGAAGGCAAGAAATGACAGCGCGCGATGGCCCCGATTCGCAATAACGCGAAGACGGCGTGAGGATTTCATCTTCTGCGGCGATTTGGGAACGGCGCATTTCCTGGCGCGAAGAGGCGCTCTATTTGCCCAGATAGACCCGGTATTGCTGCTCCAGCACGCCCGTGGCGCGGGCCAGAACCAGCTTGGAGAGGTTGTACTGGTAAAGGCTCTCGACCAGATTGCTCTGTGCGCTGGCTAGCGTGGCTTGCGCGGTCACCAGGGGCAGGTTGTCGTCCACCCCGGCGCTGACGCGATCCGTCTCGTCGCTGAGCGCGCGGGCGGCCAAGTCCACATTCGAGCGGGCAACCTGCACCAACTGAGTCGAGGCGTCCACGTCCAGCAGAGCGGAGCGCACCTGGCGGTCGATGTTGCCGCGCAGGTCGGCCAGTTGGGCGTCCACGGCAGCCAATTGAGCTTGCGACGAATCGATGTCGCCGCGCAGCTTGGCCTCGCGGAAGAGCGGAATGCTGAGCGTGCCCTGGGCGGCAAAATTGCCATGAGCGCCCGCGCCGCTGACCTGGCTGACGCCGTAATAGCCGCCAAAGCTCAGGCTGGGCAGCCGCTGGCTGCGGTAGGCGGCATGCACCGCCTTCAGTTCGACCGCCTCATTCTGCAACTTCTGGTAGTCCTGGCGGTTCTTGTACGCCACGGCGCGCACCTCTTCCGGGGTCTGCGTGGCCAGCTCGCTATAAGGCGCAGGATCGGTGAGCGCGATCTTCTGGCCGGGATCGATGCCGATCTCGCGCTTGAGGAGGATCAAGTCCTTTTCCAGCGTGTTCTGCGCGGCGATCAGCGCTTGCTGCTGGGCCAGAAGCTGCACGCGCGCGCGCAGTTCATCGAGATTCGAAGCGGTTCCCGCCAGGTGTGCGTCGTGCGCATGGCTCAAGAGCAACGCGCCGGTGGCCTCAAGGGCCTTGGCGTTGTCCACCTCGCTGGCGGCTGCAATGGCGTGCAAATACGCGGTGGCCACCTGCTGGACAACCTCGCCGCGCGCGGACATGCGGGCGAAATGGGCGGCACGCTCCGCTGCGCCGGCCGCCTTCCAGCCGGCAATCACCGGGCCGGAGAAGAGCATCTGCCCGTATTGGATCTTGCCCTCGGTCAGATCGTCCTTGGTGATGGTCGACAACCCAGCCGGGAAACCGCCCGGCATGAGCGCCGCGAACTTCTTGATGGTGCTCGGCCCAAAGCCCATGGCCGCCAGATTGTGCTGGTAGAAGCCATTCGTGCCGGTAACGGTAATGGTGGGCAGAAAATTCTGCAATGCCTCGTTCTTTTGCCCCTTGAGGTCCTTCTCGCTGTCTTCGGCTTCCTTGAGGCCGAGATTGGTCTCAAGGCCGCGGCGCACGGCCTCGTCCAGCGAGAGCTTCAGGGTCTCGTCGCTGGCCGCATGGGCCGTAACGCTGCCGAAAAAAGGATTGACGGAGGAGCTTGGATTGGGCGTCTGCGCGCGCAGATGCGCCGCCGCGCCGGTCAGAGCCAGGGCCGCAAGAAAGGCAGGGATTGCCCACTGCCGAAAACCAGATTGCCGCGTGCGATTCACTACCATCATTATTTCAGATGATGGAGCACGGCGGCGAGATTCCGGGAATGGGCGGAAAGACTCCCAGGCAGGGAGCAGGCTGCTGCTCCTTGCGCGGGAACTACAGGAACTCTTTGCTTTGAGGCCGAAGCGGCTGGCTACGCGGTTCGCGCCGGCTGCTTGAAAACCACCGTCGTGAAGAACTCGACCATCAAGCCGAAGAGGCCGTTGACGAAGAAGTTCACCACCGGCAGCGGCCCCGCTCCGTTGGTCAGGAACAGGAAGTAAGAAAAGATAGAGCCAACCACGATTCCCAGCACGATGCCGTTCCAGGCCCAGCGCAGTTTCAGCCCAGATATGCCAATGACAAAGCCCATCACCGCGCGATTGAGCAGGATAAAGAGCAGGGTGACCATCGAAAACTGGAGGATGTGGCCAAGGAATGCTCCGCTGGCGCAAAGGCCGCCTGCAACCAGGCCGAACAGCGTGGCGACTACGATTCGTTTCATACGTACCTCGTTCCGAGCGGAGCTTGGCTCACGCCCTGACTCGAGATACGCCGCGTTGCCGCGGAACGTTCCACGAGCTTTGCGGAATTCGCCGGGCGCCTATGGCTGCTTGTTCAAAAATTCACAACCCGGCGCTGCCGGTTTTGCGCCCCATCGATCAATGGGCGAGAAAATCGCGAATCAGATGCGCCACCCTGGCCGGCGCGGCCCGCATGGCGCCGTGGCCCTGGCCGGCCAGCCACTCGACGCGCACGCCGGGCAGAACTTTGGCCAGCGCCCGCGAGGCGTCCAACATGGGATGCTCGGGGCTTAGCTCGCCCATCAACAGCATCGATGGGCAAAGCAGCGCGCGATACGGCTCGACGCTCGGGTCCGTGGCGTCCATCGCCTCCAGCTCGCGAATCCAGCTCTTGGCCAGCGGGCGCAGGCGTGGCCAACCGCGCGAGGCGCGGAGAGCGAGAATGGCCTCCGGCGGCATCTTGGGGAAGCTGGCCAGGCCGAGTTGCAACGCCTTGTCCAGGTCGCCTTCCTCGATGGCATGGACATAGGGCGCGAGGTGCTCGCCGGCGATCAAGCCGCCAACGGGAAGCGGCGGCTCGTAAAGCACCAATTTCGGCACCGGATAGCGCATCGCCGCGCCCAGCGCGCAGGCCGCGCCGTATGAGTGGGCCACGAGCGACGGGTCGGCGCCAGATTCGTGCTTGGCGACGCCGAGCAGGGCGGCAATATCCTCCTGCTCGCGCTCGATGCAGTAAGGGCCGACGCCTTCGCCGCTCTTGCTGCGCCCGCGGCGATCCATGGCAAAGCAGGTGAAGTGGTGGGCCAGCAGCTTGGCCACCGGCATCCAATCGGTGTGCGTCGAGCAACTGCCATGCACCAGGACAATCGCGGGACCGCTGCCCAGACGGCGATAACTGATGCGCGTGCCGTCCGCCGAGCGCACCGATCCCTCGGCGACTGCCGCGTGTTCCATGACGGTTGTGGTCATTCTTTTATGCTAACGCTCGCTCCGCGCCGGGAGGCGGAGCCGATCCCAGGATGGGGAACGGCGGAATCAAAACCAGCGGTCCCGATTGACAGCGCGGGAAACAGCTGTAACATTTGTGCCATGGAAGTACAGTTCACTCCCGAACAGGAAGCCCGGCTGGGCCAGATCGCCAGCGTGCAAGGGGTTGCGCCGGCGCGGCTGGTGCAGGACGCGGCACTGCTGCTGATCGAGGACGACGAGCGCCTGCGCGCCGGTGTCCGCAAGGGAATCGAGCAGGCCGACCGGGGGCACGCTCAGTGTGGTTGGGATGGGCCCGAAAGAACTCGGCCACCTGGCCACCCGACTTGATCGCTAGGAGTTGGGTCCAAGCGCCGCAGGAGCGGGAGGCACGCGTCCTCCGACCTCGACAGCTCTAGTCCATGCTTCATGACCTCCCATCCATCCCGAAGGCAGCCTGAGTAGATGAGTCGGATCCCCGTAGGTGTAGATCTTGCCATCGTGCAGCATCTTGACCATGATGCTGTCATTCTTCGGATCGACCAGCAGCATGGACTCTTCCCTGCCCCCGTAGTGTTGCTGCATATTGAACGAGATTACAATTCCCCCGATCATGCTTACCGGGAAGCCGCACATTCCCGATCGAATATCGAACTGCTTGTAGTCGGGTCCCATCATGGCTTTGAGGCGGGAGTGAAGAGGCTCTGAATTGGCAAGATTTGCCTCGCACGTATCCAGGCCCACCTTCTCGGCGACATAATTCAACGTATGCCCCGCGGGCTGGTCCGACGTGCTCGAAGGGTTGACGAAGACATAGGTCTTGCAATTCGCGACCACGGCCTGCGCCTCCCGATCGAACTTACCAACAAAAGGACAATCGGCCCAGACATTGTACCCACTGCTCATGTTCGTCCCCGCCTTCTTCCACAGATCGATCCGGCGCGTCTTCTCCTGCTCGCTGCTTCCGTCCGGAATGTAAGGCGTGGCCATGAACGTTTGCCCACTTGTCGATTTGATTTGGAAGTCAGGTAAGCCGTGCCATCCCCCGATCGAGGCGACCGTGCCATACAGGATGTTGCTCGATCCCTGCCTGTCCTCGGGACTTACGGGACACTCATGTTCATAACAACGGCGCAGTTCCTCCGAGGGCCCGTTGGGCTCAAGCGAAAGATTCTCTCCGTTCAACTTGACGGCCAGAGTCAGATCTTTGTCCGCAGAGAAGTCGCCAAACACTTCCACGACGCCCTTCCCGTACGCAGTCTTGTAGACTTGCACGGGATTCTGTTGGGTTCCTTTGCGCCATTCGATGCGGAGCTTGTTATCGGGAAGAAAAGTATCGACATAGTTCTTATCCTTTTCGATCCATCGCCCGAGCAAGGCTCCCCGAGTTGTTCCGTCGTCGCGAATCCAGACTTTGTCCTGCAGAAGTTTGACCTTTGCGGGTCCCATGAGGCTCGTCACGCGCAGCAGGATCTTGTCTTTAGAAAGAAAAACGACTTCATTCGGCGTAGCAGTGTCGCTGTCCGATCCTGTCATGCCAATATGATTCGCGTCAATTACTCTCCAAGAACTCAGCGGTGGATCGCCAGCAGGGAAAATCTTCCAAAGGTTTACGTTATAGGCGCGATAAAGATAGCCCTTAAGGAATCCGCCTTGCCCATCAAACTTCAGGTATTCCCCTGAGCCGTCCGCGCTATACCATGTTCCGAGCAGTTGGGCCTCGAGCCGTGCCGGAGTCATCCCCGGTCTCGGTTCTGGAGCCGCGGAACGCTGCTTCTGGCCACATGCGAGCGCAGTCGATAGCAACAAGCAATACCCAACAAGACTGACCGACCGTTTAGACAGCAGATTCATAAACTTTCTCCCTGGAAAGATCTTTTCGCCCAATTCGTACCCCCCGGCGCCTTCTGTCTATGTGACTCGGAGTCAGGCAGCATGCGGCAGAAAGGGTCCAGCCTGGGGCCACGCCAAGAGCGTTTCCTGCAGCAAGTTGCTCAGGCGAGAAATCCATAGCTTTGAAGGCTCGCAAAAAGTGTACGCCTCGCGATGAGGCTAGACAAGTATCCCCTGGTCGGACAGGGGGACAGTTACGGCTCTCTGACGGCGTGGCTAGGTGCTCATGGGACAGGGGGCGCCGTCATTCTTGCCGGGACGGGCCCAAAGACCGCTGCCACCCACCGCTTCTAGCGCCGGCCTGCCGGCGTGGGTCTCTTGACCCACGTTAGCTCAGTAACTGGCAGCAGAAAGATCAGGGGTCTGCAACCAGGGTTGTGTTTTGTCTTGCTTGGCGGGGCGCGGACGGGGACGTCCGCGCTACAGCCGGCCGGGAGGCCGGCGCTACTCTCCGATCGAGGCCGGCTGGGCCTGTCGGCCTCACTGGGGCCTTTAGTCCGCTTGGCTTCCGGGGGAGGCCGGTCTAGGTTGATGGTTCCGAGGTCTCGGAATCGAGGCTGGAACCGGCCCGCTCATCGCGACAAAACTGCGATGAACGGGGCACAGCTTCTCATTGTTCAGAGCGATTGTTCGGGGGCGATGAGCGGGCCACCTGCCCCACAACTGGCGGATCAACGGCAGTTCGCCGGCTGTAGCGCGGACGTCCCCGTCCGCGCTCCAAACCCAAGTCCAGTTCTTCAAGCCTGCTTTGGCGGGGTTTTCAACAACATACCGGATGGCGCGGTCAAGTTCGTCGCCATTGCGGATCAGGCGGTCGTAGTACTCTCGCTGCCAGAACCGGCCCTTTCGCCCGAGCGCCTGGTTCGCGGATTTTGCGGAGAAGTTCTTCCAGGCTTTGACGACCTTCGCAAGCTCCTGGCCGGGAAAGAGCCGCACCACGACGTGAACGTGGTTGGGCATGACGCACCAGGCGAGAAGTCTGTAGTGCTTTCCTTCCGTGAAGCGCAAGGCGGCGGCCATGGCGCCTGCGATGCGAGGTTCGGCGAACGGGCAGGAGCCGGAGCCACGGTCGAAGTACTCTTCGATGCGCGTGTGACTATACGCGGCAAGCAGTTCCTTCTGCTCGGGAAGAAGATTGGCGTTGGCTTGTTTGGCGGCTGCGAGAATGTGTTGACGTTCAGCGATCTTTGCGAGTACGGCCCTGGGGAGAGAGTCGGCGAGATGAAAGGTGATGAAGTAAAGCCCTTCTTCTTTTTCCCAATGCGGAAGGCGACCGCGATTGCGAATATGGACTTCGCCGTATCGGGGCGGAACGGCGCCGTTGATGTATGCGGAGGTATCTTCTCGCGCCACGGCAGGATTTTACTCCGGTTACCCGAGCGCGGACGGGGACGTCCGCGCTACAGCCGGCCGGGAGGCCGGCGCTACGCTGATTCGATTTGGCTGGGTGGGGCCGGACCGACCCCACCGCAGGTGGCAGGTGCTATTCTTCCTCTTCTTCCACGGGCTGCTTGGCGTTGGCCAGGATCTTGTCGGCTACCAGCTGGGGGACGATGTCGTAGTGATCCATCTCCATGCGGTAACTGCCTTTGCCTTGAGTCATGGAAGTGAGCACGGTTCCGTAGGTCAGCATTTCGGCCATGGGGACCTGAGCGTTGATGAGCGTTGTGCGGCCCTTGGAGTCCGTGCCCTGGACGCGGCCGCGGCGGCTGCTGAGGTCGCCCATGAGGGTTCCGGCAAACTCGTCGGGAGCCTCGATCTCGACCTTCATGACGGGTTCGAGCAGGCAGGGCTTGCATAACTCCATGGCCTTGCGGAAGGCGATGCGGCCGGCCATCTTGAAGGACATTTCGTTGGAGTCGACGTCGTGGTAGCTGCCGTCGAAGACGACCACCTTGAAATCGACCACCGGGTAGCCGGCGAGATAGCCGCGGGCGGCGGACTCGACGATGCCCTTCTCGATGGCGGGGATGAAGTTGCGCGGGACGGAGCCGCCGAAGGTCTCGTTGGCGAACTCGAAGCCGCCGCCGCGGGGCATGGGCTCCATGCGGATCTTGCAGTCGCCGAACTGGCCGTGGCCGCCGGTCTGCTTCTTGTGACGGCCTTGCGCCTCGGCCTTGGTGCGGATGGTTTCGCGGTAGGGCACCTTGGGCGCCTTGAGGGTAACTTCGGCGTGGTAGCGCTTCTTGAGGCGGCTGACGATGGCCTCGATGTGCGGCTGGCCTGCGCCGGCGATGAGGAACTCGTTGGTCTGCGGGTCGCGGTAGAAGCGGATGAGCAGATCCTCTTCCATGAGCTTGTGGATGGCGGGGGCGAGCTTGTCTTCGTCGGCGCGGGTCTTGGGCTCGATGGCGTAGGTCATGGCCGGCTCGGGGATGGGGAAGAGATCGACCTGAATCTCAGCGCCCTTCTGGCCCATGGTATCGCCGGTGAGGGTGTCGCGCAGCTTGGCGATTGCGCCCAGGTCGCCGGCGTGCAACTCGGGGACTTCGACGGCCTTGCGGCCCTGCATCACGGAAAGGTGCGACAGGCGCTCCTGGGTGCGGCGGGTGTAGTTCTCGACGGTGGCGTCGGTTTTGACCACGCCGCTGATGACCTTGAAGAAGGTGATGCGGCCAGCGAAGGGATCGGTCATGGTCTTGAAGACCATCATGCCCAGGGGCTCGCTGTCGGCGACTTTGCGGGAGGCCATGGGAGCGGCGTCGCCGGCGGCGTCGTCGATGGTGGGGACGCGGACCGGGAAGGAGGCGCGCTCGACGGGCGAGGGGCAGTAGACCTTGATGAAGTCCAGCAGGTGGTCGAGGGCCATGTTGGACAGGCCGCTGGAGAAGAGCACGGGGAAGATGCGGTCTTCGCGGATGGCTTCGTGGAGCGCGGCGATGAGGTGGTCTTCGGCGATGGTGCCCTTCTCGAAGTACTCCTCCATCAGCTCGTCCTTGCCCTCGGCGACCAACTCGACCAGCGCCTCGTGGCGGGTCTTGGCGTCGGCGGCCAGGTTATTGGGGATTTCGCCGGTCACCTTGCCGCGGCCGTCGCCGCCGGGGGTGTAATAGTAGGCCTCCATGGTGACCAGATCGACGACGCCCAGGAATCCTTCGGGACCAGTAATGGGCAACTGGACGGGAACACAGTTGCGGCCCCAGCGATCGACCAGGTCGTCGATCATGGCGCTCAGTCCGCCGCCGCCGCCGGCCTTGGGGTGGTCCATCTGGTTGACGACCACGACGCGGGGCACGTTGGACTCTTCGGCATAGCGCCAGACGCGCTCGGTGACCGCTTCGACGCCGTTCTGCGCGTTGACCACGACAATGGCTGCCTCGACGGGCATCAGGGCCGCGCGGGCCTCGTGGGTGAACATGTGGAAGCCGGGGGTATCGATGAGATTGATCTTGGTGCCTTGCCACTCGACAAAGGCGACGGCGTTCTGCATGGTCGCGCCGCGGGCAACTTCTTCTTCGTCGTAGGCGGTGACGGCGGTGCCGTCGGCCACGCGGCCCTGGGTGGGGGTCATCTTGGCGGCATGCAGCAGAGCGGCGACGAGGGTGGTCTTGCCACAGTGCGCATGCCCGACTACAGCTACGTTGCGGATCTCACTTCCCTGATACGTTTTCATGGTGTTCTCCTGTGATTTGAGGGGTTGCTGCTAGAAATCTGGGGGATTGGGCGGGGGAGGCACAGGGAATCCATGGGAACGCCCGGAGGGGCGTTCAGGTGGCCGAATTGGAAGGCCACAGGTCCCGGTCTGCCGTCTACCTCATCCATAAGGTTTGGGCCGGCGCCGGCAGGTGAACGGGAGATGAATCCGCCAGGCGTCTTTCACTAAGAAACCGGATGCTATCACAGCCGATGTGTGAACGTCCTGTGACTGGAGGCACAAACAGAGATCAGGGATCAGGGGTCAGTGGTCAGGGAACAGGGAACGGATGCGGGTGCGGGCCTAGTGGCAGCGTCCGCACCGATTGCTCCGCTACCAGTGAAGCAGGGGCAGGAGGCTGGAGTAGTCGTCGGTCCAGATGCGGAGCTTGGGGTTCTGGACGGCAGGACGGGCCTGGCTGGCCACCTCCGGCTGCGCGAAGAAGCTGGCGTTGTCGGTGAGCAGCATCCAGGAGGCGCTGAACTCGCCGCGGGCATCGTTCGAGGGGGTGGAGACGCGGCGGGCTTGCATTCCGGCCGAATGGGCGAGCAGGGCGACGGCGGGCTCCAGCTCGACGTGCTGGTTGGAGATGTGAAAGGCCAGGATGCCGCCGGGGACCAGATGCCGCTTATAAAGGGCGACGGCCTCGGCGGTGAGCAGGTGCAGGGGAATGGCGTCGCCGGAGAAGGCATCGATGACCAGCACGTCGAAGTGCTGCGGGGGCTCGGCGGCGAGCGAGGCGCGGGCGTCGCCTTCGACGATCTCGATCTTTGCCCCAGACTCGCGGATGTAGGTGAAGAGATTGCGGGCGATGGGCTCAACGGCGGGATCGATCTCGTAGAAGCGGATGCGATCGCCGGGCTGGCCGTAGGCGGCGATGGTTCCCACGCCGAGGCCGACTGCGCCGATGGCCAGCGGACGGCCCTGGCAGCAGAAACGCAAGGCCAGGCCCACGCCGGAGTCCTGGGCGTAATAAGTGGTGGGCGTCTTCCTCAGCTCGGGTGAGAAGATCTGCGTGCCGTGCTGGATGGTTCCGTTGCTCAAGGTGCGCATCACCGCGCCGGGGTAGCCGAGGGATTGGCGCACGCGCAGGCTGCCGTAGAAGTTGCGGATGGCCAGGGGCGTTTCCCGCTGGAGTCCCGCGTGAAGCATGAAAACCAGCACAAGCAGCAGGATGCTGGCCGTGGACCAGAGGAGCCGCTGGCCCCAATGATCCTGCCAGGTGACGGCGAGCGCCAGCAGAGCAGTGACCAGGAAAGTAAGCGCCAGATCGTAGTTGAAGCTGAAGATCATGGGGCAGGCAATGCCGATGAGGAACGAGCCGAGCGCGCCGCCGGCGGCAAAAAGAAGATAAAAGAGCGTGGATTCCGAGGTGCGCCGTGGGCGGAGCGCGTAGGCCTCGTTGTGGCAGAAGAGGCCGGCAAGAAAGACCTCGAGGAGGAAGAAAGCGATGGAGATGCTCATGGGCACGGACATGTCGGTCTTGGAGAGCATGTAGCCGAGACTGCCGAGCATGACCACCAGGAAGCGCACCACGATCGCCCGCGGAAAAAGCCTGGGGAACTGAAACGCCAGAATCAGCGTGATCAGATAGACGCCGAGAGGCAGAATCCAGAGCAGCGGGATGGCGGCGATGTTGGCGGTCAGGTAACTGGTGACGGCGCTCAACTGCATGGCCGCGCCCATAGGCAAGAGAACCCACAGCAGCTTGTGGCGCAGCGGGGACGGGGCGATTGTAGACTCGTCCGGCTGCGGCGCTTGCGTGGGGCTTTGCGTAGCCGAGCGGGTGCGCCAGGCCAGCAGTGCCGTGAGGGCAGCAAACGCGGCAAAGCCGCAGGACCACAGAAGGCGCTGTGCGTGAAGCGTGAAATAGGGCTCGATCAGGGTCGGGTAGAGCGCCAGCGCCAGCAGGGAAGCCAGATTCGAGAGCGCATACAAGCGATAGGGAATGCCGCGCGTTTCGACGCGGGCCAGCCACACTTGGAGCAGCGGGCTGGTTGCGCCCAGCATGAGAAACGGCAGTCCGATGGAGACGCCCAGCGCGGCAAAGATCGAGCTGATGGGGTACTGCGAGGCCCGGGCGAGCTCGACATTCCGCGTGCCCCAGAAAATGGCCGATGCGGCGGCCAAGAGCAGCAGGGCGAAATGCAGGTTCCAGCGGGAACAGCGCGCCAGCCAGTGGGCGTAGAGATAGGCGGCCAGCAGGGCGGTCTGAAAGAAGACCAGGCAGGTGATCCAGACCGCGGCCGAGCCGCCAAAGACCGGCAGCAGTTGCTTGGCGGCGATGGGCTCGACCAGGAAGAGCAGGAAGGAGCCAAGAAAGACGCCCGCGCCGAAAAGAAGGCGGAAATGAAGAGTGGGCGGGGCGGAAGTCCGGGGTGCGAGGGCGGTTGCGGACATGAGTGAGGGCCTTGGGCAGACGCGTGGCGACAGAGGTCTAAACCCGGTCTGCGAATAATTTGAGTAAAAACGGATGCTACCACAGGGGGTGGGGTCAGATGCGGGAAGCGATCAGTACGAATCGAAGAACGCTGCAGTGCAGTATCGCGCGCGATGTGGTATCATTTCTTTGGTGAGAATTCTGCTCGACACCGATGTGGTAGTGGCTGCGATGCGAAGTCCGCGAGGAGCATCAGCAGAGTTGTTGCGCCGCATTGATGCGGGCAAGGCGACGATGCTTTTGAGCGTGGCGTTGGCGCTTGAGTACGAAGCCAAATGCATGCTGGCCGAGCACCGCTTGGCTGCGGGACTCACCGCAGCCGAGGCAGCTGCCTATATCGATGGGCTGATTGCCATGGCTGAGCCGGTCCAGACGCATTTCCGCTGGCGGCCCCAGCTTCACGACCCGGGAGACGAGCTGGTCCTGGAGGCTGCGGTCAACGGAAGAGCCTTCGCCATCGTTACGTTCAATGAGAAGGACTTGCGGGATGCAAGGCACAGTTTCGGTATTGCCGTGATGCGGCCTGGCGAAGCGCTCAAGATAGTTGAGCCATGAGGATAAGACCATGACAACCCGAGTTGCTACATTTCCACTCCGCTTGCCGGTCTCGCTGAAATCCGCGCTTGAGACGATCAGCGACCGGGACGGGACGAGTATGAATCAATTCCTGGTGGTCGCCGCCGCGGAAAAAATTGCAGCCATGCAGACCGAGGAGTTCTTCCTGGAGCGCCGCAACCGCGCGGACCGGGAAGCCTTCCGGCGCATTCTCAATCGCGAAGGCGGCGAAGCTCCCAGCGGGGAGGATCTGTGGAACGAGGGGGATGGGGCGGCTGCGGGGAGGGCAGAGTGACCTTATAGCCAGCCGTCACCCCGGCCAGGAAGGCCTCCACTTCGTTCAATCCGGTCACGAGAGTGTCGAACAATTTCGTCATAAGCACGTTGTGGGCATCGGACTGGCTAATTTCTGGTCCTGTTCGGCTATTCATCTGGCCCTATGATCAATGATGAAGCTTTAGCTGCAAGTTGCAAGTAGCGGTCTGCGTCTTGTTTCGTAATCTCAAACTCGGGAGCGTGTGCAGCTTGATTGCGGAGGTTTCGCAGTTGTGTCATGAGTTCATCGCTCTCAGCCGGAAGTTTGCCTGTTCGAACTAGCCAGTCCGCGAAGCTTAGAGCATTGATGCGTGGACGATCAGCCCCTTGGATAAATCCGGAGTGCGCTGCTGCGCCTTCCACTAATGTCCAAGCCTCCATGATGGCGGCGCGGGGGGACACATCAGCGATGCGGCGCAACTGTTCGAGCTTTGAATCGATCTCCAAATTAGAGCTTTTTCGGGCGGGCGTTGTTTGCTCAATAACCAGCACCTTTGCCTCAGCCTCGGCCAGCCCCAATGTGAATTCGAGGTCCTTGTATTTGACGTGTGAAATTCGGTCGAGCAATGCTCGTAGCTCACGCTTAAACAAAAACGCAATCCAGATGATAGTTGCTGGCCACGCAATCCCCGTCAAGAACTGGACCAATAATCCCATTTCAGAATTGTAAGCGGGAATTCCGGCTTTGTAGTGGGTAGCGGGCGTGGAAGAGGGCATGTCTGGCAGAATATTTGGCATGCAGGATCACGAGTTGTACGCGGCGATATTGGGCAT
>Ga0316217_10003521_pt1 | contig 17747 bp, 13 predicted proteins | sample 1anoAmetaG_FD_203633 | JGI IMG/M metagenome (GOLD analysis project Ga0316217, IMG submission 203633) | Freshwater microbial communities from Trout Bog Lake, Wisconsin, USA - 1anoA | ecosystem: Environmental > Aquatic > Freshwater > Lake > Hypolimnion/Profundal zone | place: USA: Wisconsin...
ATATCCTGGACAGACTGCGGTGCGGGCTACACCGGCTCCACAGATCCTCGTCCTTCGCCAACGCGGATCGCTTACTCTATTTTCATGGCCTTGGATGACGCCATGCGCCATGTATGACTGCGGTTGCCTTTGCTTTTGTTTTCCTCGTACATACTGCGGTTTGGTCGCAGCAAATATGCAATGAATTTTTGACTCACCACACCAGAGTCAACCTTCACTTGGCAGCCATTTGCCCGGAATAACTCTGTACCTGGTTGCGCCCGTTGTGCTTTGCCGCGTAGAGCGCCTGGTCGGCCGCGGCAATCAGCGCCTCGCGCGTCCGCCCATGATGGGGATAAGCCGCAATCCCGAACGACGCGGTGACATGGATCGGAAAGCCGCCATAGACAACAGAGGACGCTGCCAGCGCCTCCCGTAAATGCTCGGTTCGCTTGCAGGCCTTCTCTATCGGCATGTCCGGCAGCAGGATCAGAAACTCTTCTCCGCCATAGCGGCAATAGATGTCGCTGGCCCGGTAAGATTGCCGGATCAAATTGCCGAATTCGCGCAATATCTCATCTCCGGCCTGGTGCCCGTTGGTATCGTTGACCGCCTTGAAATGATCCAGATCCGCCATGACCACGCTGATCGATTGGTGATGGCGCTCTGACATGTGCAGTTCCCGATCGAAAAACTCGTTCAGGGGCAGGCGATTGTAGAGCCCCGTCAACGAGTCGTGTATGGCCAGCTCGCGGAGTTGATCCTGCAGCGCCAGCACTTCGCGTTCTGCCCTGGTTCGCTCGGTAATATCGATCATCAGGCTGATCAGAGCGCTCTTTCCGCCCGTTTCCATGACCGAACTGTGCGCCTCGATGTCGATCGCGGTGCCATCCTTGCGCAGGCCCTGGAAAACAAAGTCGGCGCGGTCCACTTCGCCCCGCAAGCGCCGTTGCATTTGTTCCGCAATCCGCTGGCTCTCGCTCTCGGTCGCGATATCCCGAACACTCAGGTGCAGAATCTCCTCCACACTGTAACCGAACATCTCGGCCAGCTTCGGATTGGCATAGGTGCACCGGCCGTCTTCGATGGTAATGATCCCGACCAGCGATTGGTTCACCAGACCCCGGAACCTGGATTCGGATTCACGCAGCACGCGATGCATCCTCTCGTTTTCGCGAAATGCCGCTTCCAGTTCCTCGGTGCGGCGCCGCACCTGGTCTTCCAGCATGATGCTGGTCTGGAACTTGCCGAAGTCGGAACCTTGCACGCGGGTACTGCGCTCGGCGCGGTCCATTAGCGCCCTTACCATCTTCTGCTGGCGCGCGATCTCCTCCCGCAGCGTCAGTTCCTTCGACGCCCAGCTTGAACCCGGCGCTTCAGCCATGGTGCGCCTCCACGGGACTCATGCCGATCGCAATGCCGGTTAGGGTCTGGTTGATATGCACGCCATTGAACTGCTCCCCGTAGGTATTGAAGCCGACCGTCTGATTGCTCTTGAAAATCTCGCCCACGCGGTCCTCAAGGTGTTTCTGAACAATCTCCATCCGGCGCAGAATGCAGTCGCAGCCAATCACCAGTTGCGGCGGGCCAATCTGTGCGCGGATCCCGGCAAAGGCCTCTTCCAGGTTCTCGATCAAGTCCACGCCACGCGCCACGCGCAAAACCAGGCCTTCCTCGATCGCGCAGTAAAACGTGATGCTTCCATCCGCGTTCACCTTCTGCACTGAACGCACATAATTGTTGCCGTCGATCAGCACCACCATCGGCCACGCTGCAAAACGGCTGGGAGTGAGTTCGCTTACGCTCACACCCAGCAGCCGCGCATACTCCTCGGCGGCAGGCAATCCATTGATTTCCTTCACCACCCGCTGCGTGGTATCTGCCTCCGTGATCACCAGCCGTTGATCGGTAGACACAAAATGCTGGGTCTTGAAGACCGTGAATGGCAGCGGTGTCGTCATCAGCGTCAGAACCGCGCAGCCGGAACGAAAGCTTCCATCCACATAGACAAATGTCCGGTCAAAATCCAGGCCGTCCCCAGCCGAGCCCCCGGCCAGCGGCACTTTGCCAAGCGCTTCCTGCAAGCTGCGGGCTACCGCCTCTTCCCGCACCGACAAGCCGTCGATGAGCAGAAGTCCGAAGCTGTTCTCCGCGGTTGTCTGGGGCGCCTTGCTCTCAAGTTCCTGCAAGAGACGCTGGCCAAGCGCATGACCCTCGGAGATTTTGAACTCATGCAAGCCTTCAATTGAGCCGCTCACAACGGTGAAAGCCTCAGATGAGAAGCTCGCCCCGCTCAGGCCGTGAACACGGTATCCGCCCGGTCCAATCTCTCCTGCCGTCGTGCATCCAACCACTTGGATGCCGGCAAAATGACGGTTCATTTCTTCTGCCAGGACATTGAGATCGTAGTCGCTGGAACAGAAAAACAGCACAAGTGCCATCTCCGGCTGCGTTACCGACGCGTGAAACTCCTGCACCGCCGCGCGTGCGTCTGTCGCAGCCGAATACGCCTGACGTATGCTCGCCTTCATGGCCATCTACCTTCTTCAAGAACGCATCCCGGCTTCTCTGGATGGTCCTTGTTCTGCGCCTCATTGGCTTCGGCTCGGATGTCATGGCTTGCCAGCCGCCTCTGACATCAGGGCTGCAACGGCCGCTCACACACTAAGAGACGGCCTTGCACCGTCTTCAACACCGCACTATCTTTGAAAAAACCTGAGGGCTACCGGCAACCAGCATGTACCTGAACCGGCGCCTTCAATCTCTCCGGGAGCGCTCCCCTGGAGTTGCGCGAATAGAGTATAGCCTCAATAACTACCTTGGGAAAGATCAAGTCTGAGCTACTCCGTCAGGGTTTGCCCTTCCACTCAATCGGCACCGGCCGACTCTTGCGCCCCAGCAGGACCATCTCCACCGGACCGCCAATGCCACTGCGCGAGGGCGTCAGTTGCGTCGTGCGGCTGGCTGCCTCAATCACGTTTCCTGCGGCCGCAACAGCATCGTCCAGCCGCGCCCCCGCCACAGGCTGATCCGCAAGCATGTAATTCAGCGTGGCGTCCGTTAGAAATTTTCGCCCCACGCCTGCAAATACATAGTGATTGAGGTAATCGGATTCGCCATACGACCACACGCCCCGGCGGCTCTGCTGCGTGATCGTAATGTGCGTAAACCGGCCCGCCTCAACCCGGTGCGTCGCCCCGTCAATCCTCACCGCAAAATTCAGCACCGTGGCTATCTTCGCATGTGCATCGTAGCTGGCAATCACCACTGAAAAAATCTCACGGCCCACATACGGTTCCAGCGCCAGCGGCTCGTTCTCTCTGAAGCGTTGAACGGCGCCCACGCACTCCGCGCCCAGATCCTCCAGCCTCAGCTTGGCTGGATCAGCGTTCTTCCGCTCCAGATAGCTCTTGACCACGGAGGCAATGTCCAGCAGGCGCGGCGCCGATTTCAGGTAGCCGCACACATCCCGCTCTTGCGCATCCGGGGGCTTGATAAAAGCCACATCGCCCGTAACCGCAACCACCGTGCGTTTGGGCCTTCTCACTTCCGTAATTTTGTAAGAATTGTCGCAAGTCGCGCCGTTCACGGTTGTCCGGCTGTCGGCGGCAACCACCAGCCCATCCGCCGACGGAACAATCACCACCAGCGTTCCCCAGGCCGGAATCGCCAGCGTCAAAATCAGGAACACGGATGCAAAAATGCGCGCCATTGCAGTTCAGTATCGTGTACGCATCCCTGCTTCCGCAAAGCACCGGACAAGGTGGCTGTGAACCCGCCACCCTGTCCGGTCCACGATCAATCTGCCCCTTATCCTTACATCCCGTCGTCCCGAAACATCGGATGCGGAATCAGACGCCGGTAATCCTCCTGGTGCGCTCCATCCAGGCAGGCTTCGATAATCTTCTTCCCCAGCGGATCAAGCTCCGGCACCAGGAACTGCTTCAGCTCCTTGGCAAAAAACTCCCGCCACTGCCGCGCGCCTTCCTCGTACACATCCATTCCGCCCTGTATCTGCTCCTCGACCCGCAAAAACACCGGCGGAATCATCGAGCCCTCCACGCGCAACTGGTGCGGAATGTACCCCAGCAGCGGGCAAATCGCCTCCCGCACCTGCTCGCGGGCAAACTTCGCGCTGCCTCGCCGCGCCAGGTATTCGCGCGCAATCCACTCCGCCATGAACCCCACCTTCCACGCCCCGATGTGCTGGTTTGGAATCAGCACATAGCGGGTGTCGGGCGTTTCCACAATCTGCTTGAGCAGCAGGTTGGCCTGGTCCACGCGGCGGCCCGTCGCAAACGCCCAGTACGAGCCAACGCCCTCCGACTGCATCTCTTTCGTTTTCTGCGCCTGGATGCTCGGGTTGGCGTGCCCCCTGGGCGCAACCAGCCTCCACAGCCATCCCAGAGCCGGGCTCAGCACGTGCAGCATCGCCAATATCCCATACAGTTGGCTGTCCTTGTGCGTCGGCGGGCAGCGCACGCCAAAGCTCCGCACATCCACCCGCTGCGGCCCGTCCAGAATGTCTTCCAGCATCCGCCTCGGCAAAATCACCCGCGGATTCGGGCACAATTTCCCCGGCGCGTCCTCCACGTGTTCCCACGTCAGGCACGTCCCGCCCGGAACAATGTAGTGGTTCAGAAAAATCAGCGGCTCCGGCGGATCGATGCACAACCGCTCCAGGTTCGGCGCCGTCCCGTAGCTGTGAATGTGGTCCACGCGCACAAACCATCCGTTTTCGGCATCGGCCACGGTCAACCGCTTGCTGTTGCCCTTGATCCTGGGATGCGCGCAGGCCATGTCGTCGGCAATCGGCCGCAGGTGGCAGGCTTCCGGCAGGTTCAGCGTCCGCACGTCCTTGGTCACCACGTTGGTGCCCAGCAACAGCCGCCCATCCTCCATCCTGTGGATGTGCTCCGTCATCTCGCTCTTCCCGCCGCCGCTCGCTCCTTCATGCATCAGGATCAACTGGTTCTCATACGGCGTCACCACGGCCACCGCGGAGCAGTGGTTGGTGATCCAGCCCTCGTGCTCGCCCTTGTCCAGCAGCATCGAGTACACGCCCTTCTTGGCGCTCGGCCCCGGATACAGGTTGTAGGCAAACACCTCCTGGTGCGACTCCAGCCGCTGGTGTACCACCACCTGCCGCCCGCCAAAGTGCGTATGCCGGAACGGCGGCGCCACAAACAGCACTCCGCCCGTGATCTTGAATCCCGCCGGAACCTGGCTGCGCGGAATCATCCCCTGCAAATCGCCCAGTGCCGCCGCAAAAAACGCTGCCTGCCGCGGTACAATCAGCAGCGAACCGTACTCCAGCGCATCCGTCCCCGCATAGAACGGCATGGCCACAAGCTCCTGCGTTTTCAGCCAGTCCAGCGTATCCTGCCGCGTCTTGTCGAAGGGCTCGCCAAACCGCTGCTCATAGGTCGGCTTGTCGGTCGGCAGCTTGTCGCCAATGACCATCGCGTCCGGGTCGCGCCGCCGCATCGCCGGATCGGGAAAGTTGATTGCCAGCCCGTTACGCGCCTTGGTGATCGTCGCCTCGGTCACGCGCCCGCCGCCCGGCGTCTGAAACACCGCCTCGTACTGCCCATGGTCCTCGCGATTGCCCAGCATCCAGTCGGTCTCTCCCGACGTCCGCCCCAGCGACCAGTCCAGTAGTTGCGTCCGCGTCTCCGGAGTCTGCACCAGGGGCGCTGCACTCAGCACTTCGTGCACTGCCGCTGGCAGATCCATCTCCGCCCAGCAGGCCTGGAAGTCAACAAGAGCGTCACCGGTTTCGGCGTTGGTCATGATTTTCTCGCTTTCCTTAATCAATAAAGAGGTTGTCTTCCAAAACCATCAATAAGTGATTTTCTTCCTGAGCGAACCCGAAGCGAAGCAATGGGGAAATCGATGGGGACCTGCTTCTGTCATTCTGCGCCAGAGAGGCTCACTACTTTTATCTCATCCCCCATCACACCTGGCAGTGCGCCGCATCACATCCTGAGATACCCTGCCGCCCGCCAACTCCGAATTTGCTAACGAATCATCCCTGTTTTCATCCAATTATCCGTTTAGTTTGATATGTTTGGATGTGTGTTCCTGGGGAGCACGGATGGGGCGCATCCGGTTTGCGCTCAATTCCACATATCCGGGATTGGACGGCTGACTTCCCCTCTTGCTTTCCAATCCTCTTTCGTCATCCCCACTGTGCGCTTGCCCATGCGGCAAAATCTGTTTCTCTGCAAGCAGAATAGATCGATTGCCGTAGCACATTGAGCTGTATTCAACCGGAGGTCCGGTCGATTGAAGAGCTTTGACTGTTTTGCGCTGGATACGGCCAATCAATGCCTCTGGCGCAATAGCGTCCAGATTGTCCTCGCGCCCAAGCCGTTCGCCGTCCTCCGCTTCCTGGTCGACAATCCTGGCCGCCTCATTACCCATGACGAGCTCCTCGACGCTCTCTGGCCTGATACCTACGTCCAGCCCCAGGTGCTCAGAACCTACATGCTCGAGCTGCGTAAAGTCCTCGGCGACGATCCCGGGCAACCGCGCTTCATTCAAACCCTGCCCAAACGCGGCTACTGTTTTGTGGCTCCGGTCACGGAGCGGTCCAGCATCGAACACCGCTGGACGGCGCCGGCCTCCTCAAAAGACGCCCGGGCCACCAAAATCGTGGACCGCGTAGACGAAATGGCCTGCCTCCATGCCCAGTTTGATATTTTGCAGAGCGGGCAGCGCCGCATCGTATTCGTTTGCGGTGAAGCCGGCATTGGTAAAACCGCGCTCGTCGACGCCTTCTGCCGTCAGCTTGACTCTTCGCTCGCGGCAACCGTGGCTCACGGACAGTGCGTCCAGGGAATTTGCGGCAATGAAGAGTTTTACCCCGTGATTGAAGCCCTGGGCCAGCTCTGTGCTTCGCCCCAGGGGGAAGCTGCCTGCCGCATTCTGTCCAAAATGGCGCCCGCCTGGCTCGCGCACGGACGCGAATCTGAGGTTGCCGCTGTCTCGCCGGACCGGCCTGCCTCTCAGCAGCGCCTGGTCGGAGATCTCTGCGCGGCGCTTGAAGAACTCGCGGCAGCGCAGCCCCTCATCCTCGTCTTTGAAGACCTGCATTGGGCCGACGATTCCACCCTCAACCTCATCTCGGCTTTGGCGCGCCGCCATGCGCCCGCCCGCCTTATGGTGCTGGCCACACTTCGCCCGCTGAAGGACGCCGCCGCCACCCATACCCTCAAGGAGCTCAAACAGGATCTGCTCATGCGACGCCTGTCGATTGAGATTGCCCTGCCTCCCCTGCCCAAAACCGCGGTCAGGGATTTGCTCAGCAGGGAACTGAATCAGGAAGATCTGCCGCCGGAACTGGCTGGCTTTGTCTACCGCCGCTCCGAGGGCAACCCCCTGTTTGTGATTGCCGTGCTGGAGCACCTCATTACGCAACGCATTCTCGTCCGCCACGGCGCCGACAACGCCGCAGCTTGGCAGCAGGCCGCGCCCCTGTCCGATTTCCCTGAATTGGATGACAGCATTTCCGACCAGTTGGCCCACATGATCGAACTCGAAATCGATCGCCTCAGCCCCCAGCAGCAGCACCTGCTTGAAGCAGGGAGCCTGATGCAAATTGCCTTCCCCGCCTGGGCCGTTGCGGCGGCTCTCGCTTTGGACGACGCCGAAACCGAGGAGGCCTGCGATGAGTTGGCGCGCAAATTGTACTTTGTCGAACGCGCAGGGCAGGATGAGCTCCCCAACGGCTCCTGCTCGGCCTTCTACGTCTTTGCCCATGGCCTCTATCGCGAGGTCCTGTACCGCAGGCAGTCCGCCACGCGCCGCGCCAAACGCCATATCCGCATTGCCGAGCGGCTCGGCCAGCTCTTTGCAGGACGCGAAGCCAGCGTAGCCCGAGAAATCGCTATGCACTACGAAGCAGCCGGTCAACCTCGGCACAGCAGACTCCAGGCAGGCTGACCAGCGCGCCTCAGCCCTCTAGCCGCGTTCCCGAGTCATCGGGATATACAACTCGTGGTCATCCGTTCCCTCGCTGAATTGCTGACTCGCCAACCCTGCTTGAGATCCTTCCGTACGCTACCCTGCGCAGCCATTCATGCCCCCAAATAACTTTGACAAATTCTTGACGGGAACTTGACACCTTTGTTTTTCAGAGCCGCTAGTGTGGTTTCCGTACCAAGGAGGTTACACCATGAAGTTCAATTTCTTCTCCCCGATCCTGGCGTCGGTAGCTCTGACGGCTGCAGCTGTAACCGCAATCCCAGCGATGGCGGCAACGTCCACCATCAAGGTCCCCTTCAACTTCACCATCGACGGCAAGGCATGCCCGGCCGGCGAATACTCCGTTCAGTTGGATACTCATTCCAAACTGGTCAAGCTCCAGAGCCTGACCTCGCCAAACTCCTTCATCTGGACCGTCCGCGCCGCCGACCAGAACAATGGCAGTGTGGTTCTCAAGTTCGACGAACAGAGCCAGACCCATGCCCTGCGTTCCATTCAGTACGGCTCCGTCGTCACCGGCCAGATCGGCAACGGCAAGATTGGAAAGACTGAAGACATCTCCGCCGGCAGCGCTGAAGGCCACTAGGCCCTCGCCGGCCTCACGCCAGCCCGAGACAAAAAAGGGAGGACCATCGCACCGCCGATGGCCCTCCCTTTTTCTTGTATCAAATGTGAGTGTTCTGCCTCTGAAATTCAACTAAACAGAGCTGTCATTCTGAAGTTCATATCACAAAATGAGCTGTCATTCTGAACGAACGGGGCCCCGAACGCTTTTCAGTTCGGGGGTGGTGAGCGAAGAATCTGCGTCTGTTCTTTCGCGTATTATTCACAGAACCTTAGAAACAGAAAACTAGCTTCCCGCCACCGGAAACCGTACCCGCACCAGCCTCAGCGCCTCGTCCGCCGTCCCGATCGTCCCCTCCAGTTGCGCATCCTCAACCGCCCGCAGCATCTCCTTGAACCCCGCTCCCGGCCTGTATCCCGCCGCAATCAGCTCCCGGCCCGTAATCAGCGGCTTCGGCCTCACCGTCTCCTCCGGCATCGCCAGCCAGCGCTCCCGCACAAACTCCCAGTTGTCCAGCTTCCCGCTCCCCGCCAGACAATCCATCCGGTGCAGCGCCAGGTGCTCTTCAAACCCCTCCAGCCTGAAAAACCGCTTTAGCGTGGAGGCCTTCATCCGCGGCGCATCCATAAACCGCATGTGGTTCTCAATCAGCGCCAGTGTCTGCCGCGTCTCCTCGTTTGAAAACCGGAATCGCCGGCAGATTTCCGCCGCCACGGCCACGCCCACCTCCACGTGCCCGTCAAATCTGATCCGGTCCGGAGCCCTCCTGAACGTCGGCGGCTTGCCCACATCGTGCAGCAGCGCGCCCCACGCCAGCGTCATCGGGCAGCCTGCTTCCAATTGCTCCAGCAGTTTCAGCGTGTGCACCCACACATCCCCCTCGGGATGGAACTGCGCCGGCTGCTCCACGCCCTTCATCCGAGCCACTTCGGGCAGCACTTCGGCCAGCAGCCCCGTCTCGTCAAGCAGCTCGAACGCGCGCTGCGCCCGCCCCTCGGTCAGCATCTTTGTCAGCTCGTCCCGCACCCGCTCCCGGCTCACCGCATGAATCCGCGGAGCCAGCCCGCGAATCGCCGCCGCTGTTCTCTCCTCCAGCTTGAAATCGAACCGCGCTGCAAACCGCACCCCGCGCAACATCCTCAGGTGGTCTTCCTCAAACCGCAGTTCCGCCCGCCCAATCGCCCTGACCACGCCCGCATCCAGGTCCTCAACCCCGCCCACATAATCAATCACCGCCGAGCGAAGCATCTCCAGGTAGGTGATCGGCCTCTCATCTGCTTTGGCCGTTAACAGAGCGCTGTCATCCTGAGCGGATCGCAGCGCAGTCGAAGGACCTGCTTTCCGGGAAAAAAACGGATCCAGCAGCAGCCCATTGATCGTAAAGTCCCGCCTCTTCACATCCTCCTCGGCGCTCGCCGTATACCGCACCGCATCCGGATGCCGCCCATCCGAGTAAGCCCCATCCGACCGGAACGTCGCCACCTCGGTCGTTGCATACTCGCTCTCACAGCCGTCGGCCACAAGCACCACGCCAAAGTGCGCCCCCACCGCAAACGTCCGCTCAAACAGCCCCAGCACCACATCCGGCGTCGCGCTCGTTGCCACGTCGTAGTCCACCGGCTCGCGTCCCAGCAGCAGGTCCCGCACGCACCCGCCCGCCAGAAAGGCCTCATGCCCCGCCGCCCGCAGCTTCCCCACCACCCGCAAAGCGGCATCGAATTGGCGCGTATCCGTAAACATCGTTCTCTCTATTCTCACCCGTACCAAATGCTCCATGCCTTATCCTTGCGATTTCTTTCTATCGCAAGCATGGGAATCCACAACGCCCATATGCCGCGCAAGCGGCAGTTGGCCCCACCGCAGGTGGCGGCGCAAGCGGCGTCTGCCCCCACCGCAGGCGGCGTTTGCTGGGCAATCGCATGAACATATTTTGTTGGCAGAGCCGGTTGCTTTTCTCCCTCCCGCCATTCAGCCGCTGCATTGTCTCCCGTAGGGAGGACACGAAAATAGCCCAGGATGGAGTCCGCTGCGGCGGACGCAATCCTGGGAAAGCAATCCCATCATGCCGTCGCGCCCCGGAGGGTCGCGTCGAAGCCTTGCATCGGCGCTCATTCGTCTTCATGCGATTGCCCTGGGGCGTATGGCCCCTCCGCATGTGGCCGGTAAACTAGATATATGACCCGCGGCCTGATCCTCGCCATCGAATCCTCCTGCGACGAGACCGCTGCCGCCGTCGTTGAGCGCGGCTCCTGCACTCTCAGCTCGGTTGTCGCCTCGCAAATCGCCACCCACGCCCGCTACGGCGGAGTGGTTCCCGAACTGGCCAGCCGCGAGCATCTCCGCGCCATCGTCCCAGTCGTCCGCGCCGCCCTTGCCCAGGCAAATATTACCCTCGACGATCTCGATGCCATCGCCGTCACCAGCGGTCCCGGCCTCGCCGGAGCGCTCCTGGTCGGCATCACCTATGCCAAGGCCCTCGCCTTCGCGCAAAACATCCCTCTCATCGCCATTAACCATCTCGAAGGCCACATCCACGCCGTCCTCCTCCACGAGCGCGAGGCCGCCCAGCCAGAAACCATGGGTGCCCCATCCTCTCCGCAGCCCTTGGCGGAAAGGGTGGGAAGCCAGGAACCCCAGCCATTGAAGGGTACGGGCTTCAGCCCGTACATCCAACCAGCACACGAGAATGGGGCTTTAGCCCCTGAGGGAAATTCAGTCCCACCTGAACAGCCCGCCCTCGCCCTGGTCGTCTCCGGCGGCCACACCCACCTCTTTCTCGCCCGTCCCGCCCACGGCGCATGGACCTACACCCTCATCGGCCGCACCGTCGACGACGCTGCCGGCGAAGCCTACGACAAGGTCGCCAAGCTCCTCGGCTTCGGTTATCCCGGAGGCCCCTGGATTGACGCCCTCGCCCGCCACGGCAACCCCCTCGCCGTCCCCTTCGCCTTTTCGCAAATCAAGACCAAGCTCCATCTCGCCGGCCGCCCGCCCCGCACCAAGGCCGCCCTCACCGCCCCCATCGCCAACCTCAACCCCCATTTCCTCTTCTCCTTCTCCGGCATCAAGACCGCCGTCCTCCGCTACGTCGAGCTCCACAACCTCCGCGAAGAGTCCCACGCCCGCGCCGCCCGCCTCTTCCCTGCAAATGACTGTCATCCTGAGCGAGCGGAGCGAACCGGGGTCCCCGGCGACAGGTCTTCGTCGCTGGGGTGGGGAGTCGAAGGACCTGCTGTTCCTCCCACAACCCCCACTCCCCCCGCCACCAAAGCAGAAGCCCTCGCCCTCTGTCCCCAAGCCACCCTCGACCTCATCGCCAGCTTCCAGCACGCGGTCGTCGGCGACCTCATGAAGAAGACCTTCGCCGCCGCCGAATCCCTCGGCGTCCGCCGCATCCTCATCACCGGCGGAGTGGCAGCCAACCGCGAACTCCGCGCCCGCTTCACCGCTGAAGCCGCCCGCCGCCACGTCCGCGTAGCCTTCCCTACCCTGGCCCTGTCCACTGACAACGCCGCCATGATCGGCGCCGCCGCCTGGCCCCGCCTCCAGGCCAAAGAATTCGCCGATCAATCCCTCTCCGCCGACCCCTCCCTCGCCCTCGGCCGGTAATTATTCCCTTATCTTGCCTCGGCAGCCCCATTCCTCGTCCCCATGCCTGCAATCCCCCCATAAAACCTCGTGGCTTCTCATTCCAAAACACAATCCAATGCGCAAAAAAAGCAAGTCAAGCCAGTAACGACCACACCATATCGATTTATGCACCAACCTTGGTGATATCCACAGGACTTTCCTTTTTTTGCACTTGCTTCCACAGATTGAACCGCCCTACTCTCCTACTCAGTTGGTGACCCTGTAGGGAATTGGAAACGCAGTTCCAGCCTGGCAGGACGATGCAGGATTTAATTGAACTCGGCAGTACGTGGTCGGCTCGTCCGGCGCGGTAAGGTCGAGTTGGTTTGAGAAGGCATCCAGGGTCAGGCGGGAATGTGCAAGACCCGATTGGATACGAAGATTCATCCGCGGCTCTGCTGAGGATGCAAAGTTCGAGAAGATTTGGGGAGTCATCATTGGCCCAGCCGTAGCTGCAGGAATCGGGGAAACCCGCGGACGCAGATACGGTACAACCGGAAGAACGCGAGATTCGGGGAAACCTGAAAATCCGTCGCCGGCGTCGCAAGGGGAGCGGGAATCCGGGGCAACCTGGAGACTCACCCGGGGCGGCGCAGGAAGATGAAACAACCGGGGCAACCCGGGGATTCATCGCCGGGACGCCAGAGGATGCAGAATTCGGGGCAACCCGGAGGCGCATCGCTGGCAACGCTGGAGGGTGTGAAATTCGGGGCGACCCGGAGATCCACCGGCTGGCGCGCCAAAGGAGAGAAGCTGCGGGGCGACCCGTAGATTCACCGGAGGCAATGCCGAAGGGTGCGTGATTCGAGGAAACTCGAAGATCCGCCAGTCGGAATGGTCGGAAGATGCGGAGTGCGAGGTAACTCGCAGCTGCATCGGAAGGCGTGACGGGGGAGCGAGGCTGCGGGGAAACCCGGAATCTCGACGCGGTTACGCTGAAGGATGCGAGATTCGAGGAAACTCGGGGCTCCATCGCCGGCAAGCCTGAAGATGAGGGGTACGGGGCAACCCGGAGACACATCGCAGGGCTGAATGGGACGATGATCGGTTCGAGTAACCTACGAGTTCACTCTATTGAGACGCCAGGGACTTCGGTCTCTGGCGTCTTCGTTTGTGGCGGCTATTTATACCTCCAGGGTCGGGGCGTCGACGGGAACCCTGAAAAGAACAAAGCTGCTGAATAGCAACCGGCCCCCGCTGCAGCTACGGGAAAACCGCAATACACCACTGAACTCCGTACAAAACGTAAGCCCAGATCTCGCTCTGGAGACCTGGGCTACCATGCACGACACAAATTTCTTCCGTTCTAGGCAAAACTCCTGTCGCCGCTGATCCCTACTTTGCAAAACTGCGCAGATAGAGAATCAGGTTCCACACCATTTCGTCCTTCGCGCGCCCCTCGGCCTCGGGAGGCATCTTGTCCGTCCCCTTGCGGATGGTGTTGAAAAGATCCTGGTCTGACTTGCTGGCCAGCGACTTCGCATCGGTCCAATCCTTGAGCGAGAGTGCCATGCTTGTGGCCAGTTCGGTCTTGCCGTTGCCATTATCTCCATGGCACATCGCACAATCTATTTGATACAAGCTCTTGGCCTTTGCCTGCGAATCGGCAGTCGGCTTTACCGGATTCTTGGAGGTCGATGTGGCGGCCTGCGTCTGTGCAGGTGCGGGCGTAGAATCTTGCGGCACGCCTCCGGATGTGGGCGTCGCAGCGTAGACGAACAGAATCGCTGCGGAAAAGAACAGAATCGGCTTCAACATGGCAGCCTCCCCAGTTGCAGTGTCTTGTACAGGCATCTTGCAGCTGATTGATATTTCTGCCACGAATTATAGGCCCAATGAACGATGAGGGCTATGACCAAAATTACCGCCTTGCACCTCGTGCGGTATCCAGTTCCTCAATGGATCGCCGATGTTCCCGGTCCCACTCCAGGCCGGTTCTTGTTCAGCAGGAAGGCCAGCAGTACCAGCACCACCGACATCCACGACAGTTCCATGTACACGTCCTGGTAGCCCTGCATCTGCGCTTGCATGTTGAGTTGGTTATAGATCGTTGCCAGCGCCATGCCTTTGCCGTTGGGCCCGCCGAAGGTGCCGCCAAAAAAGCCCGTCAGAGCCTGGGATTGCTGCTGGAAGGCAATCGATCCAGAGGTCATCGCGTTTTGCAGATGCTGCTGGTGCCACGTCGCCCTGCTGGTCACCTGCGCATTGGTCAGGGCAATCAGGATACTGCCGCCAATGTTGCGCACAAAGTTGATCAGGCCGGCCACCTGGTTGCTCTGCTCCTTCGGCATCCCCACGTAGGCCGCCGTGGTAATGGAGATAAAGCAGAACGGAATGGGTATCATCTGCACCACGCGCAGCCACGAAGCCGATGAAAAAGTCATGTCCAGCGTCGTCGCAATCGCCGCATAACGGAACGAAATCACAAACAGGATGAACCCCACCATCGTCAGCCAGCGCGCGGAAACCTTGCCCGTGGCATAGCCCGCCACCGGCATCACAAACAGCAGAACCACGCCGCCGGCGGTCAGAGCCATGCCGGAAATCGTCGCGGTCCAGCCCAGCAATTGCTGCATAAACTGCGGCTGCAGCACGGTGTTGGCGTTCAGCACCCCGCCCACCAGGGCCATCAGAAAGCAGCAGATCGCAAAGTTCTTGTATTGGAACAGCCTGATGTTGATGAGCGGATTTTTATGGTTCCACTCCCGCAAAATCAGGCCAACGATACCGAAAACAAACAGCAGGCCGAAGAAACAGATAAAGCCGGATGAGAACCAGTCGTTCTCCTCGCCTTTGTCCAGCATGATCTGCAGGCCGCCCATCGCGATCGTCAGAAAACCCAGCCCCAGGTAGTCCATATGCCGCAGTTTCGAGGGGTCCGCCTTGATCCAGGGCGGATCTTCCACCATCCGCGTCACCAGAACAAAGGCCAGAATTCCCACTGGAATATTGATGAAGAAGATCCAGCGCCAGGTAAAGTTGTCGGTAATCCAGCCGCCCAGAGTCGGGCCGATCGAAGGCGCCAGCACCGCCACCAGTCCGTAAAGCGCAAAGGCCTGGCCCCGCTTCTGGGGCTCGAATGAGTCGGCCATGATGGCCTGGGCCATCGGTTGCATCCCGCCGCCCCCGGCGCCCTGTAGAATCCGGCACACCAGCAGAATCGGCAACGACGGAGCCGCTCCGCAAAGAAAACTCGAAACCGTAAAAATAACGATGCAGAGCAGAAAAAAGTTGCGGCGGCCCATTACGCTTGAGGCCCATGCGCCCATCGGCAGCACAATGGCGTTGGCCACCAGGTAGCTGGTCAGCACCCAGGTTCCCTCGTTCGTGCTCGCGCCCAGTGACCCTGCAATGTGCGGCAGCGCCACGTTCGCGATCGAGGTGTCCAGCACCTCCATGAACGCCGCAAGCGCCACGGTCATGGCAATCAGCCAGGGGTTCACCCTGGGTTTCCATGGCCCCGCCAGACTCGGTTGCGGGTTGGTGAGGGTTACTCCGGCGTCGGCTTGGGCCGGCGATGCGGGCTGCAACTCTGGCAAAAGTCGTCTCCTGTGCTCTGTTTCTTGTCTGTTGAGGGCCGGGGAAGGCGGCCTTATCCACGCTCAGACCAAACACTCATCGGCCAGCGCGTACTCTAGTCTGGACAATCAAAATCAACCTGGGCTTTACAGCTTGCGGAAAAACTCTCTCCAGCACGAGATGCGCAATGTTTTGTAACAGGGCACGACATCAGTCGTGCCGCAAGTAGCTGACAAACATGAGCTTTACAGCCTGAGGAAAAACTCTGCGCCTTGAAAGGGACGGCTTCAGCACGATCGCCCATGTTGAAGAATCGGCAGTTTTGAAAGGGCACGGCTTCAGCCGTGCCGTAAGTGGCTGAAAATAAACCCGGGCTTTAGCCCCTGAGGGAATCTTTTCATGCCATATGGACCAAAGGAAGGCATTTTTCCGCAGCCTGTTTAGCCCCTGAGGGATGTTTTGCGCCGCCTGCTCCATGCCTCTCCGGAGCAGGTTTGATATTCATACTTTTAAATAGATTCTCTTCACCCTCTTAGGGGTTCATCCATTCCAACTTCGCCGCTCGGCTCCGCCTTCGGCGTCCGCCAGCCTACCAGGGCAATCGCCAGCCCCACGGCCTGCATGGTCACGATGAAGCCCACGCAGGCAGGCCAGCCGCCCAGCGCCCAGAAGGCTCCTGGAACCACTCCAGCCGCCGCTCCGCCCAGGTAGTAGCAGGTAATGTAAAGCCCCGCTGCCGTAACCCGCGCTCCCGCCGGCGCCGCCACCCGCAGGTGCGTGCTTGAGGCCGTCTGCGCAATAAACACTCCGGACGACAGCATCGCCAGACCCACAATCACCACAATGAGGGACGGAGCCAGCGTCAGCAGCACGCCGGTCATTGAGCAGCAGATCGCCCCGGCAATGCCCGCGCGCAAACCCACCTTGGTAATCAGAAATCCCGCTGCCGGGGTCACCACCAGCCCGATCAGGTAGACAAAGAACAGCGAACTCAGCGCCGTGGTCGAAAGCAGAAACGGAGCGGCGCTCAGGTGAAACGTGATCCACGTAAACACGCCCACCAGCGAAAACAGCACGTTAAAACCCACGGCAAATGTGGCCACCAGCCGGCGATTGCGCAGCAGTCCCTGCACCTGGTAGAGAAATGCGAGTTCCGTCTTCTCGGTTGCCGGTGTAATCACCCTTCGGCGTCCATGCGGCAGCCACGCCGCCACGGCCGCCGCTCCGGCCAGCGACGCCGCGCCCAGCACCAGAAAACTCACCCGCCAATTGAACCGGTCGGCCAGTATGCCGCTGGAAACCCGCCCGGCAAAGCCGCCCAGCGCCGTTCCGCTCACGTAAAAACTCATGACCAGGGCCACCCGGTCCGGCGGCCACTCCTCGCCAATGTACGTAATCACCACGGCAATCACGCCCGGCACCGTAATCCCCTGCAGAAATCGCCAGAAGATAAGCTGCCCCAGCGAGGTGGACGTGGCGGCCAGCAGCGTCGGCACGCTCACCCCAAGCAGCGACGCCACAATCACCCGCTTCCGCGCCAGCCGCTCCGTCAGCGCGCCAAAAAACGGCGCAGACAGGGCCACTCCCAGCGTCGCCGCCGTCACCGTCAGCCCCACGCCGGTCTTCGAAGCATGAAACACCCGTGCCAGCATCGGCAGCAGCGGCTGCGTGCAATAGAGTTCCAGAAACGCGCACACCCCGCACAAAGCCACGGCTGCCGCGGCCCACGCGCTGGGTATTGTTCTATCTGGTTGGGAGTAGGGTTCCAAACATTAGGATAGTCGACTTACCCTGGAGGCCGGGATTCCGCAAACCTGTCCCCGCAACCCAACGAGTAAATATCCTCGGCAGTTCCGGGGGCTTTTGGGTTGGTAGCCCCTCAAAGGGACCTGAGCCCGAACGCTCCTTGCGGGCAGAAACCAGTCGCTCCGCGCCGTAGGCGCAGTGTTTGTTCACTGCTGTCCAAAATAACCAGACATTTGATAGGGCGCCGTAGCGGATAAAGGCTTTGGGACAGTGTTGAGCATGGATTGGGGATGAGGTCTTTGCTTTTTTGTTCGTAGCC
>Ga0316217_10003522_pt1 | contig 17746 bp, 15 predicted proteins | sample 1anoAmetaG_FD_203633 | JGI IMG/M metagenome (GOLD analysis project Ga0316217, IMG submission 203633) | Freshwater microbial communities from Trout Bog Lake, Wisconsin, USA - 1anoA | ecosystem: Environmental > Aquatic > Freshwater > Lake > Hypolimnion/Profundal zone | place: USA: Wisconsin...
GATTGACGCTCATGAGCAGCGCGTAATCAAACATCCCCATCAGATCGCGCAGGGTCTCCACCGGAGTGCCGGGGTTGAGCACGATCCCGGCCCGGGCCCCGGCCTGGCGGATGGCGCCCAGGGTGCGGTGGCTGTGGGGATCGGCCTCCTGGTGGATGGACACCCAGTCGGCCCCGGCCTGGACGAATTCCAGGGCATAGCGGGCCGGATCCTTGATCATCAGGTGGCAGTCCAGGGCCAGCGCGGTCTCCTTGCGCAGCGCGGCCACCACCGGCATGCCGAGGGTGATGTTGGGCACGAACTGGCCGTCCATCACGTCCACGTGCACCATGCAGCGCTCGGCGGAGCCCAGCATGGCCAGCGCGTCGGCGAGCCGCGCGAAATCGGCGGAGAGGATGGACGGGGCGAGAACGGGTTGCGGCGGACGCAGGGTCATGGTGTGGGCTTTCCGTGAAGGGTGGAGCGGCCGGTGCGGTCCGGCCGCCCTAGTCTACCGCCACCCGGACCCGCCCCTGCTGATACTCTAGTTCATAAACATGGGGAGGATCGATGTACAAGCCGGAATTCATCGCCAAGGTCCGCGAGCAGCTGGAGGTCAAGGAGGACCCCGCGAAGCTGCGCCAGCCGAAGTTCGAGACCAGCTCGGGCATCACCCTCAAGAACAGCTACACCCCGGCCGACCTCGAGCACTTCGATCCGATCAGGGACCTGGGCCGGCCCGGCAAGTTCCCCTTCACCCGCCACGTCCAGCCCACCGGCTACCGCGGCCGGCTCTGGACCATGCGCCAGTACGCCGGGTTCGGCACCGCCGAGGAGTCCAACCGGCGCTACCGCTACCTGCTGGAACAGGGCCAGACCGGCCTGTCGGTGGCGTTCGACCTGCCCACCCAGATCGGCATGGACCCGGACCACCCCATGGCCCTGGGCGAAGTGGGCAAGGTGGGCGTCTCGATCTGCTCGATCCGCGACATGCGCATCCTGTTCCAGCAGATCCCGCTGGACAAGGTCAGCACCAGCATGACCATCAACGGCCCGGCCTCGGTGCTGCTGGCGCTCTACCTGGCGGTGGCGGAAGAGCAGGGGGCCGGCTGGGACAAGGTGAGCGGCACCATCCAGAACGATATCCTCAAGGAATACATGGCCAGGGGCACCTACATCTATCCGCCCCGGCCGAGCATCCGGCTGATCACCAACATCTTCGAGTTCTGCGCCGCCCAGGTGCCGAACTGGAACACCATCTCCATCTCGGGCTACCACATCCGCGAGGCCGGCTGCACCGCCGCCCAGGAGATCGCGTTCACCCTGGCCGACGGCATCGCCTACGTGGAGGCCGCCCTGGGCGCCGGCATGAAGCTGGAGGCCTTCGCCCCCCGGCTGTCGTTCTTCTTCAACGCGCACAACCAGTTCTTCGAGGAGATCGCCAAGTTCCGGGCCGCCCGCCGGCTGTGGGCGAACATCATCAAGCACCGGTTCGGCTCCGACGACCCCAAGAGCCAGATGCTGCGCTTCCACACCCAGACCGCGGGCTCCACCCTCACCGCCCAGCAGTCGGACAACAACATCGTGCGCACCACCGTGCAGGCCATGTCGGCGGTGCTGGGCGGCACCCAGTCGCTGCACACCAACAGCCGGGACGAGGCGCTCAGCCTGCCCACCGAGGCCAGCGCCCGGATCGCCCTGCGCACCCAGCAGATCCTGGCCTTCGAGTCGCGCATCGCCGACGTGGTCGACCCCTTCGCCGGCAGCTACCTGATCGAGAGCCTCACCGACCAGCTGCAGGCCGAGGCCGAGGCCCTGATCAAGCGGGTGGACGAGGCCGGCGGCATGGTCGCGGCGATCGAGAAGGGCATCCCCCAGCGGGAGATCCAGAATGCCGCCTACGCCTTCCAGAAGGGCGTGGAGCGGGGCGAGAACGTGGTGGTCGGGGTCAACAAGTTCACCATCGAGAACGAGAAGCGGCCCGACCTGCTGCGGGTGGACGAGGCCCTGGGCGAGCGGCGCCGGCGCGAGGTGGCGATCTACCGCGAAGAGCGGGACAACGGCGCGGTGCGCATGGCCCTGGAGGCTCTCACCCTGGGGGCCGACGGCACCGGCAACCTGATGCCGCTGATCCTGGCCGCGGTGAAGGCCGAAGCCACCGTGGGCGAAGTTTCCGACGCCATGCGCACCGTGTTCGGCGAGTACCAGGAGCGCCTGGTCCTCTGAATTGACTGGAGTCTCATTGTCCCCTGACGTCCGCCGCCCCATCGACCGCCTGCTGCTGTTCTTCGCCCTCACCCTGATGGCGGTGGGCATGGTCTGGGTGTTCTCCGCCTCGGCCTTCAAGTCCCAGCGCACCGCCACCACCTTCCTGGTGAACCAGCTGGCCGGCGGCGGCATCGGCATCGCGATCATGCTGGCCTTGAGCCAGGTGGACCTGAACACCCTGCGGGAGAACCCCAGGGTGCTGCAGGCGCTCTACGCCGTCTCGCTGCTGCTGCTGGGGGCGGTGTTCTTCTTCGCCCCGGTGAACCACGCCCACCGCTGGATCCGGCTGTCCCGGGCCAGCATCCAGCCCTCGGAGCTGTTCAAGCCGCTCTCGGTGCTGATCACCGCCTGGTGGATGGTCCGGCACCGGGAGGCCTGGGTCAGGCGCCAGGACTCCATCCCCAAGCTGCTGTCCCTGTTCGCCATCCTCATCCTGCCGCTGGGCCTGGTCCTGCGCGAGCCGGATTTCGGCACCTCGTTCCTGATCCTGCTGGTGGCCCTGCTGGTGACCTTCCTGGGCGGCGCCCCTCGCTGGATCTTCGTGGTGGCCACCCCGATCCTGGGGGCGGTGGGGTTCGCCTTCGTCTGGCTCGAGCCGTACCGCAGGGCCCGGGTGCTGAGCTTCCTGAACCCCGAGGCCGACCCCCTGGGCAAGGGCCACCAGGCCCTGCAGAGCCTGATCGCCGTGGGCAACGGCGGGCTGTTCGGGGTGGGCCTGGGCGCCTCCATGCAGAAGCTCAACTACCTGCCTGAGGCCCACACCGACTTCATCTACGCGGTGATCGCCGAGGAGGCCGGGCTGATCGGCTCGCTGGTGGTGCTGGCGCTGTTCGTGGGCATCCTCTGGCGCGGCTACCGGGTGGCCCACCGGGTGCGGGACAGTTTCCTCAAGCTGTGCGCCATGGGCTTCACCCTGCTGCTGGTGGTGCAGGCCATGATGAACCTCAGCGTCGTGCTCAGCCTGGCGCCCAACAAGGGCATCCCGCTGCCGTTCATCAGCTACGGCAGTTCCAGCCTGATCGCCAGCCTGGCTTCGCTGGGGCTGCTGCTGGCCATTTCCAAGGAAGCCAGCGAGTAGGGTGGGTCAGCGGCCCTGCAGGGCCAGCAACCGCTTTTCCACGACCCGCGTCACGGAACCGCCGTCCCAGCGGAATGACAGATACGTGTCGTGGCGGCAGGCCCGGAGGGTGTTCGGATCGAACACCGCCAGGCAGGCCCCGCCGGGCCGTCGGACGCTGGCATAGGCGATGCCCCTGGAACCGGTCTCCCGCAGTGAATCCGCAAACACCTGGGAGACTGCGTAGGAGTCCGGCGCGCAGATGGCAGACCAAGGCGCGCGGGACCGGGCCTTGGCCCGGATATCGTGGAAGTTCCCCTGGACCTTCACCGCCAGGGCCCGGTAGTCCAGGTCCATGGGCGCAGCGAGCTGTTCCCGGCGCATATCCTGGTCCAGGTGGTGCCGGACTTCCTCGATGCTGGTGGCGATCTCTTCCGCGAGGTAGAAGGCTCCGCTCCTGGGGGTGGAGAACCGGGCCGCCCGCGGCAGGGTGAAGGAGGGGCTGATCCAGCCGGCCCCCGGGCCGAACAGCACCTGGGATGGGTCCAGCAGCCGCAGATCGCCCGCGGGTGAAGCGGCGGTGAGCCCGGACAGCCTGGCCACCAGGTCGCCTCCGGCCTGGTCCTGGGGATCCATGACGGTCTCGAAGCAGTCCATGGCCTGGAATCGGGCTGGCACCAGGCGGCAGACCTGGGGCCAGTCCAGGGTGGCCAGCGGCACCCGGCCCGGGAGCGGGAGCCTCACCAGCCGGATCTCCAGCTTTCCAGGTAGCGCCGGACATCCACCAGCGAGGCCACGGTGCCCTGCAGCATCCAGCCCAGCGGGGACAGGCCGCCGAACCGGTGGTCCAGGTGCGGCCGCAGCATCCAGCCCTTGGACGCCTCGGCATTGGGGATCATGATCTCCAGGTTGGCCCAGATGCCCATCAGCAGCGAGAGCCGTTCCAGCGTGTCCCGGCCCACCGAGCGCGCGGTGCCATTGAGCAGGCCGTAGTAGCTGGTGCGGGGCAGACCGCCCAGGAGCTTGCGCTGGGCTTCAATCGTGAGCTCCCAGTGCTCCGCCATCCGGGCGAAGGCCTTGATCCCGGCCCGGGCCATCGCCAGGGCCTCCGCCCCTTCGGGGAAGCGCGGGCTGGCATCGGGCTGGGCGAGGAGCATGGCGGGCCTCCAGCCCCAGGATAGTCCTGGTGCGGACAAAAACAAGATTATTGTGCTTGCATGGCCTTCAAGGGTCGGGCTTGGCCCCATGTCAAAGTTGGGTCGCAGCCGCACCCAGCACGCAGCCGCTCCGACGTTCCTGAACGAAGACCACCGCCTTGAGGTTGGCCCGGTTCCAATCCAGAGGGATGTGAAATCTCGGCGTGGCGGCGAAGGCGGACCTCCCCTTGTCTTCGTCCAGGAGGGTGAGACGCCGGACGACCCCGGTGTGGTCGAGCCGCCGGCCCGCGTTCTCGCCCCGGGATACCTGGGAGTGCAGCCCGCTTTCGGTGATGGCCAGGAACAACTCCGCCGAGTCTCCTGCCTGGGGCCGGGGCAGGCGGTCGACCCGGACCACCAGGCCCAGGGTGCCATCATCAGGTTGCTGGTGTCCGGCCAGGGCCACCGACACTTGGGCCTTGGGCTGGACCGCCGCACCCGCGATGGCCCGGAGGGCGCCGGCCCGATCGCTGCCCACCAGCCCTTGCCGGCCATCCACGATCATCTGGGGCGTGTACACGCCGGATTCGCCCAGCCGGGCCGCATACCGTTCCTGGCGCTTGCTGAAGCTGTCCGAGGAATAGGGGTCGGCCCAGCCTAGCCGGTTCCAGTAGTCCACGTGCTCGCTCAGCACGATGATTTCTGCTCCGGAGGCTTGGCGTGAGGTTTCCAGTTGCATCAGCAGGGCGTCGGCGGGTGGGCAACTGGAGCAGCCTTCCGATGTGAAGAGCTCGACCAGCACCGGCCCGGCCCCGCCGCCGGCGCCGTCCCTCGCCGAAACGCCGCTCGCGATGGCCAGGATTGACAGGACCACGAAGATGGAAGCGCGCATCCGGTTCCTCCGTCCATAGGTCAACGTGCGACCGCGATAGCGATTGGGGTGCGGCCGGTTTGCCCTGTGTGACAGGGAGAATACCTGGATCGGCCCGGCATGCGCGGCACCGGCGCCCAGGTCCGGCTCCCGTGGACCATCAACTTGCGCGATGCTTGCTTGCCCATTCGAGCAGCGCGGAGCGCATGGCGGCATGTAGGGTTAGGCCAGCTGCCTCCGCTTGGGATTCGAAGCTTTCCCAGAAAGCGACAGGCATCTTCACCGCTTTGACCTTGATGGGCGCTTCCTTGCCTTTCGGTGGACGGCCCGGCTTGATTCGAATTCGTACACCCCCTTCAAGGGGTGCATCTTTGTGCTTCTCGGCCCAGGTGACATCCTCCGCATGGCGCTTCTGAAGCACCTCGAGAGGTTCCCCAGGGTACTCCTTGAAAAACTCTTCCCAGTTCGTCTCTCGAATGGTGTCTCTCTTTTTTGTCATGCTCGCCTCCGCTTGCGGGAAATCCGGAAGGCCGTTGTAATCCGGACTTCATTTGGGAAAACATTCGAAAAGGGAACTCGAAAGAGCTTGGAATCAACCGTGCCTTCGGCAATGAAATGTTTGAGCGAGTGAGGACCCGAGATGACTGAACGATCCTCGGCGAAGAAAAGCCGCCTCGGCGGTCGCCTTGTCAATGCCATGGGCCGCGATCTCCTGTTCGTTGACCTCATCCCAACGGAACTACAAAACTGATTTCCGCCGATTATGGTAATACCATTGACATCGTCGTCAAGAGGGATGGAACCTCATACTGATCGCGAACAGGTGTCGTAAGTCAGTATCCCAGCTCGGCCTTGAACGAAGCCGGGAGACGAAGACGCGGGCTATGGGTTTTACGATCCCTGAATCACCCAGAAGCCATCACCGGGAGGGTTCCAGTGTGGGATCGAAGGGTGGATAGCAGGTGTCATGGGTACGCCGTAACAGAGAAAGGTGGTCTACCGACATACCTTTAGTGAGCGCAAATTCGTACATCCCAACATGCACTTAACGCTACTTGGGTGTCAGCAACCTGCGCCAGGCGTCCACGGCCACCGCCGGCCCGCGGCGGCGGCTGGCGAGCTGTGCTCAGGCGGAAGGCCGCAGCCGCGCCATCCAGCGGATCAGGGTGCGGGGCAGGCTCATCCCCTGGTTCAGGATCAGCGCGGCCAGGATCACCAGGCCTGTGGCCAGGGGGTGGTAGGACGCCGGCATGTTCAGCAGGTTGAGCCCGTTGTTGATGAACCCCACCATCACCGCGCCGGTGAGCGCCCCCGCCACCGAGCCGCTGCCGCCCATGAGGCTGGTGCCGCCCACCACGATGGCGGTGATCACGTCCAGTTCGTAGCCGCCGGCGTTCATGGCGTAGGCCTGCTGGGTGAGCGAGGCCATGACGATGCCCGCCACCGCGGCGGTGCCGGCCGAAAGGATGTAGACCAGGATCCGGGTCCGGTCCGGGTCGACCCCGGACAGCTTGGCCGCCACTTCGTTGGCGCCCACGGCGATGGCCCGGCGGCCGAACCCGGTGTGCTTGAGCAGGATGTGGCTGGCCACCGCCAGGGCCGCCATGATGTAGATCGGAAAGGGGACGCCCAGCCACTTGCCGATGCCGATGGCCAGGAAGGCCCGGGGCTTCATGATGGTGATCTGGTCGCCCTTGGAGATGTACATGGCCAGGCCGAACAGGTAGGTCTTGGCGGCCATGGTGACGATGAAGGCCGGGACCTTGAACCGGGTGGTGACGATGCCGTTCACCAGGCCGATCAGCAGCCCGAAGCCCAGGGTGATGGCCAGGCTCAGGACCAGGTTGAGGCCGGCGCCGTTCATGAGGGCGTTGAGCACGATGCCCGAAAGCGCGGCGATGGAGGCCACCGACAGGTCGATGCCGCCGGTGATGGGGGCGTAGATGGCGCCGGAGCACATGATCCCGATCAGGCAGACCGACCAGAGCACGTTGGTCAGGTTGTCCAGGGTGAGGAACCGGTCCGACAGCAGGGACAGCCCGGCCATCATCAGGATCAGGATGAGGAACAGGCGGGAACCCGCCAGCAGCCGGCGCAGCCGGGTGTGGGCGATCATGGGGGCACCTCCTGCAGGATGCCGCTGGAGGCCATGAGCACATCCTCCTCGGTGACCGTGCCTTCGGCGAATTCCCGGACGATCCGGCCCTTGCGCAGCACGAGGATCCGGTCCGACAGCCGGGTCAGCTCGGCCAGGTCGGAGGAGACGATGATCACCGCCACCCCCGAATCGGCCAGGCGGCGGAGGGTCTGGTACATCTCCTCCTTGGCGCCGATGTCGATGCCCACGGTGGGCTCGTCGACGATCAGCAGCTTCAGGTCGCGGATCAGCCACTTGCCCACCACCACCTTCTGCTGGTTGCCGCCGGACAGGTTGCCCACCGGAATATCCGGATCGGCGGGCTTGACGTTGAGGAGGGTGATGGCCTGGCGGGCATGGTCCAGCTCCTTGCCGCCGCTGACCAGGCCGAACCGGCCGGAGCTGGCGTCCAGGTTGGCGATGCCGATGTTGCCGGTGATCGAGAGGCCGCCCATGATGCCCTGCAGCCGGCGCTCCTCGGGCACGAAGCCGTAGCCGCCGGCGATGGACCGGGCCACCGACGGCACATAGGGCTTGCCCAGGTAGCGGATCCGCCCGGCCTGGAACGGGTCGATGCCGTAGATGGTCCGCATCAGCTCGGTGCGGCCCGAGCCCACCAGGCCGCCGAAGCCCAGCACCTCGCCCCGGCGCACCTGGAATGTGATGTCCACGAGCCGGCCCTCGGCGCAGAGGCCTTCCACCTCCAGCACCGGTTCCCCCGAGCTCCGGACCATCCGGTTGCCGGATTCGCGCCCGGTGAGGCTGCGGCCGATCATCAGCCGGATGATCTCGGCCGGGCTGATCTGCTCCCGCTCCAGCACCGCCACCTTGCGGCCGTCCCGGAGCACGGTGACCCGGTCCGACAGCTGGTAGACCTCCTCCATGCGGTGGGAGATGTAGAGCACGGTGATGCCCCGGGCCTTGAGCAGGCGGATGATCTCGAACAGCTGCGCGCTCTCGGCGGCGGTGAGCGAGCTGGTGGGCTCGTCCATGATCATCAGCGAGGCCTTGCCCGAAAGCGCCTTGAGGATCTCCACGGTCTGCCGCTGGCCGATGGACAGGCCGTCGATGACATCGGTGGCCCGCAGGCGGAAGCCGTAGCGGTCGATCAGCTCCTGGGCCATGCGGTTCATCTTCCCGCGGTCGATCAGCCGCAGGCCCGGCAGCAGCGGCTCCCGGGTCAGGAAGATGTTCTGGGCCACGGTCATGCCGTGGATCAGGCTGAGCTCCTGGTAGATCACCGCGATGCCCAGGGCCTGGGCCGCGGTCCGGCCGTGCTCCAGCGGGATCTCGCGGCCGTCGAAGACCATGGACCCGCGGTCGCGCTGGGTGACTCCGGTGAGGATCTTGACCAGGGTGGACTTGCCGGCGCCGTTCTCGCCCACCAGGGAGTGGATCTCGCCTCGCCTCAGGGAGAAGTCGACGCCCGAAAGCACCTGGGGGCCATTGTAGGACTTGTCGATCCCGGCGCAGAGCAGCAGGTCGTCGTTCATGCCATTCATGCCCCCTCTCCGTCCAGCAGCCGCTTCTGCCGGGCCGCCCGGGCCGCAACCGCCTCGGCGAAGCCCTTGTACCAGACGTCCACCACCACCACCACCACGATGATCCCGCCAATGGCGATGGGCTGGATGTAGGGCGAAAGACCGAGCTTGAGGATGCCGTTCTTGATGGTGGCCAGGAACAGGGTGCCGATCACCGTGCCCCAGATGTCGCCGACCCCCCCGGTGAACGGGGTGCCGCCGATGACCACCGCGGCGATCACGTCCATCTCCGAGCCGATGCCGAACTCGGGCATGGCGGTCATCATCCGGGCCGACAGGAACACCGCGGCCAGGGCGGCGCAGAAGCCCGAGAACATGTAGACGCCGACCAGGGTGCGGGCGGTGTTGATGCCCGAGAGCCGGGCCGCCGCCGGATTGGCCCCGGTGGCGTAGACGTTGGTGCCGGCCCGGGTGCGCTTGAGGAAGAACTGGGTGGCCGCCGCCAGGGCGAAGAACACCGGGATGATGAAGTAGACCGGGCCGATGGCGCCGCCGAAGCGCAGGAACAGCGGATCCTCGATGAACACGTTCTTGACGAAGCCGTCGGCGTCCTTCACCGCGATGATCAGCGCCAGCCCGGTGAGCAGGCCGCGGGTGGCCAGGGTGACGATGAACTCGGGCAGCTTGAACCGGGTGATGACGAAGCCGTTGAACCAGCCGATCGCGCACCCGCCGGCCAGCGCCACCGGGATGAACAGGTAGGCCGGCAGGTGGGTGTAGTACAGGAAGTTTACGCAGAGCATCGCGGTGACCGCGATGATCGCCCCGATGGACATGTCGATGCCCGCGGTGATCAGCACCAGGGTGAAGCCCACGGCCACGATCCCGGTCTGGGAGGCCTCCTGGAGCAGGGTCATCAGGTTGCCCACGGTGAAGAAGGCCGGGCTGGCGAAGGACAGGGCCGCGCCGATGGCGATCAGCAGCCCGGTCAGGATCAGCCGCCGAACCGCGCTGATCGACATGGGGGCACCTCCAGCTGGAGAGTAGGGTGGGGGACTACCAGCGCTCTTCGGGGCGGATCTTGGCGACGGTGTCCTTCATGGCGGCGAAGGGCGGGATGGTGACGATCTCGGTGGCCGCGGCCTCCTTCTTCGCGCCGGTGCACAGGTCCAGGGCGTACTTGGCGGCGGTGGCCCCCTGGTTGTAGGCGTTGGTGTAGGCGGTGCCGGCGATCTTGCCCTGCTCGATCAGGGCCAGGGTGCTCTTCTGGCCGTTGAAGCCCCAGATCCTGATCTGGCCCAGGCGCCCGGCCGATTCGGCGGCGATCATGGCCCCTTCGGCCATGTTGTCGTTGACCGCGAACACGCCATCCAGGTCCTTGTTCACCTGCAGGAAGCTGTTCATGACCTCGATCGCCTTGTCCTTGTTCCACTCGCCGTTCTGGGCGCCGACGATCCTGATCCCCGGATAGAGCTTGCCCAGGGCGGCGCGGAAGCCCTTCTCGCGGTTGATCCCGGCCTGCGCCCCCGGAGGCGACTGGATGATGGCCACGTTGCCCTTGCCGTTGAGGGTCCGGCCCAGGGTCTCGGCGATGAGGTGGCCGGCGCCGGAGTCGTCCATGGTCACGCAGGCGGCGTGCGGCAGCAGGGTGTCGGTGTTGAGGGTGATCACCTTGATGCCCTTGCCCTCGGCCTTGCGGACGCTGGCGGTGAGCGCGGCGGCGTCGATGGGCTGGAGGATGATCGCGTTGTAGCCCTGGTTGATGAAGTCGTCCATCATGCTCACCTGGATCTCCGCCTTCATCTGGGCGTCCAGGGTCTGCACCGAGACATTGGGCTTGCCCTTGAGGGCGCCCTCCATGCCGGCCTTCCAGGCCTGGGTCAGCGCCTGGCCCACGGTGCTCGGCAGGTAGCCGATCCTGCAGGCCTGCGCCTGAAGCGCGCCACCCGCCAGCATGCCCGCGGCGGCAAGGATCCCCATGCACTTCGCCTTCAACATTGCGCCCTCCTTCGGGGTGTGGTCACCCGGATGGAATGATGAGAATTGATCATATTGATCGTGTTTGAAGCATCTTGTAATCAATTTGTTCAAAGGGCAAGCCCTTTTTCCCCTCAAAGAAAAGAGAGGAACGGCAGGTCGTGCGCGCCGTCGAAGGCGTCCTCGAAGCCGCGCGGGTGGTGGTATTCCAGCTTGTCCTTGTGGTCCGGGTAGATGAACTTGCCGCCCACTTCCCACAGGAACGGCTTGAACCGGTAGTCCAGCCGGTGCCGGCGCATTTCCCAGAGCGCCTTGATCTCCCGGGGGTCGGCCTGGAAGTTGGTCCAGATATCGTGGTGGAACGGGATGATCACCTGGGTCCGCAGCGCCTCGGCCATGCGCAGGATGTCGACCGAGGTCATCTTGTCGGTGATGCCCGGGGGGTTCTCGCCGAACGAGCCCAGGGCCACGTCGATCCGGTGGTCCTTGCCGTGGCGGACGAAGTAGTTGGAGTAGTGGGAGTCGCCCGAATGGTAGAGGTTGCCACCGGGGGTCTGGATCAGGTAGTTCACCGCCCGCTCGTCCATGTCCATGACCGGCTGGTCGCGCAGGGTGATCCCGGGCTTGGCGGTGATCAGCGCGGTGCGGTCGAACGATTCCAGGGCCAGGATCTCCACGTCCTTGACCCGCAGGCTGGAGCCGGGCCGCATGACCACGCAGCGCGCTTCGGGCACGCCCCAGCCGCGCCACAGGTCCACGCAGGCCTGGGGCCCGACGAAGGGGACGTCCGGGGCGCAGTTCTGCAGCACCGCGGCGGCGACATTGGCGTCGATGTGGTCGTTGTGGTCGTGGGTGGCCAGCACCGCGTCGACCTGGCGGATGGCGAACGGGTCCAGCGGGAAGATGGCGTTGCGCAGGTTGGGCTGGAGCTTCTGGACCCCGGCCATGCGCTGCATCTGGTGCTGGGGGGTCATCTTTCCGCTCTTGCCCGAGCGCTTGCCGGTGCCCACCCAGAAGTCGATGCAGATATTGGCGTCGCCCTGGGATTTCAGCCAGATCCCGGTGCAGCCCAGCCACCACATGGCGAAGCTGCCGGGAGCGACGGTTTCCTGTTCGATCTCCTCGTTGAGCCAGCTGCCCCATTCCGGGAAGGTGCTGAGGATCCAGGACTCCCGAGTGATATCGTCCACTTTCGCCATCATTTTCTCCGGGGTATGGGATCAATGATTATGGCTGTGTGATCAAAATGCAAGAATATTTGCTAGACAACGATCAAATTGAGCGTTGATTGGAGGTCCGGGCGGTGATCAGCTTCATTGCTCCGGCACCCGGACCACCTGAAGTCCCGATTCCTCCAGCTCCCGGCAGAACGGTTCCGGCGTCAGCCAGTCGGTGACGATCAGGTCGATCTGGCCCAGCGGGCAGGTGAGGAAGCTGGAGACGGTGTTCATCTTGGTGTGGTCGGCGACGACGATGACCCGGCCACTGGAGTTCTCGATCATGGCCTGGTTGACGCTGGTCTCGGCCTGCACCGCGCTGGTGCAGCCCTTCTTGATGCTCACGCCGTTGATGCCCAGCACGGTCACGCTGGAGAAGATCGGACGCAGGCTGCCCAGGGTCAGGTCGCCCACCAGCGACCTCGACTGGGGCCGGTACTCGCCGCCCAGGACGATCAGCTCCACCTGGGGGTCCAGCTCCAGGCCCAGGCAGGCGGCGTTGTTGGTGACGATCCGCGCGGCCCGGCCGCGCAGGTGGCGGATGACTTCGAGGGTGGTGGAGCCGGCGTTGATGAAGACCGTCTCGCTGGCGCCGATGAGCGAGGCGACGTAGCGGCCGATGCGGTCCTTCTCCTTCTTGGCGGTGTGGTCCTTGGCCTCGAAGACCTCCTCCAGCCGCGGCCGGGAGGCCAGCACCGCGCCGCCCCGGGTGCGCTCCAGCAGCTTGTGCCGGGCCAGGGCGTCCAGGTCGCGGCGGATGGTGATCTTGGAGACGCCGAACTCCGCGGCCAGCTGGTCGGCCGAGACGGTCTTGCTCTGGTACAGCAGCTCCAGGATCTTCTTGTGCCGGTAGTTGGTGACGGCCAGGGCGGGACGCGGGCCGTCTTCCTGCGGTTCCTGTTCGGTCATCGGCAGAGCTCCCGGAACCCGGGCGCGGCGAGCGCCTGGTAGAGCGCCCGCGACCGCAGCCGCTGGCGTTCGTAGATGGCATGATTCAGCGGATCGGGCCGGCAGGTCAAGGCCGGACCGCCGCCGCCCGCCAGGGCGAAGGCGGCGCCGTGGCTGGTCGCCAGGCCCATGGCCACCGCGCCGGCGATCCACGCCCCCAGCGAGGTGGCTTCCCGGCCCTCGGCGCAGACCACGGTCCGGTCCAGGCAGTCGCTCTGGATCTGGTTGAACAGGGCCGAGCGGGCCAGGCCGCCGGACACCGCCACCGTCTCGGCCCGGCCGCACAACTGCTCCACCAGGTCCAGGCTCTCCTTCAGTTCGATGGCGATGCCTTCCAGGATGGCCCGGGCCATCTCGCCCCGGGTGGTGCCCAGGGTCAGGTTGAAGAAGCCGCCCCTGGCCTCGGCGTCCCAGTGCGGGGCGCCGCAGCCCTTGAAGTGCGGCAGCAGGAGCAGGCCGCTGCAGCCAGGCGGGGCCGAGCGCGCCTCGCGATCCATGGTTTCGTAGTCCGAGCCCAGGATCTCCCGGAACCACTGGTGGATGGCGCCGGAGGTGAGCACGGCGGCTTCCACGATGCAGGCGCCTGGCACGGCCGAGACATTGCAGGACACCCGCATGCCCGGATCGAGCCGGGGCCGGCCGGCATGGCCGATGAGGTAGGAGCCGGTGCCGGTGTTGGCCACCGCCCGCCCGCCTTCGAACAGCCCGAGGCCCAGGGCGGCGCACTGCTGGTCGCCCCCGGCGGACACCACCGGCAGCCCCTGGGCCAGCCCTGCCAGGCGGGCCATTCCGGCCGTCAGCCCGCCCACCACCGAGCCCGGCGCCACCAGCGGGCACAGCATCCGCGGCTCCACCTGGAACAGATCCAGCAGTTCCGGATCCCATTCGCGCCGCTCCAGGTCCATCAGGTTGGTGCGGCTGCCGAAGGACTGGTCGGTCACGAACCGGCCGGTGAGCAGATAGATCGCCCAGTCCTGGATGCCGATCAGCTTGTGGGCCCTGCTCCACAGGTCCGGCCGGTTCCGGCGCAGCCAGGTCATCTTGAGCGCCGAGAACACCGGAGAGATCCGCAGGCCGGTCCTCTGGTGGACCATCGGGTCGTGGGCTTCGAACTCCCGCGCCAGGGCGGCAGTGCGCCGGTCCTGCCACATGATGGCCGGGTGCAGCGGCGCCCCCTCGGCGTCCACCGGGATGACCGAGGAGCGCTGTGCGGTCACGGAAACGCAGAGGGGTTCGACCCCTGCGGCCCGGGCGGCCCGGGCGCAGCCGGCCAGGACCGCGGGCAGGAGGGCCCGCCAGGCCCCGGGGTCCTGCTCGACCCGCCCGTCGCCGTGGAACACCGGCGGATTCTCCCGCTGGTCCAGGTGCAGGGCCCGGGCCTCCCGGTCGTACAGGATGGCCCGCAGGCTGGTGGTTCCGATATCGACCGTGATGATGCCTTTCATACGAGCATTTTGATCGTATCGGCGCTAGAATTTCAATCATAATGATAGGAAAGCTCAGCCCGCGGTTCACCGGACGCGGCGCACCCTGGCGAGGAAGGCCCTGATGCAGATCGAGAAGCGCACCCTGACCGCGATGAACCGATGCTATGCCGCCGGCAGCATCGTGGTGGACGGCGAGACCCGAATCCTCCTGGCCACGGAAGGCGAGGGGCCCTGCCTGGCCTGGGCGGGGCCGGACTACGACGCCTCGCGGACCGTGTGGGAGGGGCCGGGCGGCACCATGTCCATCGTGCCGATCCCCGGCGCCAACGGGGCGTTCCTGGCGGTCCAGCAGTTCTTCCGGATGTTCCAGTGGGACCAGGCCAGGATCGTGCACGTCCGCCCCCGGGCCGGCGGCTACGACGTGGATGAGGTGCTCGCGCTGCCCTATATCCACCGCTTCGACCTGCTGACGGTCGCCGGGCGGCACTACTTCATCGGTTGCACCCTGGCCACCGCCAAGGAATCCAAGGAGGACTGGTCCTGCCCCGGCAAGCTGTGGGTGGGCGAGTGGACCGGCCAGGGCCCGCTGCAGGTGCGGGTGCTCAGGGACGGCCTGGACCGGAACCACGGCTACAGCCGGCTGGAGCGCGGCGGCGCGGTGTCCGGCCTGGTGACCTGCGACCAGGGCGCCTTCGAAGTGGCGCCGCCTGCGGTCCCGGGCGCGGAGTGGACCGTCACCCGGATCATGGACTGGCCCATCAGCGATATCGCCGCGGTGGACATCGACGGCGACGGCGAACTGGAATTCGCCACCATCGAGCCGTTCCACGGTTCCTTCTTCCGGGTCTACAAGAAGCTGGACGGGGCGTTCCGGATGATCTACCAGCACCCGGAGGTCTCGGAGTTCTACCATGTGGCGGTGGGCGCGACCCTGGCCGGGGTGCCGGTGTTCCTGGGCGGCTGCCGCCGGGGCCGCCAGCAGCTGTTCTATGTGCGCGCGGTGGCCCTCAACCCGCTGGTGCTGGCGGCGGAAGTGATCGAGGAAGGCGCCGGCCCCAGCAACGTGCACGTGGTGCACGAGCCGGGCCGGGACCTCATCGTCGCCGCCAACCGGGAGAAGGCCGAAGCGGCGCTCTACGTCGTCAGACCCTGAACCGCGACACCAGGCTGTTCAGGTTTTCCGCCAGCCGGCTCAGCTCGTCCACGGTGCGGGTGGTCTCGCGGATGGTGGCGGCCATCTCCTCGGTGGCGGCGGCGTTGTTCTCGGCGATGCTGGACAGGCTGGCCATGGCGCCCACCACGGTGGAGCTGTCCTGGCTTTGGGTCTGGCTCTGGCCGCCGATGGTCTTCATCCGCTCGGCGCTGGCCAGGATGCCCTCGGTGATGCTCTTGAGGGCCCCGCCGGCGGTGTTGACCATGCTGGTGCCGTCCTGGATGCTCTTGCTGGAAGTCTGGATCAGGGCGGTGATCTCCTTGGCCGCCTGGGCACTGCGCTCTGCCAGCTTGCGCACTTCCTCGGCCACCACAGCGAAGCCCTTGCCCTGGTCGCCGGCCTTGGCCGCCTCGATGGCGGCGTTCAGCGACAGCAGGTTGGTCTGGTTGGCGATCTCGGTGATGACGTTGAGGATGTTGCCGATCTGCTGGGAATTCTGCTTGATCGCCTGCATGCCGGTCACCGCGGCGCCCACGGCCGAACCGCCCTTGCCGGCGGCCTCCTTGGCCTGGTCGAACACCTGCAGGGCGTCGGACACGTTGGTGAAGATCACCTTGGAGGAGGCGGCGATGGTGGTGACGCTGTCGTTGGCCTGGCGGACGCTGGCCTTCTGGTTCTCGGCGGTCTGGGCGATGGCGTCGGCGGTGGAGGCCATCTCGTTCATCCCGGCGTTCATCTGCAGCGAACCCGAGGCGATGTTGCTGGAAATGGCCACCACCTGCTGGACGATGGTCTGGATGTTCTCGACGAACTGGTTGAAGTGCAGGGACAGCTGGGCGATCTCATCGGTACCGTCCACCGTCAACCGGGCGGTGAGGTCGCCCTCGCCTTCGGAGATGTCGCGCATGCGCTTCTGCATGTCCTCCAGGGGCTTGACCAGGGCGTCGCCCAGGAACCGGGAGGCGGCGAAGCCCAGTCCCACCATGACCAGGCTCAGCACCAGGGTGACAAGGAGGTTCTTCAGGCCCTGCCGGGTGATGGAACCGGTGTTCAAGGCCAGCATCTGGTAGGTGACCTTGCTGGCGTCCTGCTGGGCCTCCTGGCTCAGCGGGGTGGCCACCACCAGGAAGCCGCCCCGCTTGTAGCGCAGCTGGCCCGTGCCCAGCGGCTGGGCCAGGTTCGCCGGATCGGGCGCGGCGTCGCCGAAGGTCTTCTGGAACTTCACGGTGACCGCCTTGCTCGCGGTCTCCACCACCACGATGGCGGCGAGGCTCACATCGGCGTCGGCCTTGAAGAAGTCCAGGGAGCGGTCGGTGGCGCCGGAGGTGAGGCCCAGATCGTCGGACATGAACGAGGAGGTCACCGCCGCGGCCTGCACCGCCGACAGGCTGATGCCCTTGGTCCACAGGGCCTCGGACTGGGAGCTCTGCAGCTTGTAGCCGAAGGTGGCGCCGGCGGTCACGGCCAGCAGCAGGGTGAGCGAAAGTATGGAGTAATTCAACTTTTTACGAATGTTCAAATTCTTCCACACGCTCATCCAACCCTCCGGAAATGTCCGATCCCAAGCCCAAAGATGAAAAAAACCGCAAACAAGGCGTTCCTGGCCACCCGGGCAGTGTTGATGTTACCTACCTGTTGCCGAAAAAGGCAGTGCCAATGCGCACCTGGTCGCTGCCCGCGGCGATGGCCTGTTCCAGGTCGGCGCTCATGCCCATGGACAGCCGCAGCCGCCGCCCAAGCCGCTGCTCCCAGGCATCCCGCATCCGGGCCATGGTGGCGAAGGCCCCGGTATCCCCGGGCGGCGGGATCGCCATGAAGCCCTGCACCGGCAGGCGCGGGTCGTCGCCCAGCACCTGCAGCACGGCCTCGATCCCCGGCCCGTCGCAGCCGCCCAGCTTGGTCTGCTCGCCCCAGAGGTCGGCCTGGATCCAGATCCCGCGCACCAGGTCCAGCTCAGCGGCCAGCTGGCGCAGCCGCTCCACCAGCCCGGGCCGGTCCACGGTCATGATCTCGTCGAAGGTGGCCAGGGCCTGGCGGGCCTTGTTGCGCTGGAGCGGGCCGATCAGGGCGAACCGCAGGCCCGGCGCCTCGGCGG
>Ga0316217_10003523_pt1 | contig 17736 bp, 17 predicted proteins | sample 1anoAmetaG_FD_203633 | JGI IMG/M metagenome (GOLD analysis project Ga0316217, IMG submission 203633) | Freshwater microbial communities from Trout Bog Lake, Wisconsin, USA - 1anoA | ecosystem: Environmental > Aquatic > Freshwater > Lake > Hypolimnion/Profundal zone | place: USA: Wisconsin...
CTACTCGGAAAAAGCACCCGGCTACCTGGAAAGAAAGAACCTCCCCTATCTGTGCTCGCCCAATGGACCACTTTATCTGTCCGGTGACGGATCAATTTATCTGGCCGCCATAGACCGGGATGGATCAAGCTGGAGTCGCCTCGTTGGAGCTTGGTCACCAGGGAGATCGAAGGTCAGTTTCCCAATTGGAAACAGGTTATCCCGGCTACGAACGGAGATTGGACCCAGGTGCTCTTGAGCGAGGAAGCGGTGAAACAACTGATCCAGGTCATCCCGAATTTGCCTGGTGCCGATACCGCCAATTCTACGATCCTGTTGCGGGTGAATCGATACCTGACTATCGAGGGCAAGAACAAGGACGACGAGAAATGGACCAGCGTGCCAATTCAAACCGTCAACGTCACCGGCCAGCCTGTTGCCATCGCCTTGAACCGTGAATACCTGCTGAAGGGTTTGCGTTTCGGGCTCAACAAGCTGGAAATCCAAGACTCCCTGACTGCGTTGATCATGTCCAAAGGCGGCAAGAAAATGGTCATCATGCCGCTCAGGATGGAGGGTGGCAATGTCGAGGTGAAGCAAACCAACCAGGAAACCAAACCGCCAGCACCAGAAACCACCACGGCAACCGAGCAACCCCAACCCCAGCCAAACCCTGAGGCCACCATCGAAGAAAGGATCGTAATGCCCAAGAAGAACACCCCAACTGAACCGGTGATTGAAAAAGCCGATGAGAAAACCACCGCCCCAGCCCCAGCCACTAAGGACTCCGGCACCACCATCACCAGCCCCACGGTCACCACGGGCATCAAGTCCCTGGTGGATCAGGTGGACCAGATTAAGGATAGCCTCCGAAGCGCCATCCGTGATCTGTCAACCATAGTGGACGCCGTGAAGGCCAACGAAAGGGAGAAAAGGACCACGGAGAAGGAGATCGAAGCCATCCGTGCCAAACTCCGCCAGATCCAGAATGTCACGATCTAAGGCGAAGCGGTCAACCAGGGTCAGGCATCTTCAACGGTGCTTGGCCCTTTTGCAGTTCAACCAAGTTCAGAGTTATCAATGGAAAAAGACCAAATCGCCAAACTCGTCTGTATCGCCATCGGTTGTGTCGCCGGGTTCTATATCTTCATGTGGATGCTGCCCTATATCGAACTGTTCCTGGCCCTATGTGGTGGCTGGTATCTGTTCGAGCAGCACCAGAAGAACAACCGGAACGACAGAAATAGACGCCGCTGACCAACCAACGCGACAACCTCAACCCAACAAGTTCAACCAAAGGAATTCAACGACAATGGAAACCACGGACAACAACCTTCTCTCGATACTCACCCGGGAAGGCGTTTTAATCAAGGTGAGCGTTTCATTCTGGCGCGGTCACAAGAAACTCAAGCCGGAAGACATCGGATTGGAAAGAAAAGACGTGTCAGACCGTTTAATCAGCTTGGGCCATAAACGATTGCTGCCAAAGGATACTCTCGCTTCGCTGGCACTCATTGAAGGACGTGCTCATGCCTTAATCGAATCGAACACCTTCCCATTCCTCAACGGTCTCGGTCACTTCCTGCCAAACTCAAAGCTGGCGGAAGTGACGGAAAAGCTGGAGGAATTGGAGCGGGAATTCTGGTCGGCGAAAGGGCAGTTCCTGGAAAAGTATGCCTCCCTTCGTCAAAGCGCCTCGAAGGAATGGCGCAAGATGGCAGAGAAACTGGTGAAGGACCCGGATCAACTCGTGGCAACCATCGAGGCATCCTTTCCATTCCCCAGCCAAATGGACAGGTTCTACGGTTTCGACACCCAGCTCTTCCAGATTGCCCTACCCCAACACATGGCGGCGGAGTTGGTATCAGCTTCAGAACAGGAGGCGGTGATTGAAGCCAGGCAGAAAGCAGCGCAGGAAGCCGGTCAGAAAATACGATCTGACGTGGAGGGGTTCGTGGCGGATTGCGTGGCGTCATTGAGGGAACAGACCGCCGAGTTGTGCCAGGACATGCTGCAATCCATCAACGGCAGCGAGACAGGGGTTCATCAAAAGACCCTCAATCGCCTCGTCCGCTTCATTGACCAGTTCAAGAGCATGAACTTTGCGAACGACCGGGTAATGGAGCAGCAGTTGGAAGCGGTAAAGAAGGAGCTGCTTTCCAAGACGGCTGAGGAATACAGGGATAGCGCCGTAGCGAGAGCCAGGTTGAAGAGCGGCCTATCCCAGCTCGCAAACCAAGCCAGGAATCTCGCTCACCAGGACGCCACGGAATTGGTCAATCGGTTTGGTGAGCTGGGGAGGAGGAAATTCAACCTGGCGGCGTGAGCTTCTGGCGGCACCCGGTATTGACAGCATTCAGGTCCCAGGTGACGGTGTGCGATTGACATGAAAAGCACCGCCAAAACTGTTGATGAATACGTGAAAGGGCTGCCAGAAGATCGCCGCAAGGCCATCAGCGCCATCCGGAAGGTCATCCTGGACAACCTGCCAAAAGGGTACCAGGAATGCATGAGCTACGGCATGATTGGCTACGTGGTTCCGCACAGCATTTATCCAAAGGGCTACCAGTGCAATCCCAAGCTCCCGCTGCCGTTTGTGAATCTTGGCTCGCAGAAAAACCACATGGCGCTGTACTTGATGTGCATTTACGGCGACGATAAGGCCGACCAAGGTTTCAGGAAAGCGTGGGAAAAGACTGGCAGGAAACTGGATGCTGGCAAAGGTTGCATCCGGTTCAAGCAATTGGAGGATGTTCCGCTCGAAGTTGTTGGCCAACTCATCGCAGGCATACCTGTGGTCGATTACATTGCCCGTATTGAATCGGTCTTCGAGTCAAAATCCGCCAAGGGTAGCAAATCCAAAGCTCGTGCCTCCAAGCGGTAGGGGCTGACCGAGAAAGCCAGAGTGCCAGCACAACTTTGGCGCAAGGGCCACGAATAAAAGAAGGGATGGATATGGGCTGTGCCGGGCTGCAATGGCTCGGCACAGCTCGACCTTGGACGGCTTACCCTCAAGCCGCCCTCGCCAATGGCCTCAAATCATCTGGTTCGAAGCCAAGAGATGAACCCGTTGCGCTGCATTGTTTCACGAAAATCTCCAGACCACCCTGGCTGGCGACGGCATGCAAGTACCGGCTGGCTTCGGTCGATTCAGAACCATCAGCACTTGACCCGTCTACCAAAGCAACCAACGCACCGGGTTTTCCAGATCGAACCTGCAACCAGAGGTTCACCCACAAATAGAACTCCCTTGGCAACTGGTCCATGTCGCGCAGAGCAATCACGATGGCATCAGCATTTGCTAACGCCTGGATGCCCTGAGTGAAGCTCGCCGGTTCAGTCAAGTTGTTGATCAGCCATTCCGTGCTCTGGACAGCGCCTTCGCCAGCCTGCTTTGCCATCAGGCCAACGACCTCATCAGCCCACGCCCGAGTTGAGGAATCCTGGTACACCACAGCGACATCGAGGCTGTAATCCTCTGCAGGTGCCAGACTCATCGGTCTGGTCAGCCTGTCGTTTTCCCTTGAGAGCATGATGGTATTCATAAGCTTCACGTTTTCCAACAGGTGCACTAAACCACAAGTCCGCTCCTACCCCAAGTAAAGACGGGATCGAAATCCATAAAAAAGACGTTAACAGGCTGGGCCAACGTCGAGCGGTCAGCCATGAAAACCAGCCACTTTGGATGGGAGCTGGGCTGGGCTGTAATGGCTTGGCCCGGTTCCTGTCCTGATTCTCAACCATCACCATGAGGACCGGGAGCGTTTAGCCACCAGGTCCTCCCAACCATCAAAACGAATGAGTCACTTCACTGAAATCAAAACGCAGATCAAAGACATCGAGGCCCTGAGGCTTGTTTGTGCAGAGCTGGGGTTGCCCCTCCTCCCCAACACCGAAGCCAGAGGGTATTACGAGAACAAAACCAAAGGCGATTATGTGGTCCAGCTCAAGGGACCCTACGACATCGCCATCAACCAGCAAAAAGACGGCACCTATGGCCTAACGGCGGATCTTTGGCAGGGGCATGTGGAGAAGGAGGTCGGCAAGGGATACGGCAAACTCCTCCAGCTCTACGGTGTCCACAAAGCAACCCTCGAAGCCAGGAAGAAGGGGCTGTCCGTTCTTCGCCGCCAACAACAAAACGGATCCATCAAACTCGTGCTGATGGGGGTGGGAATATGAACAACCGCACCATCGAAATCATCATCGGCACCACGGGCGAGATCCAAATTGAGGCACTGAACTTCAAGGGGCCGGACTGTGAAAAGGCCACTGCGTTTTTGGAGGAGGCTTTGGGCGTCGTGGGAAAGAAGGTCAAGAAGCCGGAATATCACCAGCACGGCACCAGGATGAACCAGCAGAAGGTTATCGGGTGAGGGGTGACCAGACAACGCGTCCCTGGAAAATAACAATGACAGCCCCACCTCGGAAGTAAGGTATCCGAGGTGGGGTGCAACCATATTCCATCCGACCGCTTAATGCCTCATGGCCAAACTCTGCACCACTGCCCTCAAATCAGTTAGGCTTTGCTTTAACGCTTCAATCTCTTTGCTCTGCTCCTGAACCTGCTTGTGCTCCTTCAGAAACTCGTTGAGCAGCATGGCATTCACAGCGTCATATCTGACCGTGTAGATTTCATGCTTGTCATCCCGAACCACAAGATTGGGGTCAACTTTGGCCACCTCCTCCGCAACCAAGCCAAATTGTTGAATGGCCTGGGGATCAATCTCCGACTTATAACGGAAGATGACCGGGTGCAGCGAAAGCAATTCTTCGCTCGTCTTGTTCATGCTCTGGATGTCCGTCTTGAATTTAGCCGAGGAAGTCAGCGTGCCAAGTTGACCGGAGGAAGTCACATAAACTGGCACTCCACTGGCGGCAGTTGAGCCAAAAATACCAGCTATAGAGGTGTTGGTCTGCACTCCTTGGGTGCCGATGTTTATGACATTGTTGTCCGAAGATCTGCCATAGTTGCTGATCTCGATGCAGTTGTTACCCTCTGTCATATTTGCCCCGGCAAGAAAGCCAATGGCAACGTTATTGCTCCCTGTCGTGACACGAAGAAACGCCTGGAATCCATCAGCAGTGTTAAAATTGCCAGTTGAATTGGAATAGAGCGCATTTAATCCATTCGCAGTGTTACCATTCCCACTTGTGTTTGCTATCATGGCAGCGAATCCGTTTACTGTATTGTTGCTGCCGGTGACGTTGGAAAACAGGGCTAATTGCCCGTTTGCCACATTAGCACTCCCGGTCGTGTTACTTTGAAGTGAATTTGCGCCATTGGCGGTGTTGTTACTGCCTGCGGTGTTTGCGTTTAAGGCAAAAAAGCCGTTAGCGGTGTTGCCGCTACCGACAACATTGTTCTGGAGAGACTTGACCCCGGAGGCCGTGTTCTGTATTCCGTTTGTATTGTTAAAGAGTGCCCACCAACCAATCGCCGTGTTATCGTTACCAATTGTGTTGTTCTGAAGGCAGCCCCCACCGACAGCAGTATTGTCATTTCCAATCGTGTTTCTGTTCAATGCGTTTCCACCAAGCCCCGTGTTGTTAGCCCCTGTAGAGTTGTTGTAAAGGGCAGAGTAACCATCGGCGGTGTTGTAGCTGCCGCTTGTATTATCAAATAGGGCCGAGGAACCGCTCGCGGTGTTTGCGTAACCGGAGACGTTGTTGTAAAGCGCTTGGTATCCAAATGCCGTGCTCCAGCTTCCATTGTTAAAGTAGAGTGATTCATAGCCAGAGGCTGTGTTGCCCGAACCGCTAGTGTTGCTGTAAAGAGCAAAGCATCCGTTGGCAGCATTAAGCGAACCAATAGTGTTCAACCGAAGGGCCATATAGCCATTGGCCGTATTGTAGTTGCCACTTGTGTTATAGCGAAGCGTTTCCTCACCACCACCGGTGTTATATGAACCACTCGTGTTCGCGGTAAGGGAGTAGAAACCATTTGCGGTGTTATAACTCCCAGACGTATTGTTGAAAAGGGCATAAAACCCGCTCGCAGTGTTGTCTGAACCTGTGGAATTATAGTAAAGAGCGTCAGCGCCGACAGCCGTGTTGTAACTGCCACTCGTGTTTGAAAGCAGGGCATTTACGCCGGTTGCTGTGTTGTTCGAACCCGACGAATTACTATACAAAGCATGGAAACCAGAGGCAGTGTTGCTGTTGCCTGTCTGGTTCGAGTAGAGGGTGTAGCTACCGTTTGCAGAATTCTGACTGCCTGTTGTATTCGACATAAGAGCGTCTTGACCGATGGCCACGTTGTCGTTGCCTATGATGTTAAGCTTCAACGAACCGTTTCCAACGGCAGTGTTTTCGTAGCCTGTAGTGTTTTCCTGCAAGGCGAGTCCTCCGATAGCAGTATTCGCATACCCCGATGTATTGTCCAGTAGTGTCAAAGCGCCAATAGCTGTATTGTGATAACCAGACGTGTCGTTTTGCATTGAATATGCGCCAATGGCAGTGTTGTTATAACCGTTTGTAGCAGATTGGAGCGATTGAGCGCCAACCGATGTGTTTTGATAACCGGTGTTATTGCCGGACAAGGACTGAAAGCCGAGTCCAGTGTTTGCACCACTATTCGGATTCATCCTCAGGTTTCCGGCTCCGGGGCCGGCGAAGAAGTTGTACGTTCCATAGGAATAGATGTAAGGGCTATTTGCCGAATAGATAATGCCACTGGTTGTTGTAAGGGACGGCAAGTAAAGGTTGTTGTACAATTGAATGTTGCCGGCGAAGAAACTTGGGGTGATCCCTGTGAGGTTCACGGCATTGAGATTCGTCAGGGCAGCACCGTTGCCAGTGAAGGAACCAGTTGCGTTGCCAGCAAATGAACCGCTGAGATTTCCCATGAAGGATCCTCTGAACGTGTTGTTTCCAGCAGTGAACGTGTTTACACCCGTGAAGATGTTTCCGCTGTCGAAAGTCTGGTAGCTATTGCTAGGGGGGGGATCAATCGTCAGCGTTGCACCTATTGAATAATGGCTACCTGGATTCTGGACTGTGAGGCCTATGACGACTCCGTTGGAGACCGTTGCACTAATAACCACGTTGGAACCACTCACATCTGCGACAGTGACAGAAGGAGCAATCGCATAACCTGACCCACCGTTGATCACGTTTGCGCTAGTGATGAATCCGCTGTTTACCGTGACTGCGCCTGTAGCTTGAACGGTGGTGTTGGGGACATCCAGTCGAGCCACGTTTGCGCTGGATATCCCTCCAATTGTCGTGGCGGTGGTGGCGGTGGCTGCCAGGTTTGCGAAGACGGCGTTCCGAGCATTGGATGCGTAAACCGCCTGTGGAGAAGGGGTAATGGCTTGGCGAGGACTCAAGACAGTATACACGTCAGCGCCATTAGTGGACACAGCCAACTCAAGCCAATAGTTGGATCCGCCGAATACCTCTCCGAAATCCAGCGTGACCGTGAAGAGGCCATTGTTGATCGCGGTGGCGTCGTTGGTGACCGAACCGAGAGCGGTGCCGTTGGTGCTGGCGTTGTAGAGGGTGAAAGTCAAATCGTAGCTGCCATTCGCCGGATTACCCCCTGAATTGAGCTGCCCTTGATAGGTGAAGGCCGTTCCTTGGGCGTGGAGGGTGCCGTTAATGACCAGCAGAATGAAACCTGCGGCCAAAGCGTTCAAGAGGGATCGCATAATGGATGGTGTCCTTGTTGTTGAGGTTCTCGTTCTTGTTTTCCCGGATTTGCCAACATGAATTCCCGTAATATTCTTGGATTTAGCCCCAAGGTATCGTTCATGAGCTGGAGCGCAAGCGCTTTTGAGGAGGGATCTAGGCAGGTTTGGTCGGTTTATGCCATCCAGAACAGCAAGGCTGCGACAACGGGACGGTTTGATCCACCTTTCTTCGGACTTCCAATTCTTACAGCAACCCACTGCCAATCATACAGTTACCGACCTTGATCCGGAAAACGCTCCAGAATGCCCCAGGAACGATCGAGGCCCCAATCCTGCCGCGTATACCATTTCCCCTGTCTCACGCCTTGTAGCCCCGTTTCGGCTCCAAATCCGGTAGCCCCAACCACGCACTATAACGATAACGTGCTATATTAGTCTCAAAGTCTCATCTGTCTCGGGTTGATACTGGTGAGACCCTTGAGACTTTGATACTGGCACCCGTTGATCGCCAGGAAGATCCAGGAATCAAGACCACGACACGAAACCCTTGGCGCAGTGGCAATCAGGGAATAATCCGCCATCCTTTCACGCAGGAGTCGGGCGCTATGGAATATGAAATTCAGACCGCGCTGGTAATCAATCCCGGAACCGAGGCCAGATGTTTATCGCTCACGGAGGAATGTCCCAGCAGAAAAGGCGGTGGATAATCGACCACCCAAGGAGTAGCCTGTAAAAACAATGGCCGCCGGGATTTGAACCGGCGGCTCGGTGGTTTGATGCAACCACTTTTTTGTCAGGGTGTTTTCGCCCTGCAAATGTTCTGCCTGGATCATCGGCAGGTCCTGGAGAACCTTGAGGCAGATCAACCGTTAACCGTCACCAAAAGCATGAACATGGATAAGAAAACCAAAGTAGTCCAATTCGAAAAAGAAAAGGACACCAAAAACACCGTCAAGTTCGCCGAGGTTCAAACACAAGGCGAGGCCCCCATCATCGGCAGCCTCTACGTCCAGAAATGGTTCGTTGGGGATGCCACCAAGTTGAAAGTCACGGTGGAGGTGCAGTAGCGGTAAATCCAATCCAACCGAGCAAAGGCGGGTTTCAAACAGCCCGTCTCTCCTTTCGACGACCACGGCAGGGAATCCGCCACCTTCACCACCAACCCCATGCCGTCATTCCTGAGTTGCCTGGCAATAAGACGAGGAGCGCCAGTGACCGATGCCGCTTTATGAAATCATGCATTATGCACGGTCATTGATTGTATCGTGCATGGTCGTGGAGTGTGACAGAACCAGATTTAACTGTTTACGGCACAATTACGAGCACATTGAATGCTAGACCCACAGCTAACGGACTATAAGTCGCATCGTAGAGATACCAATGACCTTGAAAATATTCAACCGCAATCGGAGCCTGATACAGAGCGGCGGTCCCGGTGTTAGTGGATGCCGATATATTATATACCGCGATGAGAATAGCCTTCGGGTTCCCGTTGCAAATTGGATTGTCTATCATGCTTTGCCCCACTGCGCCGGCCGTACTGAGGTTGGCCTGTGTCGTCAATTGGATGAATGCTGTGGTGTGGGTGCCTACTCCCGCGCCGGCTACCTTAAACGCTCCTTGAGCAATGTTCAAGGCGGGCGCTGAAGAACTGGCGGCCTTCACGTCCAACTGCGCCACTGGAGTCGATGTTCCAATTCCGACATTGCCGTTGTTCAGGATCGTCATTCTCGTCCCCCAACCGGTGAAAAACTCGAGATCGAAAGGGTTGCTGCCGCTGCGCTTAGAGGATATACCTTCGCCGCTTGATCCCAAAACACCGCCAAAGACCAAAGCGTCTGATCCAACGCTGCCGGAGTTTTGCCCCGTTTGGTCAATGCTCAAACCGCCGTTAACCAATACATTGTCCCTCACGGATACAGTTCCAGATGCGTCCCACTTTAAGGCTATTGATTCTGGCCCGGTAGTTCCCAATGCACCACCACCCCAACCATACAAAAACGGGCCATCGGTTGCTATGCCGCCAACACTGGAGCGATAGCCTAGTGCGTGGTTGTGATCGGAGCCAGCCCGCAAATACATGTCAAAATCGTCGAGGCGGCTGTTACCGTTAATTTCCAATGTCTCCGTGGGATACGGGGTCCCAATGCCCACATTTCCACTATGATTTATGGTCATTCGGTTATTGAAGTCCGTGAAGAACTCCAAATCGTAGGGGTTTGTGCCAATACGCTTCGATGCGATCCCCTCTCCCGTATTACCTGTCGTATCACCAAACACTAAGGCATTGGCAGTGACCTTCCCAATATTTCCGCCACCGGAGTCAATGCTCAGTTCGGTCAAGAGTGTGTTGCCGCCTGATGTTAGGGTAGTCGTGCCCAGATTTAAATATCCACTAAGCGTTACATTTCCAAACGATACGCCTGATTGATCATTTAAAACCACCGATGGCGGCAAGTTTGCCAAGGGCACTACCCCGGATACATTTTGCGCTGTCGTGGCGAACATGGCATAGGGTTCAGGTGTGATGGGCTGCAGGGGTTGCAATGTGGAGTAGTAATTTGCGCCATTGGTTCGCACGTCGACTTCCAACCAATAGCTTCCTCCGGAAAACATGCCGCCAAAGTCAATGGTCGTGGAAAACTGACCGTTGATTACGAGCATTGCGTTTGTCCTGTAAGGCTGCCCGACGTAGTTGTTGCCAAGCGGATCAGACGCGAGACGAAAAGTAAAGTCGTAGGTGCCATTTGCTGGAGTCCCTGTGTCATTGAGCTGCCCTTGATAGCTAAAAGCCGTTCCCTGGGCGTGGAGATTGGCGTTCATCATCAGCAGAAAGAATCCTGCGACGAAGGATTCCGTTAGGATTCGCATAATAGATCGTGCCGTTGGCTTAAAGGCGCTCGTGGACTTTTTCCGCTCGGACAGAGTTTCGAACATGGTTGGTGAGATTGTTGCCAAATATTTCAGTTCATGTTACCGGACCTAAAGTGGAAAACAAGATATTAATCGCGAGCATGAGATTCGATTGCAACATTTCAACCTGCCTGAATGGCTATCGAGGCGAAGTGGCAAAAGAGCGATGATGGCGCTCAATGCAATTGTTTGGAGCGTTCCAATTCATACAACAACCCACAGCCAGTCATACAGTTGCTCGCGTGGATCCAGAAACACCTCTCATTTGCCCCAGGATCGATCGGCATCTTCTTCCTGCCGCATATACCACTTTCCCCATCAAGCGCATCCCAGACGCCATTCCTCCGGAAAGCCAGTACCGCCAACCGGGAAGTTTAGCGCTAAAGGTCGGAGACAATCCTGGTAGATCAAACCGGGAGAGAACAACGCGAAATGACCTTTCAAGATGACCCGGTGAGATAATTGCAGATTATCACAACCGGAGATAAACCTTGGAGATTCAACAAGCGAATGACCACGGTCGAAAGGTCCCACTCGTTCATCCCGCTCCAACCATCAAGGCCCGGGAGTCGACATCGCCAGAGAACTAGAACCCTGTGCCATTCTGACGCTGTGGATCTTGGAGGCGAGGGTCCAAGATCGCCAGGTCAAAGTTATCGTCATGCCAAAGCGTAGACTATGGTTGACACTCTTGTCGATCTCCTGGGTAGTCAAGGAGGGGCTGGGTGCCGATACACTACTTCCGGCGCATGATGAACCAAGCGGCGATGGTCATGCCGATGAGATTGATCACCACCAGAACGCCAATAACCACCCCGATTTCAACGGCAGCAAGCATGGTCAGGTCTGAATCCCTCGCAAAGCAATCCTGGGTTCCTCACGGCGCAAATCGTTGACGGCCATGAGGATATCGATCAAAACTTAAGGATAGCGGGTCACGATGGCCAACTCGAAGAACAGCAAACGTCCAGAAAAGGCATCTACCGGGAAAACCGAGGAAAGTGCCACCCCTCAACCCGCCGCCACCCCTCAACCCGCCGCCACCCCTACCCCAGCCCAAACCCATTCCTTCTCCCGCACCATCGCCGAGGAGCATGGGGAGAAAGCGGCCGTCATCTTGCAATATTTGGCCCACCACGTCAGCAAGAGCAAGCATGTCCACGATGGCAGGAAATGGTTTTACAAGACGCTCGACGACCTGACCCTGGTTTTCCCCTACCTCAAGCGCAGCACCATCCACGACACGCTGAACTCATTGAAAGACAAAGGGTTGCTGCGGATTGGCGATTTCAACAAGAAGGGCTACGACCGGACTTGCTGGTATGCCTTTGAAGACGACAACGTGAGAAAGTTGGCCCAATCGTCGAAGCCGGTCTATTTCCGGGCTGAGGATGCGGTCAAGTATGGGATCGTGGCCGCCGTTCTCCTGGGCAACCTCGTCTATTGGATTCGAGAGAACCGGAAAACGGACCGAACTTACAGTTGGCACTCGATGTCGTTGGGAGAGTTGTCAAAGCACCTGCCGTTTGACAAAGCCACCATGCACCGAGCGCTCAAAGCCCTGGCTGACGCGAAGGTGATCAAACCCAGGGAGACGAAGTCCAAGAGAGGGATAATCGAGTATGCCCTGGTCGACGAAACGCGGCTGATGGACGCTGAGGAGGGCGGCCCAAATCCGGATATGCTGTCGGCGGGAAGCGGGCAAAAAGCGAAGAAGCCGACCGTTTCAAATCCGGACAGGGTCTCCTCGGAAAACAGGGAGGAAAGCGGGTCAAAACCGGACAAGGCGACTGTTTCAAATCCGGACGAGATCGTTTCATTTTCGGATATGACTGTTTCAAATCCGGATTTGACCATTTCAAAATCGGATATGACTGTTTCAAATCCGGACAACAATACCACCTTAATAGAGAACCTGTTGGAAGAGCCCCGTTTGAAAGATCCCAGTTACGTAGACGCCGGGCTTTCTCACGACCCAAAACACACTCCCGGAACAGACAAACTAAAGGGTGTCAAAGCAGTTCATCCCTTCCGCAGTATCGTGGCCTCCGGCTCCCATACGGCGAATCCAATGTCCAGCAAAGGGACTGGGTCATTACAGTTGTCAGAGTCACCAAAGTCACCAGAATCATTACAGTTACCAAAGTCTGCCAAGTTTAATAAGTCTCAAGAGTCTCAGAAGTCTCACGCATCACCAAAGTCACCGGTCTCTTCCCAGGTGTCTTCTGGTCAAGGTAAGGTTGTCACGTCCCCGGCTGCGCCCCCAACGTCACAACATCCTTTTGCCGCTCCTCTTTTCGTATCTAATGAAGGTGTTGCCACGTCCCCGCCTTCGGCCCCAACGTCCCAACCCACTTCTGCCGCTCCTCGCCCAAAACAATCTACCCGTGTCAAATTGAACCCGGCTTTGGAGGCAACGTTCTACAAGTACACCAAAGTCCTGACCACAATGAAGCCTAAAACTGCTGAGGCTGCTTTGGACCTGGCGTTGGATTGGATCACTTCACTTTTCCAGAACACGACGCCAGAGCAGTTGATTGAGTTCTTAAGGATACGGGACCAGAACGATCTTCACGACAAACTGGCTGATTTCGTTGCTCCCCATGTCCAAAAGCGCTTGGAGCGATTCATGAACACGCCAGAAAGGAAGTTGCTGGCCCAGTTCTCCAGCCAGCTCATGATGCAGTTCCTGACCCAAGCCTTTTGCCAATACGATGACGATATATACTTGCCGATTGGTTCTCGCCATAGTGATTTCGTTCACACCCTGCTCCGTGACAAGCTGAGGCCGTATTGGGAGGAACTGGAAGGGCGGCGATTGGAGAAACTTAAACTAGACCAGGCGGCTATCCTTAAGAATCGAGCCGAACAATACAATAGCCCAGATGTAAGCAAGGAACCCAGCGCCAACATCTCTCCGGCTGAAAAGGTCCAAGTGTTTCGAAACAGCTTGGCCTCCCGCAACAACATAGGGGCATTCGACGGCAAGGGCAAACTGCATCACCAAGTCGTCGCTTACAACAACCGGACCTTTGACGCCGCCTACGAGTTCTTCAAGGCCAACCCAGACTTTACCGTGGCCGATTTGAACAAGGTTCTGGAAAAATGTCTGGAACTGCCCAATGAACCCAGCAGCGAAGAGGGCACCGATCCTCTATGGCACGCTCGAAAAGGAAAAGACGTTAGTTTCCTGATCCAGCACCTCGACATCATAGTGCAGTCCCTGGGTTGCGTGGATGAGATTGCCCAGTTCCATCCTGTTCCCGCCGATCAGTTGTTTAAGAAGTCGAGGTCAAAGGCCAAGCCAGAGACCGAATGATGCCAGGATCTCGATTTGTATAATAACGTGTCCTGATTCTTACAACAACTGCCACTTGATCATTGGGGGGCCGGAATGGTACCTACAAGCGATCAGGACCTCGTTCCGCCTAATCGTGCAGTTCGAACTTCAGGATCGCTCCCAGGGCCATTTCCGATCCAAATTAGGTGCCTGCGCCAGACCATCTGCTCACTCCACCTGCTGTTCGTTGATCTTGGAAATGACACCCCCGATATTTGCATCAAACCAGTTTGTGTGGTAATATTGGTGCAGGTAACGGCAAATCAAAGCACGGGATGTATGAACATGAAGGTGCTGTTGAGAAATAGGGAAACCGGTCAGTACTACGCCGGACCGGAGGGATGGCGTAATGAAATTTCCCTGGCGATCGATTTTAGGACCGTAGAAATTGCGTCGATCTGGGCTTCACTTTCTCAGCTTCGCGGCATGGAAGTGGTCCTACATGAGGACGATACGAGTGCCGATCTGCTGATGCCCCTTCAGATGGTGGGATAGGTCAGCAGTTGTCTCCTCCAGTCCTCGGGATCATAGTAGAGTTCCCGGGCTGTTCTGACGTGGTTTTCGCCTGCGTTTGATTCGCTTTTGCTCGTGCTTGATAAAACATTTCGCAGTGGCCACACCGACAGTAGTTTCGTTCTCAATCTGTCCACGCATCCAGACCCCCAGTTTCAGAATCCACTGGAACTCCTCGCTGCCATAGTTCCAACGATAATGGTTGCAGAAGGCATGCGCAGGGAGGTAGTTTTCCAGCGAATGAGATCCGCCTGTGCTGTATGCAAAGACATGGTCAGCTTCCCAATCCGCACCATCGATTCTACCACCGCAGATATGACAGCGGCGATCAGATTTCAGAAGGATGTTGTCTCGCTCCGCCTTTGTCAGGGAAACACGAGCCCGCTTTTGATCCTTTGAAGAACACATACGTTGCCTGCGCTCGGCGTGCAGACGTTTGAAAAGCTTGGGGAAACCATCAGTTTCTCCAAAAGTCATCTCGCTGGACATAAAGCAGTAAAGACCAAATTCTGGACGTGCATCACTCGGGCCTCCAGGCCAATCTGCAGCGACTTCGAGAATTTCCCCGATCAACTTCCCATTGGGCTTTGCCCACGCACTCCGAAACCAACCCTCAATCCCATAATCAACCATAAACATGACTACAACTATACAATTCAACCCCGACGGCACTGCCCATTGTCTTTGGACCGACGCATTACCATTGCACGAACTTGGCCTCCTTGAGATCACCCGGGCGAGCCAGATCGAATTCAACAACGCCACGCAGCATTGGGAAGTAATCGACCGCAGAGGCAAAGTCAGGTTCATCGCCCGGTCCAGATCCGCCTGCTTGGAGTGGGAGCACGAGAACCTCCAACCCGATCAATTCTAAACGACCTCTTCCCCTTCTCCAACCGCACCCTCAAAGTGGCGCTTTCAGAAACTCGACGAACTTCTTCATAGGGGAGGACAGCATCTTGCCCTTCTTGGTGATGATGGCTAACGGCCTGAAATATTTGCCGTCCAGACGCACCATCGCCAAGGTTTTCTTGGCTACTTCCGCACGAATGGTTTCCTCGGGCACAAGGGCGACCCCGGACCCAATTTCGACCGCCCTCTTCACGGTCTCAATGTTGTCGAATTGCATCACATACTCCGGTTCAACGCCCTGGTCCTGAAGCATTTTGTCCACGGCCTTACGCGTCGGCATGTCCGGTTCGAAGCCCACGAACTTCTGCCCGGCCAACGCCTTGAGCTTCATCGTCTTCAGTCTGGCGAAGGGATGCTCCGGAGGGCAGGCCAGGACAAGCAAATCTTGACGGAATGGCACAATTTCGAGCTTTGGCTGGCGGACAGGATAGGCAACCAACCCCAGATCCACCACATTTCCCAGAACATCATCATAAACCTGGTTGTCGCGGCGGTATTCGATCTGGATATTGACCTCCGGGTAGTCTCGCATGAACTGTTGGACATACGCCGGCAGATCGTAAAGGCCGATGCTATAAACGGTGGCGACGTGGATGTTGCCCGAAAAGACGCCCTGGAGTTCCTGCATTTTACTCTGCAAGGCCTCGTGGAGTTCCAGGATCTGTTTGCTGTGCTCGTAAAAGACCTGGCCTTCTAGCGTGAGGCGGAAATTCTTCCTGCTCCGTTCGATGAGCAGGCACTTGAAAAGCTCTTCCATGGTGCTGATCGTCTGGCTAACCGCTGACTGGGTGACCTCGTTGATTTGGGCGGTCCTGGTGAAACTCTTGGTTTCCGCCAAATCGCAAACCACTTTCAGGCTGGATATCTGCATAACTTATTCAACTGAGAAACGCTGCGATTGTCAACATCGCTTAAACGAACTCCACGACAGCCTGGAGAGTCGAGATCCAAAGTCACAAGTCTCGTGGTCGCCCTAGAATCTCCCCATCCATAACCCATTGACAATCAAAAAGAAAGGAACACATACCAAATGAAGACAACGCCACAGTCCAATCAACCAAGCGAACCGAGAACCCATCTATTCAGCCCCCACACCGATCAATGCGTTTACTGCAACCAAAGCGCCCAGGACGATTGCATTGAAAACGCCCCATGCCGCCAAGTTGAGCCTGACCAACCGCCTCCCTTCCAAACCTGCAATGGAATGGGTTGGCTCTTCTCGGACACTGGGAATGATCAACAGTCGCGGTATGAAATCGAGCGGTGTGAAGCCTGTGAGCGATTCGACAGCGACCTGGAGGCAGGGACGCAGTTGCCCGAATGGAGAGGCGCTGTTCGAGCATTTTCTCTCTTCTTTCGGGCCAGGAGTGCCTCAACCTCAACGGCACCTGGATTTGAACCGCCCTCGAAAGGGACGTTCAGCTTGCGGAAATGGGAGGTGAAAGACTGGAGAGGCAAGGTTAGGTTCATTGCCAAATCCCGTGCTGCATGCCTCGAATGCTAGCAACAAAACGCGCGGCCGGCATAAGCCCACAGCGCACCGACGAAGCCGATCCACTACGAGGCTTTCGGGCCTGGGGAACCGACCTGCGGAAACCACACCTTCAGCACTCCATTCGGGCCATCCAGAAGCACAGCAAGCTGTTTTAGGAGGTCGTTGCCGAGGATTGCGAATGGCAGTTCTGCGAAAACTACAGATACGCCCAACAATGTCGAATTAGCTGCTCGAATGTTGACGAAGCTGCGAAACGCGATTCGGCGGGTCCCTCAGGCGGAGAGCACCACCCTACTTTGGGGAGGAATGCCCAAATCTTCCGCGATTTCTTTCGGAAGGACGGTGAGGTTAGCTCCAGAATCAATCGTGGCATCGAGACGCCGCTCCTGGCCGCCAAACAAGTTCGTGAGGGGAATAGTTGGACCACGGCCAGCCAGGTTCAATTCACTGACATACCCAGGCACTCCCAATTCCTCAGAGCCCATCCCACTCTCGTTGAAGTACTTGGCTCGGATTATTTCGTGAATCTCAATAGCCTTTGGCAATCGAAGCCCATCCATGACCGCTGTCCGAAATTGAGATGCTTTGTCGATGCCCTGGAGACGTTCTATGACGTTCTGGACGACTTTTCTATTTGTAACAAGCATATACCCCTGCAACCCCTGCGATGCAAAGCGGGAGGACCTAAGGATGCCTTCGACGTCTCGAAAATCGTCATCTCGAACAGAGCCCTCGGTTCCACCTTTGGAAAACTTGCACTGTATGCCCCACCTGAAGGGAATGCTCCCTTTTACCGCGAAGGCAAGCAGTTCAGTTGCTAGCAAGAGCCTGTCCCCGAGGGTGGAGGAGCTTGTCGTTATTGGCACCGCGTGGGCTTGGGGCATGAGGAAGTCGGGGCGTTTTTCTGAAGGAAAAGTAAATCGTGCCCTTATGAGCTGGTTTGGCCTCTA
>Ga0316217_10003524_pt1 | contig 17721 bp, 17 predicted proteins | sample 1anoAmetaG_FD_203633 | JGI IMG/M metagenome (GOLD analysis project Ga0316217, IMG submission 203633) | Freshwater microbial communities from Trout Bog Lake, Wisconsin, USA - 1anoA | ecosystem: Environmental > Aquatic > Freshwater > Lake > Hypolimnion/Profundal zone | place: USA: Wisconsin...
TTTTTATGAAAATAGTCAGCCTGGTGTCTCTGATGGCAGATAGAGAATTTGAGTATTTCAAGCGAATTCAGTTTTATGGTAAGTTTAGCAGAGCAAGCATATAATATTTTTTATTTTCTGCAATGACAACAAGTATGAAGGACATTCCCGAGGAATTTATTCTGTCTCTGAAAACGGTGACCTGGCAAAAGGATTCCCACTCCCTCTTCGACTACGAGTTCAACAAAAACGTCATACAGAATACCTTTGACTTTGCTCTGTCGCCCAAATTCGTCTACATCTACCGCAATAACCAAAGTAACCTTACAACTAATTTAGCCTCTGAAGTCAGTTTCAAAGAATTCGACAAGCTCGTGCCGAATCCCTAAAAGCAACTGCAACTACTTGGCTGCTTTTATTTGAAATAATAGAACAAAAAATACAAGCTCTAGTTCTTCGACGCCAGGGAGATCAAAGCTCTGTAGAGGGAAGACCTCACTTCTTCCGGCGCATCCGCTGCTCTCTAGTATCGAGAGGAAGGAATCTACCTCATAGTTCGCTCTTTGAAAAATAAAAATAACGAAAACAAGGGCTACAAGCTGGGTAAGCTCACACTTATTTAGCCACTGGACAAATCATCAAGCTCGGCAGAGTCTAATACCTGGTCACTTCCATCAATAGTAGCACCTTAAGGCCCGATTCTGAAAGCAAGTCCAAGTTTTGGATGAACAACAAAAAGATAGTGGTTGGGGAGCTTCCTCATGGCTAAAATCCCACCTAGCCTCTTGAGTGCAAGTATTGTATGCTGGGGGAAGGGACTGAGTTGGGTGAATTTCTGTGTACTCCTTGCAAATGCAGTGGAAGTTGCGGCAGCGTTCACTTCCACTGCCTGTAGAAGTGGAACCAGTCGAAAGTGAAGAAGGAAGTGGTGGGAGGCACTATACAGTACAACTTTTAGAAGTTCTACTGCGAAGTTTGTAAAGAAGAGTACCCCCGTTTCATTGAAAAGAACAATATCGAGTATGAACTGCTGCCTATCTAAAAGCCCACTGGCCAACACCTAATGCTTGAAGGAGTCTCAGAGAAAGCTAATAACATGATGGTGCTCCAGAACATACCCAACGATGGCATAAAACTTGGAAGGGGACACTAGTGCGAAATCAGAATCACTGACATCTCTGTGTCTAGAAACCACGCCAGGATCGACAAAATCGGAGATGACTACTTCGTTTTCGACAATAAATCGAAGTTTGGCACTTTGGTGAAGTAGGAAAAGCTAGTGCTGGAGGTGAGCAGGATCAAGCAAGGCATACAGATCGGGCGAACTGTCATCACTTTTTAGAAGAATCGCAAAAATTGATCGCTCTTTGGCGTTATAACTTTGAAAACAACTTCATTATTTTCATTCTAAAACCTAACAAAGACTCCTCTTTTCCACTATAGTTAATTAAGGTCAATACTCTTGCGTAGTAATCTATTTATTGCATTGCACATTAAACAAAGAATTACAAATGAAAAGATAGGAACCAAATCCAATGGTGCTAGAAATTAAGGTGCTCAGCAAAAAATTCAAAAGTTTGAACCGAGATAACATAAGAATAGTTCATTAATTCTGTTAGTATGACTTCAAAAGAACGCAGAAGGTCATGACGGTTGTCTAAGACATGAAGAATCCTCTCTCACTCATCTAGTCTCTGATCAAAAGGCCTGAAAAGTCTGAAGACATCCTTGGAGAGCTATAGTTTAGATACAATAAGCTTTACGGCCACATAGTCTAACCCGAATTTGAAAAGCAATAGGAGAAATCCATCAAGTAAGAGATTGCTACGTTGGGGTTCGACTTTTTCTAAAACATTCACAGTGATACAATTACTACTGTGCTTTCCTTTTTGGATCCATACTCTTTCTTTAAATTTTCCTTGGCTTCTAGAACAATTTACAAAATCAGCCTTTCTGAAGCACAGTCGGATTATTACAAAAGATTATGTACGAAAATGTTAAAAATGGAGGGTCCAAAGTTCCCAAATGTTTGCCACTTCGCAAAGATAAGGGAATATGTACTATAAAGGCCTCTTTAATTCGGCCCTAATATCAGAAATGGAGTGCAGAACAACCTCAGAAATTATATTTGGAAAATGAACTTTTTTGATTTGGTAGTGGAGCCTAGTTACTACAAGGAGTTTGGAAGCTATGAGAATCTTTTTAAAAAGTGCCCCAAGCTGAATTTAAACGGATTTTATGTTCTGAGGGATAAATACGTGAAGATAGGGGAGAAAGATGAAAAAAACCCAGTAACCCCAATTCACATCATTTACTTTTACAGATACATTAGGTTTTTAGAGGATGGCTCCATTCTTTATCATGTATTGTTCTTAGGATTTAGGTGAGAAATAAAAAGTTGAAACCAGAACAAGTGATGAAATACCTCAGCAAGGAGCTACTTGAAGACAAAAACCAAAAGGAAACCATGGTTGGAGAGTACATTAGCTACAAAAACAAAGTTTACCTGAAGGCAGTAAGAAATAGATAAGTTTTTAGCTATGAATTCTAAATCCGTAACTTGTGTATTTATGCAGGGTCAACTGAAAACCAAATCAACAATGAGCTCAAAGTAATCAAGTATACTTTGGAGTTAATTGATGATACGCAATAAATCTTTCAAATTCTCTACGCTGCTCACCCTAAGAAGTAGGATCTCTGTTTTACTTATTCCCGCAACCCCTAGATTTCCCTTTAAAACAGTTTGGCAGTTCAAGCCTGTAGTCTTTGATTCAAGCAACTCTTTAAAATCTACAATACATTTATGCTATTATTAAAAGGTCCAAATCATTTTGTGTAAAACTTCCCTTGGTAGTTTCTACTAAAGCCTGGATTGGCACTCTGTAGGTGATAGTCATTGTAAACATGCTCAATTTTGATGGTTCCTGGAAACTTCACATGGTTCATTTCTTTCCCTGAAAGCAAATCTATTTCCCTCAACTTTTTCATCCCTTCCACCAAAGCTTCACTCTTCTCTACGCTTTGAGCGAGAGGCCTAATTGATGAAAGCATGCTTCGCTTCATGTTCGAATATTTCATTTATTATTGAAGGAGAACATCAACTGCACTCTCCCTCTGGGACTTTATTGAATGTGAAGTCCTGTTGTAAAAACCTGATGAGTGAGTATGAATCAAGTTGTTCCTTGTGGTCCAGTTTTTTCCTGTTTGTGCCACTAGATAACTCAATTTGTACTTTAGTTGAGCTGCTGATGACAGCTTTAGAAAGCAGTGTTCTCTTTGGTCTTAAACATAGGGTTTCTCCATAGATATGAATGCCTTAGCGATATGTGTTCTCCTCTGTTTTCTGGGTTCATAAAAAATAAAATTATTATAAGCAAAAGGGTTATTTAATGTGAAATGTTATAAGATTTATCTTTTTTTCATTTTTTGAAGACTAGCCTCTCCTTTTTCATACATAAAACTAAATTTTTGTTCAATATTTTTTATTTTAGCAAAAAACCAAGGCTAAATCATTTGTATTTTAACAGCTTTTTCAACTTTTACAAATAAACTTGTTTTCCAAGTATTAAACTTAGCATATTTTTAGAATCCAAATGCTTAAAGTTGTTCCAATCCATCTTAAAAGTTTCCCTCTTCTCACCAATCTTTATTGATTCCTTCAAGCTGATTCCAGATTTCGAGTTGAGAGTTTCTAATATCTGATTTTTGGTACTCTGCTGTTAAAGGGTTTTGCTGTTGTGCTCAATCTTTTAGACTTTGTTCAGATAAATTTCAGACTGAACGGTTTCAGAGATTTTGCTTGAGTTACTTAATAAAATTAATTGATTTAGACAGTCCTAAAAAAGCTTTAAGTTTTTGGGACTATTTTTCCTTTTGGAACTTTAGGTAGATACTTTTCTTTCACTAACTTTCCTAGCAGCTTAGCTTCGGGATGTGAGAGAACTTGGAGTAAATTTGTCTTTCATACTTTTGGATCGAAACAAGCTAATAATGTCCTATTTGGATGTAATTCCTTTCTCTTGCAAAGATTACTTGATTGCTTACATGTTTTCCTTCATTTTTTCTTTGAGTCTAGACCTTTTTATCTCAACGTCCTTCAGCAAAACATCGTTTTTGTCCTTTTCTGCTGCTATTTTTACCTTTAGCTACTATTGCTTTTGGTTAAGATGCTTGCTGAACTCCCTAAAAAGATCCAGCTGGACGGTAATTTCTTTGCCCGAAAGCATTTTGGCAGACAACTACTGCTCTTAGTTGATTTTTTTTAGGTAGTTGAACTTTTAGCTCTGCGCTTTTTCTGTAATTCGCTTGATTGGCATATAGTTATATTTGAGAACCAAATCTTGCTTCCATTTCGCATAATCAATCTTTCGATCAATTTGATCAACGTATTTGCGTAATCTTCCCTACTGTTCCTATATTTCTGATTTTTCGTTCAAATCTGTGTAAAAAGCTTTTTGAATTGGTCTTGGTTCCCTTTGGTTTTCCCCAGACAAAAGCAATTATCTACTCATTTTTTATTAAGGTTTATAAGTTAGTAAAGTCATAAACCCCAAAGCATCTTAAATTATGTAGCCAAAGCAAATCAAAAGTAGGGCTAATTCGGTTTAATCTTTTTCGGTACTTTGCAAATTATAATAGTTATGACATCTGGGTATACTGAGGATAATGAACATCTCCTAGCCTTATGGAAGGAGTTGAATCCCAATGAAGAAGAGTACGTCTAGAAAGAAACGGCTATTGAATGGATCAAGTCAGCCCTTTAAAAAACAAACACCTTAGCAAACTTCTAATAATCCCTCACTGACTTACCAGGTTTAATTAGCCAGTTTCTTCAATAACTACATGAAGTTGACGAAGAAGGGATCCAAAAAATTCAACTGAGTTACCCTGAATTAGTAGATTTTTTAAATTGGCTCACGAAAGATCAAGAAAAAGAATAACAAGAATAGCTAGACTAAGCTCCTGAGAAGAACTAGCCTGCAGAAAATGAAATGCCACCTGAGAAATAAGATGAAAAAAACGAAGACAATGAAGGCTTGAATAACAATGCTAGTAATTAATAACCGTTGCAGGAATAGGCCCAGAAACAAAGTCCAAAAATAATCAACAAAAGTATGGTCAAATCTTAAAAAAAGCTACCAGCCATACAAATTGAAGCTTTTATGGAGTAAAGCTAAAACGTTAAACACGTAAAGTCAGAGGAAAAGTAAGACGAAGATATAAACTAAAATGCAACTTCCAACCCTAATTAGCTAAATATCTAACAGTTGTCCAAAAAGTACAAAGACTATCTCAAAGTTATCTTTGAGCATTACTGCAAAATAAGCTATGCAACTGGTCAAGACCCAACTTTTTAGCAAATTAAGCATAAGACCACGATTATGACTATCAATAAGTTTATGATTTTTTGCAAAGATTTTGAAATTGCCAAAATCAACGAAACTTTCAATAGGAACTATCTGATCTAAATCTTCAAGAAAAACTCAGAATGTTACAAGTAAATGTCTTTTTAGCAGTTTTGTGATGTAATTAAGAAATTGGCAAATGTAGGCTTTGGCAGTCCTAAGCAAGTTTAGTAAAAACGTTAAAAAAGTGATACTTAGCTACTTGCAGAATAAATGATCAAAATGCTTTAGTTTTGTGAGATATAAACTTCAAAAAAGTTCAAAGAAAAGATGAAAAAACTAAACATTCAGTACAGAATCGGCCCAAAGACAAAAGCAGAGTTAAAGGTGATACCTGATGGCTATCGCTTTAAGTTTACTTCAAATAATGGGAAAAGTTAAGATCAAATCAAACAGTAGCTGCAATAAAGGAAGCAACATCGTTCTTAGAGAAAAATACTTATACAATAAAGAGGAAGTAACAACCCCAATGAGATTAGCTTTAGAAAAAGAGTTATTAGCAAAAACGGGACCTCTATTCATCAGAAGGAGGAAAAAGAAAAAAATATCAAAGAAATAAACAGGGAAACCAATAGCATACAATCAACCAACATACAATCGACCAACATTCTAAATAAGATTTTAACGCCTGTGCCTCCTCCAAAGAGACTAAGCTATTTACCTCCAAATCCTGCGAAACCTACAACTAATCATACTCCTTCAATTAGTTCTCATCAGCCACAGACTGTGGTGAATAGTGCAGTCACAAACGTTTTCAAAAAAGACTTAAGCTATGCTTAATTACACAAGTTGAAGCAAAATGAAGGATATTCTCGAAAACTAGGTGTAAACAAAAGCTTGAGCCGCGAAGGAAACGGAAACTTCAAGTTGAATAGCATAGTTTAAGAAGCAAGGAACTAAGTACAAGAAATACCTAATGGCTAGATATATTCTGATCAGCTTACTGAATCAATAGGTACCAACAGTAGAGAGGAGAGTATAAGAGCCAAAAATTATGATTTGAACAAAATCAACAATAAAATTCAAATCATCAACGAAAGGAATAGAAGAGATCGGGAAATTCAAGAACAGTTGGAAGGGCTTATAGATATGAGCAATGATGAAGATTAGTTTCTTAAGTAGCATTTGTAGAGGGAAAAAAAGAACTAGATCATTGGAAAAAGGCTTTCCCAAAAAATAAATGAATTGTAAAAATTGAAATGATTAGTTTTGCTTTTGTTTTCTTTTCCAAAAAATTATGAAAGTTTATATAGAAGATAGATTTTTTGACACGTAATGAATCCATTCTTTTCCTTTTTTAATAGAATCATCTTAGAAATGACTTTCAACTTTAATCAAACCTACATTTAATGTTTGGAGGTGGTTTCGGAGGGTTTGACGGCTTCCCAGGCTTCTCAGGCCAAGACTCAGAAGAAGAACAGGGGCCCAATAAATAGGTTGACACCAATAAGTATTACGAAATGCTGTAAGTGGACAAGAAGGCTACGATTGAATAAATTAGAAAGGCTTTCAGGAAAAAAGCTCTCAAAATGCATCCAGATAGAGGAGGAGACACCTAAAAATTCAAAGAACTGTCAAATGCTTATTAAGTACTTTCCAACCCTGAAAAAAGACAACTCTATGATGAATATGGAGAGTAAGGAGTCAAAAATGGAGGCCCTCCAGGAGGCTCTGGATTAGGAGGCTTGTTTGATTTATTTTCAGGAGGAGGAAGAAGAAAACCTTCAGGTCCAAGAAAAGGAAAACCAAAACTTATTTAGTTGCAAGTCACCTTGGAATAAGTATTCAATGGAGCAATGAAAAATGTCAAAATAAAAAGGTAAATTTTGTTTGATTTAGAACACGAATTTGTGAGCCCTGTGAGGGAAAGGGCGGAAAAAACTGTGTGAAGTGTGGAAAGTGCAAGGGAACAGGAGTTGTAATAAAAATGGTGCAATTAGGCCCAGGCATGTACACTCAAACTCAAGGTCAATGTGGTTAATGCAAGGGGTAAGGTGAAGTAATGAAATAGTAAGATAAATGCCAATCTTGCAAGGGAAAAAAAGTGCTTGAAGTGGAAAAAAACTTAGAAGTGGCAATATAATCAGGTTGTCCAAATGAACATGATTACATCTTTACTGGAGAAAACGATTAATATGTACAACTCCTCTAACTTAGCCCGGAATCATTGCAGGGGACATTTACGTGCGCATCAGAATAAAAAAGCATAACTTTTTCTAGCGCAGAGGAGCTGATCTCATTCATATCAAAAAAATCACTCTTTTGTAAGCCTTGACTGGTGTAACCATCTAGTTGACTCATTTGAATGGAGAAAAGCACGTAGTTGCAACTGCACCAGGAGAAATCCTTCATAACTAAGAACTTAAAACTGTAAAGGGTTTGGGAATGCCTTTCTATAAAGACCCAATGTCGCATGGGCATCTTTATGTTGAGTTTATTATCAGTTTCCCTAAAAAGAATTCCATTTCTAACGCGAACTTAGAAAAGATTGGCAAAGTGTTGGGAGGAAAGCAAATTAAATCAGAAGGATACTCAAAAACAAGCAAAAACAAAATTTTAGAAGAATTCAATGAGAGAGATTTGAACGAAAACCCAACAGGAGATGATTAAGAAGATCCAAGACACAGATTTGGAGGTGGTGGAGGAGGCCGTCAAGAAGTGAGATGCCAACAACAGTGATATGTGTATCTCACCAAATCCCTTTATCAAGTAAGCTTTGATTTTTGACTACTTTCTGTTTCACTCACTATTCTTAGCTAAATAAAACCGTTTCATTTACTATTTAAGCTAAAATAACTCTAATTAGTAATCAATTGCTTTGCACAAACTGCTTGAGATACTGGATGACGAAATTGCTTCTATGTCCCTAGATTATTAAAGTATTCTCGAAGTTGTGCTACATCACAATCTGCCTTATTTACTTATCTTGATGGTAATATGAGATGTCGAAGTCTTGGATTTGTAAAGTAAGCATTAGCTATTTGAACACTAGCTTGTAAGGAGAAGCTATAAGAATAGTTTGAACGACATACTATTGTCCTTGCTTCAGTTTTACTTTGTGCTCTCTTGAAATCGCTTATTACACTTATTTTTGCAAAAATTAGCCCAAAATAGCTTCTTTTTACTCTTAAGATTTTGAAATCAGCTTTGAATAAGTAGCCTAAGACCATTACTATAACAAGGTAGGTCTACTATTTTTTTTGCACATTTCAAACAAAGCAATGAGTTCACAGTTAATGGACTTTCCCTTTTTGATAAACTTATACTTTTTGGATTCAGTCATGACTGGAATCATTTTCGGCCAGATTTTAAACTACTCAAATACCTTTGAAGCCAGAAGATATATAACTCCCATAAACTCTTTAATGTCTTCGAGATGGAATGGAAACTTAACTTAAGAAAATGACTAAAGCTGAACGTAAAGAACCTCCTCGATTGTAGTTTTTATTTTCACCTATTCTACCTATTTTGGGACTGGCTTATTTTGAAATGTTTAAACTTTGCTTTTCTTGCCAATCAAGGCTCCCATTATACCCTTTTTATCTTTGGGCTTTTTCAAAACTGGCAGTTACTCTTGAATTGCTTCAACTTCTTTCCAAGAAGTATAGTATTTAACTATTTGAGGGTGACTATCCAGAAAATAATGCTCAATCAAGTACTTAGAGTCTCCTTTTTTGACTCTTTCAAGAACATAGTATTGGGAGTCCAGGTTGTTGCTTGCTCTAACGAAAGTTTAGGAGCCAGTGAAGTGGAACTTTTCGTTTTAGTTTTTTTAGAAAAATAGGTTTAACATTTTATAATAGTGCTCGTTATGGTATTGAATGGTTGTTTAACTTTAATTAAAACTTCGGTTAATTTCAATATGAACTGTGCCCCTCACTAGCTATCAGAAGGAGTCAGCATCACCATGCCAAAATCAGTGATAAGAACGATTAGCCTTTAAAAGCTAAAACAACCCAATCCTTTGTAGGAAAAATCTCAAAGTAAAACCTTCACTATCTAGATATTTCAAAACCAAAACCGCAAAAAAACGACACTGAAAAGATGTACGAAAAGATTTTAGGCCGCAAACTTAGTACCAAGTGCGAAAAATAAGGAAATAACGAAAAAAAAGTCAATGGAAGGCAGATCTTTGACAAAAAGTTTTAGTAACTAAAGGAAGAAATTGAGATGAATGAGATGAAGTAATGCACATTTAAGCCTCAAATCAACCCCAATAAAAAAGATTTAAGAACAACCTAGTAGTTTTTCAATGATCAACTGGGACACAACAAGAAAAAAAATGACAAAATCTAAGAAATGCGCATTATTCTAGAAAACAATAGGCAAAAATAAAATGTTTTCAGGCCTAATGCCTTCTTACCCACTGCTCATTCCAAAAATACTCTAGCAAACACTGATGAAGTTTATTAGAGGCTCTACAAGGATTCTAAAAATAAAGAGAAAACAATAATTCATAGACAATAAAGTGCCGAATCAATCAAGAATAGCTCAATAACTAAAAGCAAGAGATTCAAAGGGATTTCAAGAGGCACATCAAGAGAAAAGTCGGCTCAGCAAAACTAAGAAAACTTGATATAAAAAAATGGCACTAAAGTGTACCAAACCTCAAACATTAACACCTAGTAATGCTAAGAAGCCAACTTTATAGATTCAGTGACAACTCGAAAAGGTTCAGCACAAATAAGCAAATCCATCGAAATAAGCAAAGGGCAAAGAGAAAATAGAAGTAAATAAGCAAGTAGAAGAGTAGATGTTAATATCTTGTAAAAAAAAGATAACTCGAAGAACTAAGAGATCTATATTGCTAAACTGATGAAGGAAATCAAGACTGTTATTTAGAAATGTAATCTTCCACTCATCTTTTCTTACATGGAAATGAACCTCTTTTTTGAAAAGATGTAATTGCCTCTTTATCTAGGAATTTTATCACAGAAGATAGCCCAATCAACAGTAGAAAGCATCTCTACGAAATTTGGAATATGCTTCAAGGAGAAATTTTCAAATAAGTTTCAGCTATAAGTGTCATGAAAATCGTCTATTCAATAATGGGTTGCCACAATACCAACTTAGTCAATAAACAAATCAACGATACTTGGTTTTCTGAAACTGAGGAAATGAGATCTAGAGAAAGGGAGTTGCTTGATTTAGGCAAAAAGTTGACATTTAAACAAAATGTTCTGATGATAAATGAAAGAGACTCCAAGACAATAAAGCAATCCAATGAAGAGCTTTACTTGAATAGGCTTAAGCTAGGTTAATCTGAGCTCCTTAAGCAAGAGAAAAGCTTTGAATACTCATTTAAGCCAAAAATATCCAAAATGTCCAACTAGTTAGCTTAAAAGTATCGAAACAGGGTGCTTTGTGAAACCTAGAAGTTGATTGCGGAAAACAAAATACAATTTTCTGTGCCCGTAAATGGAGAAATAGATCATGCAAGTCTTCTAATGCTCGACGAAAAACGAAAAGATGCGATTCTTCAGATGAAAAGATAGGAAGCATAAAAGTAAAGGAAAAAGGCTTAGATTTAGTCTTTGGTAAGTGAAAGATAAAGTAACGTTTCTTCTAAGAGCAACAGAGACAGGAATAAAGAATTGTACGAAATGGGCAAACATTCCAATTTGAATAAAAAAGATAGGTCAACAGATGAAGTCTAAGTCTAAAAATGGCAGCAGTAGCTAACGTTTAAGCCTAAAATAAAACCGAAATCTAACTTTGTTTAGTCGCTAATCTCTCAAGAAATCCCAGACTACGACAAAGCTGTTTACCGAATGATATAAGCAAGAAAGATGAAGACTCACACCCAACAAAAGCATTAGCAGTTGCTTGATTCCAGTCCACTGCTCTACTTAAACGTTGTGATGTAAGGTTGTGAATCAGTGAAAGTCCCAGTATTTAAGATTGACAACTTGAAATCAATCACATAGAAAGTCCGAGTTATGCTAGATTTGTAGCACGAAGGAGGAAGCAAGAAGCTTTAGAGGATACTTAAATTACAGATATTGCCAGCTCTGAAGCAAATGGGCTTGTAAAATTTAATAGGAGAATGATAGCTAATAATGTATTCCTTTTTTAACTTTCCTTAAAGATTATTCAAATTATTCTCAAATCAGAGGAAGATGGTAGTCTTCTCTTCATTTGTATTCCTTGCCATTGACTAATCATAAAACCCATCATAGAGATGCCATTCAGAAACAAAACATACAAATAAGCAAACATCAGAAATTTTGCAGAGTTCTTCAAAGAGGGAATTTAAGTGAAAAATGCAATTAAGATAATGTTGTTTTTAACGTTTCCTTCGTATAACTATTATACCCAAAATGACAGAGGACAAGTAGAAGAAGATTGGATACTACTTGCTTGGCAAGACGATAGGAGAAGGCACCTTCGGGAAGGTGAAGCTAGGCACTCACACTCTAACTGGGGAAAAAGTAGCGATAAAAATATTGGTGAAAGAAAAGATAGTTGATGTGGCAGATGTGGAGCGCGTTTCCAGAGAAATCCATATACTTAAGCTGATTCGTCATCCAAGCATCATCCAGCTTTATGAGGTACACTTGCGCTTATTGAGATCATCTAAACTTCACGACATCTGTTTTTGGTGATGTAGTATGTTTAGAATGGCTAACTGTTTGACTACATTGTCAAGAATACTAAACTGCAAGAGGCTTAGGCTTGTCGCTTTTTCAAAAACATCATCAGTGGTGTTGCCTACCTGCATTAGCTCAACATTGTTCATCGGGACTTGAAGCCCTAAAATTTACTGATTGATTGGAAAAATGGCCTCAAAATTGTAGATTTTGGACTGAGCAACACTTACAAGGCTGGTGAAATGCTCAAAACTGCATGTGGCTCACCTTGTTATGCCGCACCTTAGATGATCTCAAGCAAAAAGTATAATGGACTTGAAGTTGATATTTGGAGCTGTGGAGTGATCCTGTTTGCCATGGTCTGTGGATATCTTCCCTTTGAAGATAGCAACACATCTCAACTGTATAAAAAGATTCTTTCTGGAGAGTACATCCTTCCAAACTTCATCAGTCCTTCGTTCAAAGACCTTCTCTAAAAAATACTAAACATCAATCCAATCAAAAGATATCGTATTCAGTAGATCTTTGACCATCAATGGTGCAAGCAAGCCTCCGATATTCCCCTAAATAGCGGGATAATAGTAGGCTATCATCGCATTCCAGTAGATAAGCTCATTTTGTAAGAGCTCAACTCTTTCAACTTTGACCTTTAATACGCTTAAAGGTGCATTTAAGCCAACAAACACAACCACATTACAACCACTTACTATCTCCTCTTAAAAAAGCATCTCAGAGCAGGACATTCTAGCACTGCTGATCTCGGCTCACCAACTTTTGACTACACTTCTGTGGAACCTTTTAAAAGGCCCAGTGTTGAGAAGAAGTACCATTTCTTCTCTACAAATTAAGAAACTCCGCTCATTAATCTCGATAATCACCAAATAAAGATTAGCAAAAGCAAAAAGAATCAAAAGCATTTCAGTGGCACAGTAATCCAGGAAGAATCAAAAATTTAGGAAAAAGATGCGAAGAACCTTATTCAAACTCATAATCGGTCAAATAACTTTTTTGAAAAGTAGAAAAAAGATTCACAACTTTTGTAAGGAAGCAAGAGATTCAATGATCTCAGAATGTACTTGAAACCCAGCATAAAGAAAAAATAGTTTTATTCAGAAGCAAAAAAAAGGCAATAGAGAAGATACCAAGCGCAAAGTTTGCATTGTGATCCGAAATAAAACTAGAGAGATGATGAAAATCTTGTAATCAGGATGCACACATAATACTGTTAATAAAAAGCACCTGCCAGGTCAAAGTATCAAAAGTTTCGAGGACAAAATCGTATTTTACCTAAACCTAGTAGACAAAAGCAGTGATATAATTCTCTCTATTTAGACTTTTACAGCATCTTGCCTTACTAAACCGAATTTGCTTTTTTTAGTACAAAACTCGAATTGAGTGAACAAGCTTCACAAACAATCAGGATTAGATGTCCATTTTTTAAGAGCTTCCTTTGAAATCCGGCAATTTAGCCAAATAAGCTCCTATTTATTCCTATTTCAAAAGAGTAAAAGGTTTGCTTCTGCCTAAAATACCAATCTCAACACTGCTCGGTTTTACTTCTCCCTCATCACTTGCTGACTTCTTCAAAGCAGCCAAACTGTGAAGTATGAGCTCTTCTAAGTTTGAAGTTTTAAAAGAGGCAAAGCGGTCCTCTAAGTATGTTCTAGCTGATTGAGACCGAGCTCCTATCGAATAGGCATAGTATTCATAGTAATTCCCACTTGGACAGGTCTAGAAAAGATGAGGACCATCTTTATCAATGCCTGCAACAAGTAGACCAACTCCGTAGGGTCTTTTTGACGCCTTTTGAGTTTTAACTTGGGATTCTTGCATTACCAATCATTTACTTTAAGCGATTTTGAAGATAAGTCTGTTGATGGGCTGATTGGAACCATAAGTAAGTTTGTAGTTGAGAGCCTCATTTCTCATGAACTTGCACAAAACCCTAGCATCTGCTGTGAGGCCAGAAATGGCCATTCCGATGTAATCATCAACTTTAAACATTTTATCTTGATAGCAAGCAAGTTCGGATGGCAGCTTTTTGAGGCTGCAAAGTACAACATATTAGTTGGACTTGAGGCCTAGGCAAATCGAACCTTGCTTTACAGCCTCCATTGCGTACTCAACTTGGAAGAGTTTTCCTTGCGGGGACCAAGTGACACAGTCTAGATCGTAAAGCCCTTTTAACATGAAGATCCTATTGCTTAAATATTTTTTAAATACCAAAATTTAAAGCAACTTACTTTTAAGGGCAATCTGAAAGATGCTTTTGTATTCTTTTTACTCGTAAATCGAAATAAGCAATAAAGATGAAAAGAATGCAAAAAAGGGAATTGGGTCCTAAATCTTATTTTTAAGTTTGAATGGAAGCAAATAAAAAAAATAACACACCTATGAAAAAGAAAAAGCAAGCAGTCGATTAGACTGAAGAATAAAACCTACTTCAATAGTGCCTTCTCATCCTTTAGTATCTGTTCAAGTACCGTCTTATTGAAAAGATAGCCCGACCTATTGACAAGAAAGTTCGTTAGGAAAAAATAAGTGAATACGGATAAAAGCTATTCGAGCTTCATTAGAGACTCTTCAAGATAAAGAACTAGATAGTGGAAATGAGTTACAACTAAAACCCAAACAACAAAAACAAAAGTGTCTTCGGGTAGGTGACAAATAAGCCGAGCGATTGGCGAAAGATAATAAGAAACATCTAGGCAAAATACAATGAAGTAAAGTTGTTGTGATAAAGGTTCTGATTGATGGCAGCTACAAATACTTCAAAAGGGTATGCATGGCTTTGTACTTGAAGTTCGAAAACTCCAAAATGGAAACCATAGGCATAGAATAATGGGCCGCCCAATGCTTAGATACCAAACCCACTCAATCTTGTTGTTGATCTTCTTACATTTATTAAAACTTAGTTTCATCACAAACTCATGTTATAATTTTAAGATGCTAATTAAACTTTGGCAGAATAAATCCTTTATCTCAGCTTTCAACAGCTTTCGGAATCACTTCAGATTATCAGCAAATACAGAGAATAAGAAAGGTGAGCTATAGAAGATGAGAAACAGAGACTACGATTCAGAAAGAAATCAGCTCATCCATTAGTACAATTCACAGTTGAAAGTTTAGAGAGAACAATACGCAAAACTAATGCTTTAGGTGAAACGTTCTGAGAAGAAAAAGAAAAACACGTACAAAGAGTAGTTTGGCTATTAGACTCACTAGTAGTAGTTCAATTTCACTGTCAATAGTTACACACAAAAGGTCAACAACCTTACAAGACAATTCAAAGAAAAACTATCAAGAATTGACCTTGAGGAAAAAACGAATACAGTCAAGCTTTACCTGACTGATAGTATAAAAGAATAGTAGGGCACAGCTTCTAAGGTAAAAAGCAATGTGAACTATCAAACTGGAGGCTTCTACATTCCCAATCGCTTCATCTTGAAGAAAATGTACTTATGCGGCCAAAAGCAATACAAGGAGAGTGCAACAGGCCAGCAGCTTTTACTAGCAGGTGTTGAATCAGATTAAGAGCATTGTTTGTTCTTAAACAAGCTTTTCTAAGAGTTCAACATCAAAAATGTTGTTACTATGGTACCTCCTGACCTCCCCTTTTTCCTCAAAACCTAGAACTCCTTTGCTGAATAATGGAAAAAGTTTCTGTAGGACAGTAACTATGCCAGAAAAGTCAAATTTTATGTCAACCCAAAACCTAAGACTTTAGAATAAATAGCCTTAAATGCTCATTATTCTCCTTTTGTACGTTCATCTCTTGCACGTTCAAAATCATTCCTTGACACTCATTACTATCTAATGCAGGAAAACTAACTGACCCATAGATTTGAACCAATGCCTCTTTTGACTGGAATTTGCAACCAAAGCGTTTCAAAGGTATACATGGCAGACTACCCAATCTTTGAGTAGAGAAAAATGCTTGCAAACAACATAAGTTTGGATAAGTTGCGTTAGCTTTTTCATCTGCACTTGAAAAATGTTAGAGAAAACAGGCTTAATTTCTCTGCACAGTGGCTGTTCCCAAAGGAAGTCCTCAAAAAGAAGCTATCCCATTTACTGGGAGTGGCAAAAGCAGTGACTTAAAAAGGAGAGGGAAGGACAATCCTGATTTGCCCAGCTGAAATAGCTGAGTTAGTGAGCATTCAGTGGGAAATCGGCAATAAATAAGCGAATTTACAGTTCAACTACCAAGACGGAAAGCATTATTTGAACTTGGGCGAAGTTGCAGAGAAGTAAGGAGAACAAACTTTTGTTTAATTCATTGAAAAGTTAGTCATTTTGGACGTTATAATGGACCAACCAGTCATAACCAATTACTTCGTCAAACACAAGTCCTTTCCCTTTTTGTGTCACCACACGATCGGAGGCCGTGAAAACATCGGCAAAATATTCATCATATGGATGCATTACTACAAAACCTATTACGATATCCTCACAGAAAAGCGCTTGACAGCTGGCTAATAAACTGTGAAAAGGAATGAGTATTTCAGTAAATTCTAGCACCCCAATGACTTGCAACAATGATTCATATACTACAAAATAAGGCAACTTTCGTATATCTTATGAAAAGCTTTACTTATTCTGTATTTTTATGATAAAAACTAGGTTAGCCAACACTTAGCTCCATTTCTGTTTCAAATTCATTCAAAACTTTGATTTAGCTCAAAGATTAGTCTCAAAAAGACGAAGTTTGAAGCTGAGCAAATGATTCTTTGATAAAGTTATTAAATTTATTGGCCTCAACTCATGGAAGAGTCCATTTACAACCTCATCCCTAGATAGTATTAGCAGGAGCCAAAACCTCCTCTCTATAAGTCCAAATATCCTCCCAACATTCCTCCCACTGCCTCAACTTTCTGCCATCATACTACCTCTAAACCTGGAGTACCCTTTCCAATATTTAGATCTCTAATGTTTCGGGATAGTTTAGTTTAGGTCTCCAAGCCCATACCTAATATGGAAATCGTTCCACTTTAGGCTATCTCAAAGCTGACCGCAACCCATCTCCCTAAAATTTCAGAAAAAAAAACACAGGGACTATGGGTAACAATTCGCTTCCTCCTATACGGAACTTTTCGTATGACTGTAGCCACAAGAGACCAGCAGTGCCTTAGCCTTGGGATAAGCCAGTTTTAGGGCTAAAATCAGGCAAAAATTTCATTGTGCACAACGCAGTAGAAAGTATTCTTGCCAGTGCTCGCAAAGCTGAAACTCCAATCGACTACTTAAAGAAAGAAACGTACGGAAAAGTGCCTTAGTATCTTTCAAAAATCAAAGACAGCATTCATCATGAATACAAAATGATCCAAAGTCTGCAGAAAGAGAACTAATAATAAAAGTAAGACCATTTTTATCAAGAACTTTGCTGAGTCAATAGTAAGTTGAAGAAATCAGATAAGGTCTCAAGCGAAAGTGGAACGAGATAAATCGACGCTACCAAGCCATGACTCATCTGAGGCTTATTGACACCACAGGACTCAAAAGAAGGAAGGAAAACTATTAAAAGTAACTCAAAGAAATCGAAGAAGACATCAAAAAACTCAATAAAGCCTACATATTCGTCCAATGATCCCATCTTTTCAAATCTAGACTAAAAAATTTGTTATTTGTATAACAGTTGCCCAAAAGATAGGATTCCTTAATCTTGCTTATTGTTTCATAGGATACTCCTTCCAGAGTTATCATGAAGAGAGTCTTTTTCTATGAATTTGTATTTTCAAATAAAAAGG
>Ga0316217_10003525_pt1 | contig 17714 bp, 12 predicted proteins | sample 1anoAmetaG_FD_203633 | JGI IMG/M metagenome (GOLD analysis project Ga0316217, IMG submission 203633) | Freshwater microbial communities from Trout Bog Lake, Wisconsin, USA - 1anoA | ecosystem: Environmental > Aquatic > Freshwater > Lake > Hypolimnion/Profundal zone | place: USA: Wisconsin...
CGAGCTGGCTCATCCGGAGCCCGAACGTGCTCTTGCCGGAGTTGTCCACGAGGCCGAGGCAGGTCTTGTCGGCGACGGTGCACGCGGCCCCCGGGGCGCACGCCCCGCTGGCGCTCCCGTCCCCCTTGGTGGACCCGGAGTCCCCCGTCGTCGACTTGCCGCCGTCCTTGCTCGTGGCCCCGGTGTCGGCCGTGTGTCCGGCGTCGGAGGACGCGGGGGTCGCGCTGCTGCTCGAGCAGCCGACGAGGAGCGAGGAGAGGGCGAGCGCGGTGCGACGAGCGATGGGCGAGAGCATCCGGGCACCTTAGAATCGGTCCCCTCGGACGACAAGCAGCGCGCCGCCCGCTGCCCCTCGCTACAGCGCGGCCGCGAAGGCTCGCGCGAACTCCATCGGCGACGGCCGGTACTGTGGATCCTTCATGGTGGCCGCCCGGAGGAGCCTCGCCATCGCGCCAGGGAACGGACGCAGGCGCTCGACGTCCTCGAAGGGGTCGCGGCGCATGTGTGCGATGATCCGGTCGCGCGGGTTGTCGATCTCGTCGAAGAACGCGCGCCCGGTCGTCACGTTGTAGATCGTCCCCGCGAGAGCGTAGACGTCCGCGCGGACGTCGAGCTCGACGGGGTCGAGCACCTGCTCGGGCGCGATGTAGCCCGCCGTCCCCGCCACGAACCGCCCCCCGACCTCCGCCGGGACGCGGATCGCCCGCACCATGCCGAAGTCGATGACCACGGCCGCGAGGGGCTGTGCGACCGCCGGGTCGCGGTGTCGGGCGGGGTCGAACCGCTCTCCGCCCGCGAGCGGGAGACGGAGCCAGATGTTCGCCGGCTTGATGTCCCGGTGGACGAGCCCCGCGCTGTGGAGCGCGGCGAGCCCCGCGCACGAGTCGAGGACCACCTGCCGCAGCTCGAAGAGCGACATGAGGCGCGCCCCCGCGTACTGCTTCAGGTCGGCGCCGATCAGGTACTCGAGGACGAGGAAAGGGACGCCCGAGGCGACGCCGCGGTCGATGATGTTGGCGACGTTCGGGTGGTAGAGCCCGGCCAGGGCGTTGGCCTCCTCGACGAATGAGGAAAGGATCCCCTCGCGCTCGGTGTCGTTGGCGTTCGCGAGCGCCTCGGCCTTGGGGATCTTTAGGACGAACAGCCGGTCGGCGCCGGGCTTGCGCACGAGCCACACCGACCCGACCCCCCCCTCGCCGAGCGGCTTCACGAGCTCGTACCCCTGGACGACCTTCGGCTCCTTCTTCTTCGGCACCGGCGGCGGCGGCGGGGTCTTCCGGATGGCCGAGCGCACCGCGGCCTCCAGGAGCGCCGAGGCCACCGGCCCGAGCGAGGCGAACCAGACGTCGAGCAGTGCGAGCTCGCGCGCGCGAATGGCGCGGGCCACGAGGGCGGCCACTCGCGGGGCGTTCTCGGTGGCGCTCCGCGACAGGGAGTCCTCCGCGCTCGCCGCCGTCGCCGGGTGCAGCGCCTTCACGGGGTCGCTGAGCGCCCCCTGCAGCCGCTCGCCCGCGATCACCAGCGCGAGGCACATCGGCTCGAGGTTAGGGCGGTTCCCGGCGGCTCCGGAGAACTCCTGCAGCGCCGCCGCGAGCCCCGAGAGCGCGTGCGCGAGCTCGGTGTCCTCGGCGTGAAGCGACTCGATCGCCCGGGCCGCGAGCGGGCCCCACTCCTGGTCCGGGCCGACGGACGAGATCGCCGCCCGCAGCGCCTCGGCGTGCTCGCAGCACGCGAGGAGCGCGCTCTCGGCCATCATCGGGAGCGCCGCGCCGAGCTGGACGAGCATGGCGGGGCGATCGATGACGAGCGCCCACCACGCGGCGAAGGGGCCGAGCCACCGCGTGTCGTCGACCTCCCCGAGCGCCGTTCCGCGCGTCGTGTCTACGAGGCGCCAGAAGAGCGCCGAGAGGGCCCCCGCGAGCGAGGCCGGGAGCTCGCGCGAGCCGTCGGCCAGGCCGGCGATCTTCCGGAGCCAGAGGCAGGCGTCGTGCGCGGTCGGTCCGCGTCCGGGGCCGAGGGAGCCGTCGCCGCCGCACGCGTCGAGCGCGTACCCGCCGAGCCGGATCGCGAGCACCTCGAAGGGGAGGCCCGCGTCAAGGTCGGCGCCCTCGGTCACGCGCCGCTCGGTGACGAGATCGAGGATCTCGGACGGCGCCCGGGCGATGGTCTTCCACGTCTCCTCGAGATCGGGTTCGGCGATGGGATCGCCCGCGGGACGCGTCGCGAGGAGCGGACCCCAGAGGCGGAGCGCGAAGGCGCGCGCGCACCCCTCGAGGGCGTTGATCGCAGCGGCCCGGTGGCGGAGCCTTCCCGAGCCCAGCGCGATGCGGCGCGCCTCGCCGAAGGTCGTGGCGAGCGAGTCGGCGAAGCGCGCGGCGCGGGCGTCGGCCTCCTCGTCGTCGTACTGGGCCGCGACCCGCGCGAGGTTCTCGAGGCCGAGCTCGAGGTCCAGCGGGTCACGCTCGGCGCCGTCCACCGTGTCCGTGACGGCGATCACCTCGATCCAGCGACGGGCGTCGTCGAGGCTGCTCACGCGCGCGCCGCGCGCCATGTCGCGGAGCGCACGGAGCGGGCGCTCGATCTCCGCCGGCTGCCCGCCGCGCCGCCAGATCGTCGCCAGCCCCCGCGCCAGCGCCCGGGCCGTGATCGCTCCGCCGTCCCCCGCCAGGATCCGCGTGGCAAGGCGATCCCACAGGCCCCTCCGCTCGAAGAACAGGTAGGGGGTCGCCGCCGCCACGGCTGCGAAGACCCACGGCGCCTCGTCGCGCGAGCGGATGATCGTCGCGAGCTGGCCCCCGAGGAGCGTGAAGCGCTCGGCCGGGACGGAGCCGACGGCCGCCCACGCCCGCTGCCGCAGGACGGGCGAGTCGCCGAGGGCCCAGTCGAGGAGCGTCCCTTCGAGCTGCTCGAGCGGTCCGGTCAGGCGCCCGAGGGCGCGGGCCGCGTGAACCCAGACGAGCGGCTCGGGGTGCAGCAGCAGAGGCTGGAGCAGCTGCAGCGTCTGGCCGACGAGCTCGGGGTCCGCCCCCGGCGGCATCCCGCGAACGGTGACCTCGAGGCAGCGGGCCGCCAGGACTCGCCCCCGGAGCGTGCCGTGCGCCGGCTCTCGAATCATCGCCTGGAAGGTCTCCCTGGACCCCCACAGCCAGGGGGCGAGGTGCGGCACCTCGATGGCGCACGCCCCGACCTCCCACAGGAGGATGTCCAGCCGGGCCCGCGCCTGGGCATTCGCCGGCAACGCAAGCTCGGCCCCCGCGCCGAGGAGCGGAGCGCACGCCAGCGCGTCGAGGAGCGGCCCTTCGACAATGCGGCTGCGCACCGCCACGAGGGCGCGCTCGCGAGCGCCCGAGCGCACGGCGATCTCGAGGAGCGGCGCCAGCTGGGTGTCCCGGCGCCACGCGCTCGCCGCGCACCAGCAGAGTAGCGCGTCGCCGGCCTCCCGCGCGAAGAGCTCGCCGAGGGCAGGCGCGCTGTCGGCCGTGCGCGTCAGCGCGGGGAGAGCGGCCCCGAGCACCTCGGCGGCGGCCGCGACCTCTTCGGGGACGCCGGCGCTCCGCACCGCCGCACCGCCCGCGCGCCACCGGTCGCCGAGGGCGGACTCGAGGTCGGGGCGCGCCGCGATGGCCCGGGCGACCAGGGAGAGCGCCTCTTCCGCCCGGGGTTGGAGCATATCGGTACCGCGAGCGTAGAACACGAAGGCGCGGCGCCGCTACGGGGCCCAGCGTTCGAAGCCCCGTTTCCTGATCCCGGAGGTCGGCGCGGGGCACGTCGCCCTCCGTTCAACGCGCGCGCCCTGCGGCTGGGTGGCCTACTTCGGAACCACCAGGGGAACGCACTGGCCGCCGTTGCACACGAGCTGACCGCAGCAGTCCGCGTCCTTGGTGCACGCGCCGCACGCGCCGCCCACGCACGCCTGGCCGTTCGTGCACTGGCCGCACTGCTGGCAGCCGCCGGGGGGCTTCGCCGGCGCGCAGTTGTTGCCGACCTGCGTGATCGCGGAATCATAGTGAAAATCGGCGTAGCCGGGGATCTGGAAGTCCTTCGAGAAGATCGACCCGTACACGTCGACGTACCCCGGCGCCGTCACGATCGAGCTAGGCGCGTAGAGGTTGCCGACGAACTCGCCCACGCCGACCAGGTTCACGTTGCCGGAGCCGCCGACGTAGATGCGCGTCGCCGCCGGGCGGCTCTTGTCGCCGAAGACCGCCAGCCCCACGAGGTTCAGATCGTTGGCGACGAAGAGATCGAGCTCGGCGTTGCTGCCGAGGTGAAACTGCAGGTTGCCGAGCACGGTGATGTCCGCCCCGATGAACATCGCCACGCGCCCCGTGAGCGTGATCTCGAGGCTCCCCGCGATCCGGATCGAGTCGAGGTAGTAGCGCCCGCACGGCAGCGAGATCTTGTCGTTCACGAGGACGTTCGTCCACGCGCCGGGGGCGAGGCCGGCGGCGGCGTCGTCGTTCGACGTGAGCCCCTGGGCGACGATGGCCGCGACGTCGAGCTGGTTCTTTGCTCCGCACGCGCACGGCGGCGGGATGGAGACGGGCCCCGTGGTGTTGGTCCCTCCGACGCTGAGCGGGATGGCCACCACCGAGCCCTGGTGGCGCAGGTTGCCGGTGAAGTCGGCCGGGCCGAGGTCCGTGAAGTTCCCCCCGAGCCAGCCGTTCCGGTGCGACCTGGTGTAGCCGGGGATCGTGGCGGCCCCGAGCAGGGTCAGGTCGCCGTACGTCTCGACGTACCCGATGAAGGCGACGCTGTTCGGCCCGGCGATAGAGAGAGACCCTCCCACCTCGGTGTAGCCGGCGCTGATTCGGTAGCTGTTGTTGATGCCGACCGCGGCGCCCGTCGAGCTGCTGCCGCTCCCCGAGCCCCCCGCCGAGTTGAAGCTGCTCGTCTGCAGGTAGCCCGCGATCTGGACGTCGTCGCACGCGCAGAGCGCGTCGGCGAACAGGTTGCTGGCGATCTGCGACGTGCAGACGGTGTACGAACCCTGCGAGCCGGGGAGCGTGATGACCGGCCCGGTCTGGGCGCAGAAGCCACCGTCCGCCGCCCCGTCGCCCCCCGCCGCGTCGCCCGGCTGGCTCGCCTGGCCGTCACGGCTCGCCGCGCCGTCGACCCGCGAGGGCGCCCCGGAGCTGCCGCCGTCGGCGGACGCGATCACGTTCCCCGCCGAGCCGCAGCCTGCGAGCCCGTGAGCGCCCCCGAGCCCCGCGACCACCCCCAGCGCCCAGAGCCCCCCGAGTGACGGTCGAATCCGCTTCATGCCGGGACGGTACCACGCAGCGCGCACCACGCTGCCGCAACGCGGTCATGCTGCGCCACGTCAATCCCCGAGCGCGTTCACACCGGAGGGCCGGTGTGGGAGCGAATCGCCTGACGTCGCGCTGCTCGGGTCGTAAGCCCCGGAATTGCACCGGGTCGGTTCATCACGCACCGTTGCGGGCGCCGCTCCTCGCGGCCTTTTCGGTGATGCTTACGACAGCCGGGGAGCTGCATCTCGCATGCCGCGATCGCGCTCGTGGCTCCCCGTGAAGTTCCGCGGTCTTGGCGGCTGGCCGCCCGGACAGGGTAGGGCAGGAGTGACACACCATGGGTCTTCTGGCACCCATTCGGGCCTCTGGACGCCGGACGGTGGGACGGGATCCGTTGGGGGGGCCTGGTCAGTCTGCGCCATGAGCGACGAGCTGCCGCAGCGACGTGGTAAGGCTCTCCGCGTGCAATTCCTGCGGATGCTCACACGCCCCGGGGGCGCCCCCGCATGACCGCCGACCCCGAGCCGTACTCGATGCTCGACTGGCCCACGGTCGAGCGGACCCGCATCGCCGACGGCACGGAGTTCGTGCTCGGGCGTCACGGCGACGGGTGGGTCATCCGCGTCGGCGCCCGCGTCCTCATGTCCAACAGGATGCACGGGTCGGAGGAGGCGCTGGCCGACGTCGCGCTCTCGCGGGTCGAGGGTCCTCGCGCCGTCCTCGTCGGCGGGCTCGGGCTCGGATACACGGCGCGCGCCGTCCTCGACGCCGTGTCGGCGGAGGCAGAGGTCACAGTCCTCGAGCTCGTTCCGGAGCTCGTGGACTGGAATCGGCGGCACCTCGGGGGGCTCGCGGGGCACCCGCTCGCGGACCCACGCTGCCGTCTCATCGTCGGCGACGTGTACGACACCCTCCGCAGGTCGCCCGCCGCCTTCGACGTCGTCCTGCTCGACGTCGATAACGGCCCGCAGGGGCTCACGCAGGCCAAGAATCAGCGCATCTACAGCGAGGGGGGGGTGCGCGCGTGCCTCGCCGCGTTGCGACCGGGCGGGGTGCTCGCGGTCTGGTCGTCCGGCCCGAACGCCCGCTACCTTCGCAAGCTCGAACGGCACGCGGACGACGCCGAGTCGCTGAGCGTGGCGGCGCGGCGCGGCTCGACCGTGCGGCACATCGTCTTCGTGGCGAAGGCGCGCGCGGCCAGGCTGACGGCCCCGCAGCGATCGTAGCGGTCCCGTCACGGGGCGCGGCGGATCACTCGGGGAGCCAGGGCGCCCGCCGCCCGCGGGGTCGTCGTGCGCCGCCGCGCGCGCCGGGCATCGGCTATACACTCCGTCCGTGACCCAAGACCCCGCCTCACGCCCCGGCAACCCGGAGCCCCTGCGCCCGCTCGCTCGCCCCCTCGAAGCGCGGTGGATGGAGGAGGCGGTGCGGCTCTACCGGCGCTACGAGCGCGAGATCGTCAACGCGCACGACTTCTGCCCCTGGGCGGTGAGCGCGCGGCGTGAAGGGCGCATCGCCGAGCGCGTCCTGCTCGAGAGGGGCGACCAGGACCTCGCGCCGTCGCTGGCCGTGCTCGACGCCCTCGGACCCGAGACCGACCTGGCGCTCCTCCTCTACCCGCGCTTCCGCGGGGCGCGCGACCTCTTCGAGCGCTTCGCCGGGGGAGTTCGCGACGCCAGCTCCGCGGACCGAACGCCGGGCAAGACCTCGTTCGTCTTCGTCGCGTTCCACCCGGTCGCCCAGGCGCAGCTCGGCGACCCCGAGCGGCTCATCCCGTTCCTGCGACGCACGCCCGACCCGACGATCCAGGTCGTCCGCAGCACGGTCCTCGACAAGGTTCGCGCCGCCGTCATCGAGGGGACGCAGTTCGTCGACCCTCAGTCCCTCGACTCGTGGCAGCCCCAGCCGCAGACGCAGACGATCCGCGAGCGAATCGCGCACGCCAACCTCGCGACGACGCTCCGCATCGGCCTCGACGCTCTCACCGGCCAGATCGAGGACATCATCCGCGACCGCGAGGAGACCTACCGCCGGCTTGAAGGGGAGTCGGAGTAGGGACCGCAGGGTCTCGAGGCGCGCGAATCGCTCCCGGTTCTCCCTGTCGCGGTATCCGAGAGCGCTCCCCGCGCACCCCAGGCGGAAGAGGCGATCCCGGAGCCGGGGCACGCGGACTGAAGAGGTCGTTCCGGAGTTGGGGCACCCGGCTGCGATTCTCCCGAGGCTCGCTCCGAGGTCCCCCCACGTCGCTGCAACAGCTCCGGTGCTCGCTGCGGTTTCCTCCTGGCTCGCTCCGGAACGATCGAGAGGCCCTTCGAAGTTAGGGGGACTTGTTTCAGCCTCTTCGAGGCTCACCTCGACTTCCTCGGTCCCGACTCCAAGTCCTTGGCAGCGTGGTCCGAGCGCTTCGGTCCGCGCTCCGACTTTCTCGTGGCGCGCACCGAGATTCTCGTCCAGCGCTCCGGGTTGTCCGGTCTCGGCAGCGAGTCTTTCGTGCTTCGCTCCGGGTCGTTCGGTCTCGACACCGAGTCCTCCGTCCAGCGCTCCGGGTTGTCCGGTCTCGACAGCGAGTCTTTCGTGCTTCGCTCCGGGTCGTTCGGTCTCGACACCGAGTCTTCCGTCCAGCGCTCCGGGTTGTCCGGTCTCGGCAGCGAGTTCTTCGTCCAGCGCTCCGGGTTGTCCGGTCTCGACAGCGAGTCTTTCGTGCTTCGCTCCGGGTCGTTCGGTCTCGACACCGAGTCTTCCGTCCAGCGCTCCGTATCGACGGCGACGGCACCGAGCTCGCCCATGCGGGGCGACCCACAGCTCCCCTTGCACCTTGGAGGCCGCCCACGCGCCGAGAAGAGCAGTGCGTCGTCCTGGTGCGACTCGAGAAGGCGTCGTGGGCGGTCACCCGTCTGTGAGTTGACCGGCGTCAACTCGCGCACACCCCCGGACAGCGGATGCACGGTCTGCTGGCGGCGCCAGACGGGGAGTCGCACCACCACGCGAAAGTTATGTCCTGGTCGTTGACTGGGCCCGTCTTTCTGCTGGTCCGCGGCTTGCGTTAGGGCCCGCATGGCGCCGCGAGGGCGTCAGGAGAACTCCTCATGCGCCTCCCCGTCGTGTCGGTTGTCATCTGTTCGGTCGCGGTGTCGGCGATCGGCGCTCTCGGTTGTGGTGGCTCCACGCAGGGCGCGACCCCGCCCGAGCCGGATGCAGGACAGACGACGGCGCCTCTTTTGGACGCCGGGCCTCACAGGGACGCGGCGCCCGACGTGCACGCCGTCCTCGACGCCGGGCCTCACAAGGAGGCTGCCGCAGAGGCCGCCGTCGACGCCGCTCCGGATGTCGACCGCGGCGCCCCCTCGACGACCTATCCCGCTCCCCACCCGCCGCTGCCGCAGCTCGTCAACGTCGCGGGGGGCTCGACGCTCGCGCACCCGAAGCTGTTCCTCGTCTTCTACCCCGGGTACGCCTACGAGGCGCAGCTGGTCGAGCTGGCGCAGAAGCTCGGCGTGTCGACGCAGTGGGGTGGCTCCACGGCCGAGTACGGAGTCGGGGCCGTCGAGTACGCCGGCATGCGCGAGCTGTCGGGGGCCGACGCCACGCCGCCGACCACCATCGCGGACAGCGAGGTCGCATCCTTCCTGAGCGCCAGGATCGCGAGCGGGGCGTTCGGGCCCCCGGACCCGAACGCCATCTACACGATCTTCTACCCCGAGACGACGACCATCACGTCGACTGGCCCGACGGGGGCGATCTCCAGCTGCCAGCCCGGGGGCTTCGGTGGCTACCACGACGACATGTCCGTCACCTTCACTCGCACGGCCCCGGATGCGGGCGCGGACGCGGCGGCTGAAGGGGGCGCCGGGGTGCAACTCACCAACAACTTCGCGTTCGCGGTCCTGCCGACCTGCGCCGCGTCGAACGGCCTGAGCATCCTCGACGGCGTCTCCGCCGCCGTGAGCCATGAATGGGTCGAGGCGGCCACCGACCCGTTCCCCAGCACGAATAACGGCAACGACTCGGCGTATGTCCAGGTCGATAACGACCATATCGCGTGGATGCTCCTCGGCGGAGGGGGTGAAGCGGGCGATCTCTGCGTCCCCGAAGCGAACGCCTTCTACGTCCCCGCGGACCTCCCCTCCACCGTGCAGCGGACCTGGTCCAACGACCTCGCCAGGGCCAGCCACGACCCGTGCGCGCTCGACCAGCCGGGCTCCTTCTTCAACAGCGCCCCGGTCCTGGGGGAGACGATCTCGTTCGACTCGCAGTTTCTCGGTCCGGTCACCACCAAGGGGGTAACCATCCCCGTCGGCAAGAGCAGGACCATCGAGGTCGACCTCTTCAGCGACGGGCCCGTCAGCGGCCCCTGGACGGTCGCGGCGCAGGACCTCCTGTCGGACTTCACCGGGTCGGCGCCGACGCTCGAGTTCTCCTGGGACCGCGCGCAAGGGGTGAACGGCGAGAAGCTCCACCTGACCATCACCACCGCGACGGCGAGCACGCTCCTCGGCGGGGGGCACCCGTTCGTGATCACCTCCACGCTCGGTGGCATCGTCAACACCTGGCCGGCGTTTATCGTCGAGTAAGCGAACGGCGCGTCGCCAGCCCACCGGTTCGCGCCTCGGTGGCGCGGGGCTCGGTGGCAGAATGCTACAGACGCCCAAGTCTCGACCGCCCGTTCGCCGAGCCGGCTCAGCTTCTTCGCCTCTCCCGTCTGGCCCGGGCCCCGGTCCGGGCCGCTCCGCGCTAGAGAATGGCGCGGACGACGCCGCCGTCCACGCGCAGGGCCGCGCCCGTCGTCGCCGACGCGAGGCTGCTGCAAACGTAAGCGACCATCGCGGCGACCTCGTCGGGCGTAGCGAAGCGCTGGATCAGCGAGGACGGTCGGACCGTCTGGAAGAACTCCCGCTCGACCGTCGCCGCATCGACCCCGCGGCTGCGGCCCATGTCGGCCACGAAGGTCGTCACCCCCTCCGACGACGTAGGCCCCGGCAGGACACTGTTGACGGTCACCCCCGTGCCGGCGACCGACTCCGCCAGCCCGCGGGCGACGGCCACCTGTGCCGTCTTCGTCATCCCGTAGTGGATCATCTCGGCCGGGATCTGCACCGCCGACTCGCTCGAGATGAACACGACGCGACCCCACTTTCGCGCGACCATGCCGGCGAGGTAGTGACGGCTGAGGCGGATCCCGCTGAGGACGTTCACCTCGAAGAACCGCAGCCAGTCCTCGTCCGGGATGTCCACGAAGGCCCTTGGCTCGAAGATGCCGAGGTTGTTGACCAGGATGTCGGCGGCCGGCACGGCGTCGAAGAGCCGGTCCGCTCCGCCCCGCGTCCCGAGGTCGCAGGCCACCCCCTCCACGGTCGCGCCGGCGTGTTCGGCTCGAATTCGCCGTACCGCCTCGTCCACGCGCGCCGCCGTTCGCCCGTTGACGACCACGGCGGCCCCCTCTCGCGCGAGCGCCGCCGCGATGGCGTAGCCGATACCCGCCGTCGAACCGCTGACGACCGCGCGCTTGCCCACGAGCTGGAGATCCATGGGCGGAGCCTCACACCGGGCGCGTCGCCGTGTCGAGCGGGATCGGCGCGCCGTTAGCGCGTCGCCCTGGGCACGCAGCAAGAATCCCTTGTCGGCCGGAGCGCGTGAAAGTAGACGCGGCGAGTGATTGTGCGGAGCGTCCAGTTCGGAGCGAGGCCGCTCACGTCGGTGGCGGCGGGGCTCGCCGACGCCTTGGCGGTGACGCAGGGGCCGGTCGACCCGGCCGTGTTCCTCGCCCGGATGATGGATCTCCGCGGCAGCGTCGACCTGGCGCAGGGGCTCGAGGCCACCGGAGCGTCCGGGGGCGAGCTTGCCCCTGCGTCTCGCGCCGACCTCCGCGCGATCGTGGTCGAGCGGACCGCCGCGCTCCGGGAGGGGGTCCTCCGGACGCTGGCCGATCCATTTCAGCGCCGGAGCCGGCTCCCCACGCCCGAGCAGGTGGTGACGACCCTTCTGGAGCACGGCGTGCTCGTCGATGGCGGCGGTCGCCCCGTTGCAGCCGCCGCGGACGCCATCTGGTCGCCGTGCGGTGCCCTCCTGGCTCGCGTGCTCGATGGCGTGCGCTTCGAGCTCGCCGCCCTTCGGGAGGAGCTCGGCCCGCGGCTCGCCGCGCTCGGTCTTGCCGTCGCTCGCCTCGAGCGGCTCGACGCGGCCCTCGTCGGCGCCACGGCCAAGGGGCGCGCGGCGCTCGAGGAACGCCTCCTGTCGGCCCTCGGCCCCTCGTTCGCGAGCCGCTTCGCCTCCGCCGTCGCCGGGTCCCCTCGCCCTGTCACGCCCGCGCTCGTAGGGTGCTGGTTCGAGGCGGGCGGCCTGCTCCGTGCGGAGATCGATCGCGGCCGCGACGCCGTCCTCGCCATCCTCGACCACGACCGTCGCCGTCTCCTGGCCCTCGTCACGGATCGATGAGCCGCGCGGCCGTCCTCGTCACAGGCGCCGTCGGTGCCCTGCTCGTGGGGCGCGCCGCGGTCGCGTATCGGGGCGTCGACCCGCTGGCCCTCGGCCTGGTGGGCCTCATCGGGGCAGGCCTCGCGGTCGGCGTCGTCGAGGGGGTGCTCCGGGCCAGCCGCGCCGAGCGCCTGCTCCGGGAGGTCCGCACGCTCCCCGACCCGGCGACGACCGAGGGGGTCGAGCGGTCCAGCGCCCCGCTCCGCGCCTTTCTCCATGCGCGCATCGCCGGCGCCCCCGCCCTCGTCACGTCGGCGCCGTTCACGCCGTACCTCCTCGGGCTGCTGGTCATGATCGGTCTGCTCGGGACGTTCCTCGGTCTCTTCGAGACGCTCCGCGGCGCGCGCGAGGCGCTCTCGGCCAGCGGGGACATCGCCTCCCTCCGCGCCGGGCTGACCGCCCCGATGACCGGACTGTCGCGCGCCTTCGGGACGTCTGCGGCGGGTGTATCGGCGTCGGCCATGCTCGGGCTCGGGGCGGTCTTCGTGCGCCGTGCGGAGGGGCGCCTCGCCGCCGAGCTCAGCCGCTACGCCACGACCGCGCTCGGGCCGCTCACCGTAGCCGGCCGGCAGCTCGCGGCGCTGACGGTGCTAGCGCAGCAGGGAGAGGGGCTCCCCGTGGCGGCCGCGGCGCTCCGCGCGACAACCCTCGTGATCGAGCGACTGGCGGCGCAGCTCTCGGCGGCGCAGGAGCGCTCCGGCGAGGAGCTCGCGGCGGCGCAGCGGCAGGCCGGGGCGGACGTGGCGACGGCGCTCCGGGCGACGGCCGGCGAGATCCGGGTCGATCTGGAGCGCGGCATCACGGGCGCAGCGGACGCCGTGAGGGGCGCCGCGGAGCCCCTCCTGCTCGAGGCCGTGACGAGGGCAGGAGAGGTCGCCGGCGGCGCGCTCGCCGACGTGACCGAGCGACTCGAACGGGACGCCGAGGCGAGGCGCGCTCGGGACGCCGAGCACCTCGCGGCGCTCGCTGCGGCGCAGGAGGCTCAGGCCGAGAAGCTCATCGCTACCCAAGCGGTTCAGGCCGAGATGCTGATCGCGGCGCAGGAGGCCCAGGCCGAGCGGCTCATCGCGGCGCAGGAGGCCCAGGTCGAGAGCCTGATCGCGGCCGAGGGGGCGCGCGCGGAGAAGCTCGGCGCGGCGCTCGGTCGCGCGGTCGGCGCCGTCGAGACGGCCGAGGCTCATGCCGACAGCCGCGAGACGGCGAGGCGGCGAGAGGTCGCCGCGCGGATGGAGGCGCTCGCCGAGGTGTTTGCCGCCCAGCTCGAGGCAGTTAGCGGGCGGCTCGCGGGCCCGCTCGGGCGCGCGGCCGAGGCGGCCGAGGCGTCGGTCCAGACGGCGGCCAAGCTCGTGGAAGGGGCGCGGGTCCAGCTCGGCGCCGAGGCGCGCGAGGCGGCGGCGCGCGGCGGGCGCCTCGACGCGCTGGTCGCCGCGCTCGACCGGGTCGCGGAGAGGATCGCGGCCGACGCCGAAGCGCGAGGCGCCTCTATCGAGGCTCTCGCGCGCGTGTCCGAAGTGCGCGCGGAGGCTGGCGAGGCGCGGGCCGAGGCGCGGACGACGCGCCTGTCGGAGGCGGTCGAGCGGACCGTGCTGGCCCTCGCGGAGCGGCAGGGCGCGTACGAGGCCAGGCTCGTGGCCGAGCGAGGGGAGGTGGCGGCGGCGCTCTCCGAGCGGCTGTCGCACCACGCGCGCGGCCTTGACGAGAGCCTGCGGGTCACGGCCGACACCGTCCGTGAGGCCTCCGATCTGCTGCGGTCCGGCGGCGCGGAGATGGTGGCGGTCGCCGAGATGTTCACCGGCGCCGTCGACCGCTATCGCGAGGCGAGCGATCGCTGGCTCGACAACCTCGGCGCCATCGAGGACGCGCTCGCTCGGAGAGACGGCGGGGAGGCGGCCGATCTCCTCGGCTCCTACGTCGCGCAGACGCGGGAGGTCTTCGACTGCTCCCTGCAGTTCCAGCGCGAGCTCTTCACCGAGCTGCGGGCGCTGCGCGCCAAGGCGAGCTCCTGATGGTGGCCTTCGAGGCGGACGACGAGACCTCGATGTCGGCGCCCGTGTGGCCAGCCTTCGGCGACCTCATGGCGTGCCTCTTCGGGCTCTTCGTCCTCTTCTTCGTCTGGATGATCGCCTTCCAGGTCGATCTCACGCGCGACCTCGACCTCGAGCGCGCCCAGCACGCCGCCGAGGCCGCGCGCCGGCAGGAGCTGGAGCGAGCGCTCGCCGGCCCTCTCGCGGACGGCCGCATCACCCTTGTCGACGGGCGAATCGGCATCCGCGGCAGCGTCCTCTTTGGCCTCAACTCCGCCGACCTCGCCCCGGAGGGCGCCGGCCTGCTCACCGCCCTGGCGGGCCCGCTCCGCGTCTACCTCGCGAGCCACGACGAGCTGATCATGGTCTCGGGCTTCACCGACGACCGCCCGATCACCAGCTCGCCGCAGGGATACAAGGACAACTGGGAGCTCTCCGTGCAGCGCGCGCTGACGGTCACCCGGGCGCTCGTCGCGGCGGGCGTGCCGGAGGAGGCCATCTTCGCGGCCGGCTTCGGCGCGAGCAACCCCGTCGCAGCCAACGACACGGCCGACGACCGGGCGAAGAACCGGCGCGTGGAGATCTCGCCGATCGCTCGAAACAGGAGGGGACCTTGAGCGAGCTTCGCGGCCGGCTCCAGGCGCTCCGGGTTGCCTCCGGCGAGGTCTTCGACGGTCCCGGTCTCGGGCTGGTCGAGGCGCTCCTCACGCGCGGGGAGGCGCTCGGTGGTCAGGCCGGGGCGCGCCTCCACGCTCGCGCGGCCGAGCGCGCCGGAAGGATCGAGGCGGCCCTGGCGCGTGCGCTCGGCGAGGCTTCGCGTGAGCTCGAGGCGATGGGCCCGGAGGCCCCATCGGCGGCGAAAGGGGCGCTCGAGCGAGGCGACCCGCGCGCCGCGCGCCGCGCTATCCGTCAGGCGAGGTTCGAGGCGGCGAGGTCCGGCGAGACGGTCGCTGTCCCCTGGGCCGCGCGCCTCGGGGGAGAGGCTTCTCTGCGGGGTGAAGAGGGGCTCTCGCGCGAGCTCGCTCGCGTCTGCGCGAGCGGCGTTGTCGGGCGCTCGGCGCACCGGGAGGCTGTGGCGCTCGGTGGCGCGGCGTCGTCTGCGCTCTTCAGGGCCTCCGCGGAGAGCGCCCGGGCGACCGTCGCGATCGCGCGCACGTCCGACAACCTCCCCGAGGATGCCGGCCCCTACAACAGCCAGGTGCTCGCAGCCCGCGCGCTCGCACGGCTGGCCGAGCTGTCGCCCGCCTACGCAGCGGCGCTCGTGGCGGTCCTCGACGACCTCGCCGGGCTCGAGGCTCAGCTGGGGCCCGAGCCATCTCGCACGAGGCCCCGCGTCTCCAGGGCGAAGCGCGCCGCCGTGTGAGCGTCAGCTCGCGACTACCGCGCGGATTCCCGCCGCTCCGTAGGCCCCCGCGGTCGTGAGAATGACCGTCCAGACGGCGATCCCTACGATCAGCCAGGGGACCAGCCTCCTGGCCGGGGCGCCGAGCAGCAGCCCCGTCGCGACGCCGAGCGGCGCGCCGATGAGACCGGGCGCGAGCAGCGAGAAGCCCACGACCCCGTAGCTACGCCAGGCCCGATCGATCCAGCGCTCTCGCTTCTCCCGACCGTCCTGGGCGCCACGGCGAGCGAGCCGCGCCCGGACCCCCTCGCCCAGCAGCAAGACGATCAGCGTGGCGGCCGTCGAGCCGAGCCCCGAGACGAGGCCGGTAACGAGCGGCGGGAGGTGCAGCACGAAGCCGAGCGGGATCCCCTCCCAGAGGCCGACCATGCCGAGACCAAACACCGCGAGAAGCTCCGTCGTCATGGGTGATGCTCAGGGGCGCGCCGGGCGCGAGCGGCAATGTGTATCACGGGCGATGCAGGGAGCGATGGCCCCTTCGCCGCCAGTGTGGACTCGCGCGTCAGCCCCACCGGACCAGCTTCAGGTCGCGGACGAAGATCGTGTAGAGTACCGGCACCAGCACGAGGGTCACGACCGTGGCGAACGAGAGGCCGCCGATCTGGGCGTAGCAGAGGGGCTCCCACAGGGGGCCGCCGTGGACCGCCAGCGGGTAGAGGCCGAGGACCGTCGCGACCACCGTGATGAGGACCGGGCGCAGGCGCATCAGCCCGGCGTCGAGGACGGCCTCCCGGAGCGGCTCACCCCGCTCGCTCATCTCCTCGATGAAGTCGAACAACACGATGACGTGGCTGACGATGACCCCCATGAGGCTGATGATCCCGAGCAGCGCCATGAACCCGAGCGGCGCGTCTGTCGCGAGGAGCGCCACCAGCGCCGCCGCCACGCCGTAGGGGAGGGCGGCGAAGACGATGAGCGGCTTGACCGCGTTCTTGAACTGGACCACCAGCGCCACGTACATCGCCACGACGAGGAGGACGGCCACCATCGCCATCTCCCCGAACGACCTGACCTGCTCCTCCTGCTCGCCCCCGACCTCGAGGGAGTAGCCTGGCGCGAGCTCGCGGCGCAGCCGCTCGATCTGCGGATTCAGGCTGCGCATGACCTCCGAGGGGAGCAGCCCCGGGGCGGGGAAGGCCGACACCGTGATGGTACGGAACTGGTTGCGCCGGCGGATCCGCTCGACCTGCGTCGAGTACGAGAGCTTCGAGACGAGGCCGATCGGGACCTTCTCGGCCCCCTCGTTGCCGTAGACGTACAGGTCGCCGACCTCCCCCAGGCGCACGCGCTCATCACCCCGGAGTCGCGCGACGATGTCGATCTCCCGGTCCTCTTCGCGCAGGCTGCCGACCACGGCGCCGTTCATCGCGCCCGCGGAGGAGCGCGCGACGTCGAGGTTCGTCAACCCGGCGCGGCCGGCGCGGTCCGGGTCCACCTGCAGCTTGACCGCGAACATGTCGGCGCCCCAGTCGTCGCGCACGCGCACCGCGCCCGGCGTCGCCCGGAAGAGCGCCTTCGCCCGCTCGGCCACCCTGCGGAGCTCGTCCTTGTCGTCCCCCGCGATGCGGATCGAGATCGGGATCCCGACAGGTTTGCCCGTCTCGAGCTGCCGGACGTCGACGCGCGCCCCCGCGACGCGGCTCGTGACGCGCTGCTGCAGGAAGGGGACGAGCGCGGAGGTCACCTTCTTGTCGTGCACCTGAACGAGCAGCTCGGCGTAGTTCTGCTGCTGTAGCTCGGGCTCGACGGAGAACCAGAAGCGTGGACCGCCGCCGCCGACGAACTCCGCGATTGACGCGAGCACGGGGCCGTCCTTCGGGTGGGTGCGGACCCACTCCTCGCAGGCCGCGGCGAGCACGTCCTCCACCTCGTCGGCCTTCTGATGTGTGGCCGCGAGCGGCGCGTCTTCGGGGAGCCAGACCTCCACGTAGGAGAGGTACGAGAGGTCCTTGGGGAAGAACGCCTGCCGGAGGTGCGCGCCGGCGAAGGCGCCCCCCGCGACGAGGAGGAGCGACGCGGCGAACACGAGGGCGCGGTGATCGATGGCCCAGCCGACCACCCGGTAGTACGCGCGCCCGAACCCACGGGTGCGGCGCTCCTGGACGCTGGGGACAGGCTTCCGAGGCGCCCGGAGCAGCGCCCCGCCGAGCAGAGGCACGAAGGTCATCGACACCACGCGGGACGCGACGAGCGAGAGGCTGAGGACGACGGGGAGGCTCCAGATGAACTTCCCCACGTCGCCCGAGAGGAGCAGGAAGGGGAGGTACGCGACGATGTTCGTGATCGTCGCGAACATGATCGCGGCGGCGAGCTTCGTCGGCCCGAGCCACGCCGCGACCCTCGGCTTCCACCCCGCGGCGATGGAGGTCTTGATGGCGTCGCTCGCCACCACCGGGTCGTCGATGAGCAGCCCGAGCGCGATGATGAGCGACGCGATCGAGATCTGCTGCACGTCGACGCCGACGGCGTGCATCAGCCCGAACGTCATGGCGAGCGTGAGGGGGATCGAGAGCGCGAGGAGGAGCGCGGTCCGCCACTCCCAGAAGCCGACGAGCGCCACCAGCA
>Ga0316217_10003526_pt1 | contig 17713 bp, 9 predicted proteins | sample 1anoAmetaG_FD_203633 | JGI IMG/M metagenome (GOLD analysis project Ga0316217, IMG submission 203633) | Freshwater microbial communities from Trout Bog Lake, Wisconsin, USA - 1anoA | ecosystem: Environmental > Aquatic > Freshwater > Lake > Hypolimnion/Profundal zone | place: USA: Wisconsin...
TTTCATGGCACGATAGATTTGACCGTCAATCTGTGCGATCTTACAGCAGTTAGGTCGAATTCCTACGAAAAACATAAATTCATAAAAAGTATTACAGTTGTTTGGAGAGCACTTTTTAAAGCGTCCAGTCAGCTGTAAATATTCAGCTACTTTTATGGATTTTTGTTTGAGACCACTCTCCAGCGGAATTTACTGGTTATCAGATGATTGGATGGGTAAGCTGAACTATTCTTTTCTTGTATTTAATAAATAATGAGTGAAGCTCGTAAAAACTAAATTCTTGAGGAATTTCGTAGACCTTCCGGCAACAAGTCGTCCAAATCACGCGATTTGAAAGCTCGCCTCTACCAGTTTCGTTCCAAAGAGACCTTCCTCACCGACACCCAAACCTCCGACTATACTAAAAGTTCTGGCTAAATCAATGCTCCCAGAATCTAACATCTGGAAGAAATCATTCGCAAGCTCTAAAGAGAAAACGCAGAGCTAAGGCAAAAAGTTATTGATCTCAAAACTAGCCAGTGCTTCGAAATTAACGAAGATAAGCTCAAAAACGTTATAAGATAAAATGACCAACTGCGCAATTAGTTAGAACGGACCAAAAAATAATTAGAACAGTCACTAGTTGAGAGGGATTTTTTGGAACGCTTTAACAAAAACTTGAAGACGCAGTGCGAAACTTTGACCAAAGAAATTCTAACAATAAAATCATTAGGGCTGGGTGGAGAGTCAAAAAGAACTGAAAAAAGCATCTACACCTCCAGGGATGAAGGCTAGAATAGCAAAAGCCGCAACTCGTCCAACTCAGTCTCAAAAAGCAGCAAGAAAAGATAGTTTATGAACTGGCGAAAAGAAAAAGATGAGAAGGAAAAGGATAGGGAGAAAGAGGCGTCAAGCACCCTAAAAAACTCGATAAGCGCATCTGGACTGCATGAGGATTACTATGGAGGACGTACCAATCGCCAAAGACAGTTCAAACACCAGTGATTTACTATTAATATTATTTATAACTTTAAAAATATCTCATAACAGCTCTTTAAAAATCTTTGACATAAAGTATCAGATAGATAAATCAAAATAACTACTATCCATGTTTCTGGAAATACAATTATGTAGTTATATTGAGTTAAGATAAATATATAAGATTGATCAAAAATTGAAAGGAAAGCGAGATGCATAAAAAGTAGGTGACCTATGATGCAGTAAACTAATTCATCATCGCCATCAAATGTTGGTACCTTTCTTTTTACCAAAGCGCCATCGATTAGATCAAACGCTTACTCCAAGAGTATGATCCAATTATCGTCAATCGCCTATAAACACAAACCAGGCAGCCTTCCCTGTATTTCTCCTCTATCTTGATCGACCACTAGATGTCATACACCATCATGAAGCTGCTGATCAGTTATGGAGCGAATCCTCATTTCAAAGATAGTTACCAGCAGACAGTTCTGTTCTATGTTTGCAGAGAGGGCAAGGAAAAGTGTCTTGATCTTTTGCTTGACGAAGGGCTTAACCTAGAAGACTAGGATATCTATGGCCAAACACCTCTTTTCTATGCAGCGAAATAGAATAGACTGAATATCATTCACAGGCTGATTGAGAGAAAAGGTAGTTTTGGGGTAACTCAGCCAATCCAAACCACACAGACAAAATCGCACAACAAACGCCTCTTTTCTACGCTGCAAGAGAAGGCCATCTGGAAATGTGCAAAATTCTCATATAAGCTGGCTCAGATTTAACTTTGCAAGATAGTGCCCACAAAATGCCCTCGCATTACTCCAAAAAATATGGCAAGAACGAAGTCTTCTAGTACCTGGCCAACGAGTACCAAAATCTTAAAGATCAGAAAAAGATACACACAGATTCTAGGCAAGAGAGTAACATCGATGATCGAGGCACCATAAAAAAATCTAAAAAAAGGGAAGCGAACCAGTCTAGTGCTCCCACCAAATCAATGTATAGATTATATAGGTCGGACAACTTTGGAAACGCTAATGAAGTCTCATTATCCTAGTATGAAGAGCTTCTCCAAAATTACTCGAACTTGGAGTAGCTGGTCCGCAATCCCGAAGAAATAGACATCTCGAATGTTGAAGAAGTAAAGGCAAAGTAAGCTTGGGTGAAGGTAGCCCAAAAGGTGTTGACCGTATGCTGGAAATCAAAAGGAGGATACTTCTTCCATGAACCAGTAGACCCAAGCAAGTACGGAATTGATGATTATTTCTAAATCATCGAACAACCCATGGATTTCGGAACGATAAAGAAAAAGCTAACCTTCAATGTTTATAACAATGTCCAAGAGTTCACTGTGGATATGAAGCTAGTGTTCGATAATTGCGTCAAATACAACGGGATTTAGAATCAAATCGCCAAGCATGCGATTGAGATCAAAAACCTGTTTGAGGAAAATATGAAACAGACTGGATACATGAACTGATGACTTCCTATTTTGTCGGTTTTACTACTACTATTAGAAAACAATTGACTAACTTTTGTTTTTGAAGCACCTGTCAAAGAGTCATATCAATCCAGTCAGTCGATAGTACAAAACTTTATCTCTTAGCTGATGAGCTGTTATTTTTTAGCTACTGAGAGGTTAATCGATAAGATAAAGTCTTTTAATTGGTTAAAAAGCGCAAGATTCGTATAAATCATAATTACAGTAAAGCAAATAAAATCACACGTTCTTAGGTTGAAGAGATCTGCGCATTTGAGGAGCATTTTATTTGACTTGCTTACGTAGATGGTAAAGTGCGTTGACTAGCAACTCTATTTATTGACCTTTGTTTGATTTTTCTTGCAGAATCATTTGCTTTAGCTTCTTGTTTTCTCCCTAATATTTTTTCAATCTCTATAATTCAGAAGTTGCTTTTTATTGTTAGGCTGCCATCTTTACGAGTGAATTTCTATTTCTCTCAAGCTACTAGCGCAACGCCTTATTGATTTCTATATAAGCATTCGCTTCAGTGTTGATGATTTAGGGAAATTACAAAAAGAGATTATGTCTGTTTTAGGCTTCTTTTGGAACAGATCTTTCCATCCTTAAGCTCATCTAGCTAATCACAATGCTTTTCTTTTCCAGCTCTGTACGTAGATTAACTTCTCTTTTTTATAGCTCTAGTATATTGCTTTTGGACTTCTCAAGCTCAGTCCGTAAAATGCTGGCCAAGTTAGTTTTGTTCATAAGTTCGGCTTTTAATTGACTGAGACTGTTCTAACTTGACTGGACCTTATCAATAATAGTCTGGTTGCTTTGGATTATAGATTGAGAAAGCTACAGCTGAGCTTTAGTGGTTTCCAACACTTGCAGCTTATCCTCAAATTTCTATCTTTCATTCTCATAATCTTGGATTAAACTTTTAAGATCTACTATCTATGCCTTCAGGTATTCGATTTCATAGTTTTTGCGGTCACTGGTTTCTGACAGCCTCTAGATGTTTGACTTCCTGGGCGTAAAGTTGTACTCTTCCAAACTATTCTGTAACTTGATGATTTCTTAATTTTTATCTGTGAGCAGCTCGGTCAAAGATTTAAGCTTGAGCTAGAGCTAAAGAGTTTAGTCGCAAACTGTTGAGATAAACTGCTGCAGTTTCTGGTTTTCATGGTCAAGTTCTATTAGCTTGTCAATCATTCTTTTCTATTTTTCTTTTCGAGGAGACTCTTTGCTTGAGGAGTTGATGGTCTTTTAAATTACCTTTTTTAGGAACTGCTGGGTTGGCTCCGAAGTCTCTAGCATTTTCTAGATAAATGGATGCTTGTTCTAGGAGCTTATAGCAGTTTTAACAAACAACTATAAAAATTTCTAGATCTCATATACTGACCGATTGTAAGCCATCTCTATTTTATCGATATCCTCAGACTAAATCTCCTTTTCCATATTCTAATTCCAGTATTTTTCGATAGACAGGAACAGTACCTTCAAGTTGCTGAACTTGTGCGAAAAAGTTCGTGGATTCTCATCGAATTCTCCTTCTAACTTGAACCCTTTGATAAGCTGGAATAGTTCTAAAAGGGTGACGCCGTCGTGAAGGTCCGAAAGTTCATTTGGTTGACGATAGATATTTTTGAATGTATTCAAGTACTAGATATAGGGGTTTATTGGGCTTGCTTGATTCTAGGCCACCTTAATTAGTTTTATCATTTAATTTGAATTTTTATTAACTAACGACAAAACAAATTTAATATAGCTTTGGTCTACAAAAACTCGGGAAATAAAAACGAGTTGAGCCAAAGGATAGATGAACTTGCAATTTGAAATAATCACTTTTTATCATTACTTGGGGCGCTCTTTCTTCCAATAAAAGCCTTTATTCCCTAGTATACAGACTATTTGGCAGCTAATCTCTGCGTAATAGTCGTTTAGTGCTCTAGTCCTTGTTCTAATGTTGTTTATTGAGATAAGTTAATTGCCTTTTTGCACGATTAGAGTGAATCCGTGCTCCTACTCACCATACCATTGAGTAACTTGCCAAGTTATTGCTAAAAAGATTATTCTAACACAAAATGTGCGATCTGCAGTCGATGAGCTTCTTGGGCTGTGATAGGCTAACCTGAAAGTATCAGTCTACTGGCCACTTTGGTGCCGACGATTCTGGTTAGAATCTGAGTTCCTCCCATGCCAGGTATCAATCCCAGATTTATCTAAGGCAATGCAAATGAGGCATTTTTACTGGCAATTATGATATCAGTCAAAAGAGCTAGCTAAAATCCTCCTCCAAGAGCTTTCCCTTCTACGACTGCGATGATTGGTTTCCTGATGGTCCGAATCACATTTATAACAGATAAGAAGTGCATGGTATAGGGATATGTTGCATAATCATGCTCCTTCATGTGCTTTATATCAGCTCCCGCACAGAAAACCTTTTCATGCTTACTCCGTAAAACGATTGTTTTAACTTCAGTATCGTTATCAAGGGTGAGTAAGGCTGTTTTGATTTCATAAGTCATCTGAGGGGAAAGAGAATTGAGCTCTTTAGGACTATTTAACCAAATAATTCCTATCTTTCCTTGCCTTTGAACAATAATTTTGGTGAAAGGCTTAGTTTACACAGAGCCTTGTATTGCTTATCTTAAGACTTCCAGTCGGTTCATTATAAGCTATATAACAAATCTTGGCTTTAGTTTTTCAATAGCTATTTGATGTATCCTATAGTATTAGTTTGTAGAGAAGCTCGTCAGAAATATGTATCCTATCGAGGGTTGAAGCTAAACATGATGCTGATTCAAAGATTAAGATCCTTGCAGAATTCATTGATTAAATCAAAAAGCTGAGAAGTAATACTTAACAATAACAATCATTTTGAATTTTTTAAAACAGCCTCGAACCTGCAGCTTTATTGACCATGCTATTTTTGACTGATTCTAATTAGTCAGCTCTTCCAATTTCCTGGGCATCCAAATTGAAGCTACTGCAAGCAAGTCTTCTGTTCTTTTTAAGTGGTAGTTGTGGAGGATAGATTCTATTCCATTTAGACCTCTTAGAGTTTGATTCCTAATATTATGTTTTCATATTGTCATTGAATTGCTGTCTGTTTGCTGCTGGATTTGTAGTTCCTCCAGCTTTTTTCATTAGATCGCCATTCATAATTTCTAATTTTTCTTTGCCATCAGCCCTTCTTTATCTGTGTCAGCTAAATTGTGGAGTGCATTCAGAGTTATCTCTCGAAAACTAGAGCTTCCTGCGATATTTTCGTAAATATCCTTGAATTGAGATAGAGCAGATAGATTTAAACTATCTTGATTATTTCTTTCTTTCTTTCTTTCTTTCTTTCTTTCTTTCATTTTCACTACAATTAGTTTCAAGCCATCTCGAACATTCTTGCCAGCTGAGATGAGGGTGTCAGACGTCTTAATATTTTTCAGGAATACTCGCAGCATGCATAATCTTCAGCGGCTTGAATCCACAGTGAGTTTCTTTGTATAGCCAAAAGCAACTTATCAAAAATCACAAGCCTAGATGTCAAAAGATTGCTGACTAATTCCTAATTCCTAAAAAATTCTAGGGATAGTTAGCTATCAATCTCATTAGTAAACTATTAGTAAACTATCTATCGCAAGCTTTAACAGGCGCTCAGCATAGCAGACCAACGTAGCCGGCAGCCAGCCAGGAAAAGTTTGGTGCTTGGGGTTGTTCAGGATCTTGAACAGAATGGACTGCCTCACATAGATTATGGAGCCAATCAAAATAGCTTATACATAATGATGGCTTTTATTTGGAAGAATCCGCCCCAAAATTCTCCAATCAAAAATAGGTCAATGGATTTTCTGTGATATAAATTATGAAAGACTTTGCCATTTTAATAATAAGATAGGAATATATGGAAATACTTAAACCATCTCAGATATTATAAAATCAACTAAGCCAATAAGATTCGGCATTATACGGTGAGTAACTGTTTTCAAGCAATGATTAGGATTTAGGTGCTACCTTCTGTAGCTATCTAAGCTAAGAAAGTTAAGAAAATTAATAAAGAAAATTGTTCTAAGTATATTAGTCTCAAATATTGGGCTATTAAGTTTAAGTGGTTTAGAACAAAGGCATTTATAATAGTTTTGATAAGTTTGTTTGTTAATAAAAGTGTATTTGATTATGTATATGTTATTATTAATAAAACAATTATAAGGGTTGTCCCATCTGCACATTGCTTGTGCCTGCTCTGATCTCTACCTCCCTCAATGCCTTCCACAACCATTGTACTCATTGCCAGCTTCCAACTTGCAAAATTTCTGGCTTTTCTCAGAGATTTTGATGGTTCTGTTTGCGCATAGAGACGCTTCAACTATAGACTACTTACTGACGACCCCATCGCGCTCAACGTCATAAAACCAATGAACATCCGGTTTATGAGGATTTTGGCCTTGAAAAAGTGATTATTTTTACTGAAAACACATCGAATAAATTGCCAATAAACTTTACTTTGCAAATATCAGAGTACTGAATCTAAACACATTACAGCTGAAATCAACCCCTAAGCCAACCCCTACAAAGAATTCGTAACCCTTGTCAAACGAATTTGCAAATCTATCTTCTTAACCTTAGCTGGAGGAACAGACCCATCGCGCTAGATGTGAGAATTTTTGAAATCCCTAGAGAAGTAATTTTTACCGAGTTCTCTGAATTAGGCTTATCAATCCAGAAATCACTAAGCAGACTATCAGTACCTTACGATGATGATGAAGGATACGACTTTATTTCTAAGAAGATAAAGTTTGAGTGATGTTGATCTGCTTAAGAAATCAATTTTACTAATTTATTTTATGGTATATAGTTGAGTTTGGCCAGCAAATTTTACAGCTATGGCCTAATTTGTATTATTCAAGAAGAGAAGATAATATATGAAATTTTTAGTTTACTTTTAGCCATAAAATAATTCATATAACTAATAATCGATATGAAGGTCAAATTATGCGGATGGAACACAGTTGCATCTTGGAAGTGGGATACATAAGGGCAATAAGTTTGTGCAATTTGTCAAACAACTTTCGAGTCTCCTTGTCCTAGCTGCAAAATACCTAAGGATGTTTGTACCCCAATTCAAGGTATATGTCTACACTACTTTCATCTGCACTGTATTCTTAAATGGATTCAAGAAGAACCCTCCCAAGACTGTCCTCTAGACAGAGGGAGATGGGTTGTCAAAAAGTGATTATTGGATAATTTTGTTTCCAGATATCAATGTTTCATTTGGTTAGAGACATAAATAATTTGATTACTGTGATGATCGACTGCTCAGGTGAAGAAGAACTTTTAGATCAGAGATATTGATAAGTACATTAAGCTGCTAAAAATACTTAATTTTCGACTAAACTCTCTAGTATACAAATCAAAATGTTGTTATTCTTCATTCCTGTGCTATCTCTTAAGCCTGCTCGATTACTGAGGTGATTTTCTTTTTTTTATTGTGATAGTGCCTTCTAATCTTGATCACCAAAGCCGTCATCGAAAGTACGAGGCAGCAAAAAGTACCGTTATGAACTATCATTTTCTTGAAATTAGTATGCTTCATCTGCTGAGCCCCAGCTAGTACTCCGCCCAACAGCACCAATACACTCACCCAACCCAGCTTACCATCCAAAAACTCAACCATCCTTTTCTCAATTGTTTGCTCGTGAACTAGCTATTAGCCTTGATGGTACTCGTCCTTTCGATCCCATTCGCTATCATTTCGTCCATACTGGATAGGCAGGTCTTTATTGGCTTGAGGTAAAACCAAAGATTAAACAGCAGAAGGTGCTAAGCTAAGGATGCCTTTCTTGGTGGATATCTGCCAAACCTAGGGAGGCAAGACTTTGAGTATTTAAGGTATGCGATCTGGATGAGGCCTAGTAGTTGCTATTGTAAATATGGCCTAAAAAATTTTGATGACGTAAGGAAAATATACTATATCTCTAAAGATGTCCAAAATCGATCTCTCAAGTAAAATTGCCCTTAAAGGCTTTCCTAAAAAAGCAATTAATCCTAATTCTAAGTGCAATTACCTATTTGTCTAAGATGTCTCCATCTTAAATACACTAACAGGGTTGACAATAGAGAGGTCAGTATTAGAGCAATAAATCCGTAGAGTCCAAGCACAGTGTATGCAAGTAGCGCCAAACCTGCGAAAACCGCTAGCATTATTAGTCTTTCAAGATGGGTTGCAAAGTTGCTATTTGAACTTTACATGGTTGCTGGGCTATTATTATAGGCTATTAATATAAAAGAATCATAGAATCTTCAGTTCAAGCTCGCTCTTTTGTTTTAGTATTCTCTTTTTCTACCTGCTGCCTTGTTTTTGACAGCCTAGACAGATTAGATCACTTCATCATTCGGTTGGCTCTGGTTAGACTTAACTTCGATGCTTTGTCCAAACACTTTTAGCGACCTGGCTCTATTTTTGAAAAAAAACCGCTCCTCTTTCTGATTTTCTTCGACCTGCTCAGGTTATTCTGGATGTTATTTGTTATTCTAGGTCTATTGCTTACTTTTGTGCTTTGACGAAGTGGACTAGTTCTCTTACTTGTCTGAAAAAGAAGATTAAGAAGGATACTTAGATTACATGTTATCTTTGGAAACCTTCTGAGGGGTGTTATTGAGTTCTCGGAAAATGATCTAATCGGCTTAGTAGTATGTGTTCTTGACTTTGTTGTTATCTAACTGGATTTCTGTTTTATTCTAGCCTTCCAGCTGATTATCGCCCTGGCCTTTGGCTTTTTTCTGTGGCGCAGTCAGAAACTCAAAGGTAGTGAGGCCGCGATGAATCAGGTAGAAGTGAAAGATGAGTAACAAAGTAAGAAGTATGAAGAACGGAATGGCTATTGCCAAGCACAGCCACAAAAGTATCATATAGCCTAGGTAGTCATTCCAGCTGGACTCTGCCCAGATAAAGGACACGCTGACAATGAAGATGAGCAGGTACATTGAAGCTGAGAGGATCATAGCTATGAACCACCTGTAATTCTGTCTGCCGATGCAGTTGTTGATCCAAATGCAGTGATGATCGAAATGGTCGACGCATCTAGGTATAGACGAGCATACCTGTTGCATATCTTGCAGTGCTTGGAGGTACTCTTGACATAGCTGCGGCAGGTGTCGCAGTAAAGACAGCTGTTTATTATTTTTAGGATCTATGATCGCTCGCCGTTCAGAAACGTCACCAAAACAGGATCCACTGGGTCGATTCTAGAAGTCTGCACAGTTGAGATGGCCAGGCAGAGGAATAGTAACAAAAAGATGGAGCCGAGAACGTATTTGGCTGCTGGATTCTACAAGTGAGGGATGAGGGCGACGAATTCTGCCAACAGCAGAAGCGTGACGAACAGGTAGCTAATGATTTGGTGACACTGCGGCTTCCTAGTGCAGGTAGAAACATCTTCATACTTTGTTTGGTTCATTACGCAATATTATAACAAGGATAAATTTTACAAATCCTATTCATGGCTCAGCCAATACCGACATAACGGATTTAAGTTTAGCTAGCTCCAAAAATGCAACATTAACCCCCCGAAACTTAAATAGGTCTTATGCCACTGCTATCAAAGCATCCACGAGAAACTGACTGGTTTGAATATTTTCGAAGCTATTAATTAGATGACTCTGTTAGTCAGTTAACATTACAAGTCACATTATTTGTTTCGCTTTCAGATCAATAAAAACATCCAACCTCTTCAGCTCTTAAAAACACTTATATGGTTAAAAAGAACTTTTTACTAGCCATCAGCTCATTGTAAAGACGTTTTCATTAAGTCTAAGAATATTAATTTTTATTAGGACTGCATTTTTATTAGCAGCTATCACTATTCAACCTTTATACTCTTTTTGAAGAAGTATATACAATTTAAACCTTACGACTATGGCAGAGTATTCAGAAAGAGCTTCGTGAGCTAGATTAGAGGCTATCCCTATGTTAAAGCCGAACGTATTAGAACCTAAATGATTCTTCCCTGATGCCCATTCAACCAGATTGTAATAAATGTGAGCTAGATAGCCATAATTGATTTATCTCTTAATATTGGCTCTTGTCAATTCAAAGCTACTAAATGGCATAAAGGTTGATATTAAGTTAGCAGGTGAACCACAAGTAGGCGAAATTATACTAAAATTTGACCTGATTAAGGAGAATTACGTAAAAAATAAAATGATATAAAAAATGCAATTCTCCTCTTTTCGCATGACTGCAAACAATAACAAACCTTATATCGTTTTAGAGTGCATTTTTCCTAAAAACAAAATTTTTAAATTAATTTTTTTAATGTTAGGACAACTAGTTAATGCAAACGCTATGGGATAAGAAAAATAGAAGCCTTAGTAGTTTTTGGCCGATAGTAGTCCAATAAACATCAGAAAATAATCCACTTAAGCTGTGAAAAGTGAGTTTGCTGAACAATATCAAAAGTAAATGAAGCATTTTTTTGACAAAGTAAACCGGATTTCTGTCTTATAGCTGCAGGAGCTAGAAAAGGAGTCAATTAAGCTCTTGAAAAATTAGTTTGTCAAAAAATTTACTATCAAAATTAAATTCTGTTCCGTCAGCACTTAAATAATCACATTCAATGCCAGGTGGGGATTCTTCTAAATAGACATCGACGTTTTGAACATCCTGGGCAACAGCAAAACCCACTCCCTTTAAAATTAGTACCCTCAGAGCATCACCAGTATCTATAGAGCTGGTCTTTTCGATAAAAGATTTACAATTAAGTGTATTAAAATCAAAAAACCTATTCAGAGAACTTTGGCCATCAAAGAATGGTTTTTACTAAAACTGGGTTCTACTCTGAAATTCGGCCCTCACATAGAAAGATATCTCGGCTTCGATCTAATAATGCACGAAGAATGTATCGAATTCGCTATGGAAAGTTGCGCCGACATTTCATAATAAAACCTATCCAAATAGGTGCTCTACTGCAACCTGGCAAGAATGCATACTTTTAGAATCATCCACGCTGACATCAAACCATCAAATATAATGTTTAGCTCTTTTCACCAGAAGCTTGTTTTTATCGATTTCGGGCTTTCCCGAATAGTTTAAGAAGAAACCAACTGTAAAACGCTAACTTCATTTGTGGGCAGTTTGAATTTTTGCACTGATTAGATGGGCAAATGCTTCATCGATAATAAAAGTCTTTTCATCGATCTGTATTACAACGATTTAAATTGCTTACAAAAATCTATTTCCAGCCTGCATAAAAATATGCTCTTCGACGAAATGGATACAGAAATTACTTAAATTAAAGTCTAAGTGTATAAATTCCTTCTCTTGATACTCTCTAAATACCTGCTATTCGGTAAGCTCAGCTAAAGTCCTTTTATCTACATCGAAATATTGCAGATCTACCCATAATGCATCACATAGTTGCTCAACTTCTTAAGGTAGTTTTCGCCCAACAAAGTTTCAAGGACTTTCTTTGAAAAATTTGTTCCTGAACGCTAGGTCTAAACTATTCTCTACAACTAAATCAAATATGTATACCAAAACGGAAACGAGAACAGCAGCTGCATCACCTTCCAGCCTGACTAATCTAAATCATAGGCCTTTTTGTCTTTTTACGCCAACCTTTAGCAACAGCTCAACGTCGAAAAAAGTGACAACTCACGAGCCTAGGCTCTAAGAGAGCTCCTATTTAACCTCCCTCTAATTCAGAAATTAAACTTTCATACTTACGTTAAGTCTTTTCTTTAGTTCACTTGCTATTTTAATAACAAATATGGTGCTACAGCTCAGTAAAGGCAAAAAGCTGCTTAGAATTTCTGTCTACTCTGCTAGGAAGACTAACAATGGCGCCAGCTAAAAGGTTACATGTTATTAGCTCTAGCAGTCGAGCATATCATCAAAAGGTATCTGTATGAGTCCTAAATTGAGAAAATGTAGGCTGATGAAACTCTTCTACTCTTTCTAAAGCTATACAACTTTATGGTCATCCTTGAGTGCGGTTCTATCGATGAATTTCTGCGCTGGCTTAACGACATGTTTTGTTGTCCAAAACTGAATCTTTACCATAAATGGATTTTGCTGAAACAAGTGGATTAGTCGCTGCGCTTTTGCCACAAGCGAACACTGCCTCGCAAAGGAGAGGCTAGAGGATTATTTCTTGATTCTTTGCAAAATTGGGTAACAAAAGGTAAAAGAGTTATCACTAATCAGTACGTTCTATCTTTTGACAAAAAGACAGCCCAACATGTGCTTTACGAAAAAATCAAGGGCGGACAAAAAAAGGTTTAGTTATCTTAGTAGCTTTTGAATGAGCTCAATCTCAGTGTTTTGCAATTTTGCTAATTTGCCAAACACAAGCATGTCACATTTATAGTGAGAGAATACCAAGAACTATACTTTAAGATTAAGAACAAGTTAAAACACTAGCCCTTCTGCTTCTTCCACATCAAACTCTACAACTTTTACACTCAGGCGGTAACTTTGCAGCTGGCTCAAGGTATCTACAAAATAATTGCGAAAAACATATCTGACGAAGACATATTAAAAGAACATTTGTTCTAGTTCGAAATGAACTCATTCATACCTTTTCTGGTTTCAAGAAGCTAAAGATAATACTTGAATGGCTAGAGAAAAGTGAGAAGCTACTTCGAAACAATGAAATAGCCTCAACTCAGAGAAAACATCCTTTTTCTGAATCGCTTGTTTAATAAGCTCATTATCAAAAATCGACAATCAATCAATAAGCTCGATTACAGCTTTTAAATTCCCTTTCAGGAACACTACAGGCTTATAATCCAACATATTCCAGAGTATCTGCTCAAGCAACTTGCTTGCAAGCTTGAGTAGCTCCATTTCTGCCTCAATTTGAGAGATGTCACAGACTGTGTCCAACTTTATCGCATCTTCATGCCTCAAAAAATAACATAAGTATGCTCTAAATTTGACTAAGCTTTGAAATCAGGAGTGAGTTGCTCGAGATGCCGGAACTTGCTGTAAATCAATTTGCATTTTAAAGAGATGCAAGATTGCGTTTTGATGGGGTATTCAAAATACGTGAACAAGAAGAATTTGGACGGGGACTAAGCAAGAGTGATATCTCAAGCAGCAAAGAAAATATTGAAGCTACTCTAGCCAATTTAAAAGTAGAAGTAGTTGCCTTGCCTTGCAATTTTCAAGCTAAAGTAGTCTGTATTCTATAATTTCCAGCTGTTTTGCTGCATCAGCGACGATCTGTAGAAAAGATATCAAGGTATATTGCAGTATTTTAGGTTCACCCACTAGAATAGTACCTTGGTCTATTATTTCGTCCACAGCCTACAATACAATGTCAGCCTCCTACATATATACAAAACCTTATAAACTCTCTACCCTGAGCAATATATCCTCTTTCTGATCAAAATCACAGAAACGCTTCACAGCAAGTCTTATGTTTGCTACTACTCAGTCATAGTTGAAAGCTTTAATTACTATATAAAAAACCACAGCGAAGAGAGAATCATTGAAATCTTTCAAAAGCTGAAATAATACCAATTCAGAACTCAAACTAACTATCCTTATATTTCTATTATTCTTTGTGTTTTGCTTAGGCGCATCCACAGAAATTAAATCCAAAGCGCTATAATTTTTCAGATCCTAAAAACTATTTAACTTTTGAACATCTTTATTAAGAGATACACAATCACATTCTTGTATCTCTATCAATATGGCAGAACAAGCCAACCCTCTCAGTCCAGAAAATTCGATTACCTCACTAAAAGACTGCTAGCGTTATTTATCAACACATAAGGAAACCAGCACTTTTTGCAAAAAGCCTACAAAGTTTACCAGTGCAACAAAAAAAGCAAACTTTACCATAACCTAAGAAAGTTTGGACAGTGTAGAGTTGAGAAAGGAATAGTGAAGCTGAGCCTCAAGTAATCATGATTACTTTCTCATCGGTTATTTGCAGGAGATGAAAATATTAAAAGATGATTGTAAATATTTGACTGATCTAATTGCATTTGATGAGACTCCCTTAACGATGTTAGAAAAAGTGATAGCAATAGTTATTACAGAATCAACCAAGTTTCAGTAAACGATAATACTATTATGAATCATCTTCGATTCGCTTCCAGCCCTAAACTTCATATTTTATAAGCGATGGGCTTTTTTTGAGTAAACTCGAAGATGCTCAGTTTCACTCATATAAATTATTGATATTGTAACTATTATAGCCTGGTTAGAGATGTTGCATAATAAATTATGAATTAGATTTACAAGTAGGCGAATGTTGAGCTTAAACTATAAATTTAGAACAGTCAACTCTCAGCAAAGCCTCAAATATCATAATCTAGCTATCAATACCAGTAGCAAATGTCGGGCTTTTTTGCCAAGATAGCCCAAAACCAGCAATAGCTGCTTACAAACCTCAGAACCAATCAAGTTGTTTACAACCATTTCAAATTTTATAATCAATTCGAAGCAAAAGTAAGGGAAAGCACAATAAACAAAGAAGTGATCGTGCTCAACATGAAGTGGGGGTTCTTCTAAATCGATGCCTATGTGTTAAACGTTGAGGGAATCAGCAAAACTCACAAATGCCGCATCCTGGTAGACCATTTAAGCACTGACATTTATGAAATTTTAAGGCAAGACTAGCCTGTAGTTATAAAATGTGCGAGAAATACAAGGGGAAGATCCAGGGTTTACATATTTAGAGAGTGGTTTCTGACCAAAATAGCCTCAGCTCTAGCCATCGGCCCAAAGTTATCACCCTTATTCGGATTTGATATCATTATCTATGAAGATTGCACCGAATTCGCACTCGAGAAATGCTACGCTCCGCCATAATTAGAGAGCACTTTGCAACAAAAACTATTTTATAAGCTAGCCTTGATGCACCAATTCAGAATAGTCCACCAGGACTTGAAACCTGCCAACATAATGTTCAGTAAGAAGACAAGCAGCCTTGTATTCATAGACTTCGGGCTGTCTCAAATAATTGATTAGTAGATTGGATTCAAAACGGTCAGTAGATTTGTAGGGTCTACCTAATTTTGCTCTCCAGAAATGCGTATTTGCCTCAACTCCGATACTGAAAAATAGGTAGATCTTTATTACAATGACTTGTTCGGGTTGATCGAATCGATTAAAGCTGTCAAGGGCTAAAAAGAGAGTGAAGAAGAACTCAAATTCGTTGACAGTGATACTGAGGAACTATTAAACCCTTTCTAGTTACCTGTGAATTTTGACTGGATCTACTTATTTAAGGCCAAATTAATATTGTACAAAAAACAAATTTAGGAAATCCAGCCTATATGGCCAAAAATAGTTGAATCTAAAATGGTTACTGAAATTTTATAATTTTTGAAATAGCTGATGCCAAACTAGCAACTCAAAGCATTCTTCAATCGATTTATTAGTGACTCCTAAGCTGAGACGATAATTTACAGTTAAATTGAAAGAGTGTACAAAAACGCCAACGAACACATATTCTGCCCTATATTTTTTGCCGATATTTAAAAGCTGACTCATTTCTAAAGTTTCTATGAACAAGATTAAGCGGTTGCGTTCAATTTAGTCGCAGATAGCAAAAAAAATGATGAATGGGTTCGAAAACTGATGAATTCAGGATAATAGATAAAAAAGCTTACTTACTTGTAGTATGTAAATGCCTATCTTCAGTTCATAAGCTACACGAACAATGTGCATGGAGTGAATGCTAAGTAAAGGGAAGAAGCTGCCCTCATCTACATTCAAGAGATTATCACCAAAGATACTGGAAAGGTATTTGTGCGTGACCCTTAGGTTAGGCTGGTCAACTACACAATCTCTCATATTTTGGACACTATCCTGGCAAAAACAAGTATCTATGCTCCAAATTTCATTCAAAATTCAATGATTTTACTTGGTCTTTATGATTTTCTAGTTGTGTTAGGTCTTGGCTTCAACCAACAATTTACTACTTGGTTGAAAGCCATTTTTTAAGCCATTAAACCAATAAACAGACTCAGATACATATTTATAAAAAAGGTGGAATGGTCCTTATCTTTGATCAACAAACGGAAATCTAAAGCTCTGAAAAATGAGGGCATAATGAACCTTAGCAATCAGATCCAGGTTTGGTACTCATAAGTAATAGCACTAAATTTCAATAGAGATGCTTAATAAGAGCCAATTGTTAAACAAATCGGATAGACCATTCAAAGGATGTAGAGAAGTAAGTAGTATGCTTATGAGCTGGGGTGGCTTTGTGATAGAGAGCTTTGTATGGTTCTAAAAGATATCAACGAATAGAATTAGAAGCTAATTTACAACTTGCAGCCTTATTAAAACATCTATCTGCGCTTCAAGCACCAAAGACAGTTCAAAAGTTTCTACTATTTTTTGGTTGAGCTTTACAACTTATACTTTTTCTCACTCAAGCGCTAATCTAGCAAAACCATTTACAACATCATTGTGCAGAATTTCAATGACCAGGCTTTACTCTAATAGTATACTTTTTACTTCTAAATCAATACGATACAAAGACTGAATGCGTGCCAAAAATATGAATAATACCATCAAATCTTGCAGCAGATGAATGAATACTACCTAGAGTTCCCAAGTAAAGACCTCCTCGTCCATTCAAAGTCCATTTACATGACCTTCCACAACCTCATGATATGGAACAAGAAATCAGACGGAGTTTTCTACCTTTGCAAAACTCACTAATGCCGATTTATCTACAAATTCGCAGAAGAGCTAGTCCAGTTAGTAAAATCATAGATTATTGAAAAGATTTCCACTTGTCCCAGCATCTGGTTTGTGTTACAGAGTTTGAATTTGGTTATGATAGTTGAGCCCAGCTTAAATTAGACTTTTATCAAATAGCTTTAACTTAGGCAACCTAGTATTTCTTGTTATTAACACAGATGCCTTATCTCTTTTGCCATCAAATTGCATCTCCTGCATTGCGCCATGTTGGAACTCAGCTAATCATTCATCAAACACAAATAACAACCGATCCCAAATTTTACAGACAAATATCTACCAATGGCTTCAACATTCTATTCGTTCTACAACGATATCAATCAATAGCTACAGTCGATAGCTCTCTCAACTAGCTATAAGAAACAAATTTCGATTATGAATTACTACTACAGTCTTCTTGTATGCTGTAACCACCCAGCACTTTAGGAAGAGTACCATGGAATCTATAACTTTTATAAATTTACATCTGAGACTAAGTGTATGCAAGTTTACCTTCAGCCGCAGCTCAAATACTATAAATATATCCACAAAACGTTTTAAGTTTTGGAAAAGCACTCAGAGTAGTAATATATCAA
>Ga0316217_10003527_pt1 | contig 17709 bp, 7 predicted proteins | sample 1anoAmetaG_FD_203633 | JGI IMG/M metagenome (GOLD analysis project Ga0316217, IMG submission 203633) | Freshwater microbial communities from Trout Bog Lake, Wisconsin, USA - 1anoA | ecosystem: Environmental > Aquatic > Freshwater > Lake > Hypolimnion/Profundal zone | place: USA: Wisconsin...
TCAAGAAATACTAGGCGATGCTTTAGCCAAAGATTATGTAAGAGACTGCTGACTAGATTAAATCTACCTTTAACCGAGAGATAGATAACTTTTATTGCGAATTCATGCTAACTCAAAAGCAGCAGATAAAAATAGTGATTACATCACAGTTGGACGCTTCGGTCTATTAGTTATCTCTATTGAAATAGTAAAAAAAGGAACATTAGGAACTCAACTTTTTCGAATCCATCTAAGAAATTTACGAATATATCATGTAGAACACAGGCGAAAATGTGAAAAAGTAGGACAAAAAACTGATCAACATCAAATAGAATGGAGCCATTGAGTTATTAGTAGTTTCATCCATAGGCAAAAAGGAAAGGCATCGCTCCATCCTGCTGCAAACTACAAAAGTACAAGAAAAAAGAGAGGAGTATTTGGAAAAAGTCATAAAGAAGATTAGTAGGAATATGATAGAACTGAAGCAGTCCTTTTAAGATCTCAAAGCAAAGCATAGTCTTTTTTAGAAACAAAATAATGAGCTAATATAAAAGCTAAACAGCTACGGCTGCAGGATTCATTGGAAAGTTGATCAAACGGACTCCCACTTCTAAAAATTCAAAAATGTAGAGAATAAAATTACCAAAATCTACGATAACACGACCTATTTCAACATTTTTTCCTCCAATACTATCAACAAGACTGGGATAAGTTACTTTGATGTCAAGATCGTAAGTTCTTCCAAGAAAAATATCATGGTAGGTATTGGCAGTAAATTAGTTAAAGGCATTCCAAACGCCTATACTCATCCTGATTTTATCGGGTTTTATCCTTTTGGAGAGAGCTATGTTTGGCAGAATAACACTCAGCGAGATTTGCAGCTCAAGCACTTTCTCATCTAAAATGGAGTTACGATCACTACCTCTGTCAATATGGATTTGGGTTATGTGAATTGGGAGATCTGTGGTGTTAGAGTTGCGTATGCAGTGATTCCACTTGAGTTAAAAGCAAAGATGCTTTTCCCCATAGTGATAATGATAAACGTAAATGATGTTGTGCAGCTTTTATGAACAGAACTGGGCTATGATGCATTTTTATGAAATATTAATTATGTTTGGATTTGCATTAAAGCGCTTTTTTTCTAATATTGCCCAATTACACCCCTACCTGCTTCAAAATCTAAAGAGAAGAGGGCAATATCCTTTGAAAAAATTCCAAGAAGAATCTTTAGCTGCAATATGCAATAGCCAGAATGTTTTCGTTAACTCTTGTACTGGTTCGGGAAAAACTCTTGCCTATCTTATACCCGTGATCAACGATCTATTGCATAGAAAAGACGCAGATTGTCAATAAACTAGCAGAGGGGCAGTGATTTTGACACTAAATAAAGAATTAGTAGCGCAGCTCTACAATTAAATCAAATCAATAGATAGCCAAAATAAACTAAATACCTACCGAATTGGATCTTTGAGCCAGTCGAAGGTACCTAAAATGTTATGAAGTAGCTGAACACAAACGGTTTATCATCAAAATCTGAAGATTAGAGCTCAAATGGGTTTATAAACTTCATCTTATGGAACAATATCGACATTTTGATATCAACTCCACAAGCCTTGATAAATCAGCTCACAATTTTTAAAGGGCAGGCCAAAAATAGGATCACCCCCTTGTTTTTTGTAATCGACGAAGCTGACATTTTACTGTAGCTTGATAAAAATGTAAGCAAGAATACTGATAAAATTGTCAAGTATTTCAGAGAACAGGCTCAGAGTAAAAACTAATTCAAATATTTTTTGGCAGCATCTTCATTTCCCAAAAACTATAAAGGCGAACCTTCTGAAGAAAAATTAAAACAACATTTTAAAGAGTTAACTATTATCCATGGAATTAATCGTCATAAATTGCCTTAAAAACTTGAACTCTTTTACATACAAATGACTGAAACTTAGACTGCCAAACTTTAAGAAGAAAAACTATCTTACATCAGACGCATCTTTAATTAGAGGTATTTATTTCCTAACCTAGAAAAACTCAAAGAATAATAGTGTTTTGCAAACAAAAGATGGATATTTAAAAGTTATCACAAATTTTAATCGATGATTTAAGCATTCCCGCGGTTGCTTTGTATGCCTAGCTTAAGACAACCTAGAGGTTAAATGCTGTGAAACAGTTTAATGACGGATAGGCAAAGGTTCTAATTAGTAGTTAGTTGGGATCAAGAGGATTAAATTTTAATCTCCCAGTTGATTGCATCATTTAGTACGATATGGCTGAAAACATAGTCAGTTTCTTGAATAGGGCAGGCAGGACTGCAAGAAATGGTCTCTACGGCTAGAGTAAATTCTGTATTATCCAGTAATTACTTTCGTCTAAGAGAAGAACAAAGTGTTTTTCGAACATTTGAAGGAGTTGAGGCATTATGATGAATAGTTAGATGAGATGTTTTCCAGGAAGAGGTCATACAGCAAGCTTTACAAATAAAAACCGGCCTAACAATGATTTATAATAAGTTAATGTACGATAGTAACAGCTTCATTAAAGAATCAATATATTAAAGCCAAACGCATTCGATAAAGAAGGGCACCTTACTTCCAGCTCCAGCTACGATCAAATAAACTGCCAAGGATCTTTTAGTCTCCAATAGGCCGGATGAAAAAGCTTTCAGAAAATATTACTAATAGAATATGGAGCTAAAAAATAGGCTGAAAGAAATGATGGCTGAGATAAAATAGCTCAAGGAAAAGGTCAATAGAAACAACTAAAATACTAGAGCTTTAGTAGAAGGAGAATTGAAAACATTGGCACAAGGTAAAAGATCAGAATGGGATACAAAGAAACCCCTAGCAAAGCAAGGCCGCGGTCAATCAAGCAATAAAACAGGATCATCATCAAAAGTGGAACATCTTCTTGAAATAATCGACCATTACAAAGCAAAACTAATAACAGCCGAATAGGAGGTAACCAATTTAAAACGTCAAAAACATCTACTTTAGCAAGACATAAAACTTAAGGATAGAAAATTTAATGATTTGCAGCAAGATAAGCCAGAAGCAGTCAACTACCAAGAAGAGATCAATTTGAGCTAAAAGCTGAAGAGGAACATTCGTTAGCTGGAATTGTAAAAATAGAGATCAAAGTTTTTGGAACTCGCCATTAAGAGTCTAGAAGCTAAGTTGAGAACGACTGAAGTAAAACTGCAAGAAATAGACGCCTTAAAAAGTTAGAACAGATCGTTGGAGGAAAAAATTATTAGAATGACTCAGCTTCCAAGCTTCAATAGTGTAATAGATAAGGCTTAGTAATAACGGAAAGCAAGGTAACTCTAAAATAAGCTGAAGCTGTTGAACGATAGATATAATAGCTTAAAAGACACTAATATGAAAGTAGAAGCTTAACTAAAGCTATTGCAAAACAAAGTGATCGAATCAGAAAGCTAAATATACAACCTCTAAAAGTAAAATTAAAAGCTAAGAGAGCAGTCAATAAGCAATCCACTAATTCTAAAATTAAATGAAAACCCTGAGCTCATACAAAAGATAATAGTAGAACTATAAAACCAAAAAAGATCTACAAATAATAAGCAGCCATAAAATGCCAAGGTCCAGATCTAGCGGCTGATGATGTAAAAGGAAGAGATGGGCAAGCATATTCTTAACTACCAGTCTAAATTGGACACATTGAAGTAGAATTATAAAGAGAAATAGAGGTTGAGCAAGATTCAAAAAGAAGAGCCTTTAATGGTTGTTAATCAGACTAAAGCAACAAGTAAGCAAGGAATCATTTATGATGGCGATGTCGGCGTATTCAGCTAGAAAAGTACCAACGTTCCTCCTTCTGTTAACTTTTTCGACCTCTTTTTGGGTGAAGTAAATCTTCTCGAGAGTATGGTCCAAACAGTTACTAGCATAAGTAATGCCTCCAATCCACTCATCTTAGCCACAGTAGATTTCTATAATCACAACACTGAGCATTCAAAGCTTACCCAAGGATGCAGATGCGATTTACAATCATAATTTTCGTTTAGAATTACCTAAGACGATTTTTTCTTCAAGTATTTGCAGAAAAGCAGTTTTCAAATTGATTTGTGGGCTTCTGAAGGAAGCAAAAATTATCACCTTGGGAAAGCTACCATAGAATTGAAACACTTGCTTTCAAGAGCAAGACCCAAAATTTCACCAGTTATCTCAACTTCTGCTCCTCTGTTTCTGAACCAAAAAGTTTTAGGTTCAATCAATCTTGTAATGCGAATGAGACTACCTATTTTTGAGCAGTATCAGAAAATAAAGGATTTAACTGGAACAACCTTTTAAAATAAGTAAGAATCAGTTATGAGGAGGTTAGTTGTACAAGTGGATTAGGGGCGAGGTTTTGGTGAAAAAAGCAACACATTTGTTTACTACTCCTTTAGGTTGTAAGATTTCTATACAAAAGCCTCTAAAGGCAATAATCCAGTTTGGAATCACATCAAAATGCTAGAGATAAATTATGATTCGGATTTCAAAAATTACCTCAAAAAAAATTAGCTTTAGTTTATAGTATTCGACGATAATGTTATGGTAACTGATGACAAAAACTCTGATGTGGTAGGTTCAGCAATAATTTCGCTGTTGCCATTATTGGAAGGCAAGCCAATAAGATAGAAGTTAGAAATAAGAAAAGCAAACCAAAGAAGAGGAAACATTTAGATCAAAATCTTTTGGTATGAGTCAGAGGATAACATAAAGGATTTGAAACAAAGTTAAGAATAGAAAAAATTGAGCCCAAAAGGCATCCACGACTAGGTTAGAAGTTTTATGAGAGAGCACTCTGTCAATGCTTAAAAAGTGTTTAGACTGATTGACGATAATCGGACAGGCCTGATTTCTTATGAAGAATTCCAGGAATGGCTATTTAAGATAAGTACTAGAAAATTTACAAGCTAAACAATAAACTCCTACTACAAATAGTTCAAGCAGCCTCTCAATCTCAAGAATTTTACGATTAAACTAGATCAATAATATGAACGATTGCCTCAATCTGAGCAAGAGCCCATAGTGGTAGGTATTGGTAAGATAAATGAGTTTTTGAAAATAAACAGCACCCAAATGAAGAAGAAATCTCTGGAAGAGTATTTGGCAAGCAAGAATGTGCTGGAAGTGATGAATGAGATCCAAACTGATCGAGCTGGATACATTTCCAAGCAAAAGCTCCAAGAATACCTGGACCAGAACAACATTGAAGCGGAAATAACATCATAGCGTGTGAAGTTGATAGATTTTTTGAAGAAGAATCAGCCCATGAAGTTGACTATTTGATCTGATACATCTTTACATTCCAAAGCAGCTTTAATTAGGCCATTTATATAAATGAACCATTTGTAATTAAATCATAGTCTATTATAAAATGTCTTTCTCTGTCGATGACTATTATCCTCCTTAATGGAGCTCATTACCCTCCTACAGTTATTAGTAAATCAATCCCTACGTAGCTTCGAAATAATCAAATAAGGAAATTTGCTTGGGAAAATCCAAATTAAGGAGAAATAGTTTAGCCTGATTGGGAGATTATAAGATCTCTGCGATATTTTTATTGACAACCCTTTGGTCAGCAGAAAACATGCAGTGCTGCAAGCAAAATAAAACGATCCTTACTTATATTTGATGGATTTGGGATCACAGCATGGCACTTTTGTGAACAAGGTAAGACTGCCAGCTAAAACCTACAAGAAGCTAGAACCTTTTGATAGTATTAAGTTCGGAGTCTCCTCAAGAGTTTACATTTTAAGGTGTCCTGAGTATTAAAAATTGAAAGAAGATTAATAAAATGAGAAAAACAATCAATTTTCCAAGATGATTGAAGAGCAAAATCGAAAAGTATCAAAGTAGGAGTTGAAAGCGAAATACTTGGATATGCTTGAAAACGATCCTTTTTTCGCAGCAAGCCAAGGGCCAAGAACACTCGTTGGTCGGGCTAATGAACCTGAAGATTAATACTAAGGAATAGATTGGGGCATAGACGATGAGAGAGAAGTCTATGCCTACAAAAATGATAGTGATTTACCAATCTAGCCCGATCTACTGCGAAGGCTTAATCTCGACTCCCTCCAGTTGAATAAATTATCAGAGTATGAATAACTTCTCAGAAAGTATCAGTAAGCTGAGGGATAGTTGAATTAGATTAAGTCCAAGTAGCAGAAATAATATGGACTTGAGGAGAAATTGCAAAGCAGGAAATAGAAGTTGTAAAAAAAATTTGTAGAGGCTTTGGAAAGTGTGTAAAAGTGCTAAGATTGGCTGAGAGTCAATATTTTTGGTTAGGTAGTTGAGAGTAATAAAAACAATATATTTCGATAAAGGGAAAATGATACTTATGGAGACGATGTTTTTCTAGATAGGACTCTAGAGAAGAACGAAGCCAAGCAAGTTGAAAAATAGTAATTTTTCTAAGCAGAGTCCTATTGGGCACTCTAATCCAAACTAAAGTCTGAAATACAATAGCTAAACACCATAAATGACGTATTAATTTTTTAACATAGAGACTTACGTAACTTGAAAATTAGCAAAAAGCAAAAGAGGTGTCTGAGCAGCAAGAATTTGAGGAAGATTAATTAGATCTTTATATGAAGCAAAATAAAATCGATGCGGATTAGAGCAATTTATAAATTCTCAAAAGAGAACAGCAGCGATTTTAGTAATCTATTAGGCAGGTAAGAGAAAAACTTTAAAGTATTGTCGGCTAACAGCAGATAGCAAAGCTAATAAAAGGTTTGGACTCTTCAAAAACGAAAACTTTGAAATAGGCATACTTATAAAAATCGTTGCATGAGAACAGCGAATAAATGAAGAAAAAGATGGAATATCATAAAAATATTGAGGAAATTCTGAATAAAATCTAAAGTTAACACAAGAATGATGAATAAATTGATGAAAACGATGTCCAAATATTTAAATATTACAAGGAAGTAAATGCTCCAGAGTAAGACGTTTCACTTGACGAGGAAAAAGATTTGGAAAGATTGAGAAACCAAAGACAGCAGCTCTATGATCCCTCCATTTACGAAAAACCAAGCTACAGGGTGAGAAAAATTAATGATTAGAGTGTCATTAAACTTCGCAAAGAAAATATCGAGAAAAATGATGACTTTGAGGAAGAAGTAGTGGATCTGACTCGTCAATTTAAATGAATGTGATTTGATATCATTAAATATGTAAAACAAACCTTAATAATCAGTCAACAAGATGTCCATAAACCAATCCTTTATGGTAAATTAGGATACCCACAATACCAACAGTTCTGAATTGGTCACCTAGGTTCCTCAAACAAGATCAAACTTCAAAAACAGGAGTCCGAGAACAATCCAAAGGAAATAAGTATTGAAGCTCATTTAACTGAAGGAGCAGTTGTTAGTTATTAGATAAAGGAAGTAAGTTGTGCCCAAAGTTTCTGACCCAAACGTTGTCTAAGATTTTAAGATTCTGAAAGAAATAAAAGCAAAAAGATTCGTCAAGCAAAAATTAAAAGAAAAGATTTAGTAGAAGAAAAAGTAATTGAGTAAACTGAAGCATCTCTACGCAAAATCCTAGCTATAGTTCGATGAAAAAAATGAAATATTCAAATAGAAGGCAGCACTACTGCGAGTCCTAGGTACAAAAATGGAGACTGAGCTATCAAAAACTAAGTAACGCTATAGAGAGGTTTAGTTCAACCGGATTATCGTTCAGGGAATCAGAAAATTATTGTACTACAGAGTTTGCGAGATATTTTTCAATGATAATATCCGTAGCCTTTTTCAATTCTCTAATATTACCAATCCTAACGAACAGAAGGACTAAGACAGCATTGGTAACTGCCTCGGATACTTGACCCTCTTTGTTACTTTGGTCGGCACTATTGGAGGCGCAAGAATGTGGATAAATTTTAGTTTCCGAGGAGCCAAGTCCACTATTAAACTCTTAGATGGGACTATCCTTACTTTGCATCCAAAAGAAAGCAGATTAAGCTAAGCTCTGAAAATATTGTACGAACAGCTCTACTAAATAATGAGAGACTACCTCCATATAAAAGCGACAAACAGCCAAAATTTTTATCAGCTGTGCGAGTAGCTATCAAAAGAGCTGCTTAGTTTGAAATGATATGCGCAATTCATAATAACTAGATGAAAAATCTATATTTAATTTTATTAGTTGCTCATGTACAGTAGGCTCAAGAAGAGGAGAAATAAAATTGGAGATTAGACGAAGGTCAACCCCAGATAAAGATCGGGATATTTCAATTTTCCTTCCATTGTTAAAAAAAAAGATTCAGAGGATTTAGGTTTCAACAAATCCAGAGGCAACTAACGAAAAAGGGCATACTTTTATAGCAATAAAAAATTAGAAAAGACTAGCTCCGTTTATAAGTCCATTAGTTTTTCAGGATTGGGCCCTCTTTAAACAAGGCATTCCAAGATCATGAAGCTGAATCTTAAAGTAAATGCCATTCCACATCTAAGTAAAATCTCGATTTAAACAGGTATTTCCACTAAGAACTGGTGCCTTTATGACTCAAAATAGAAAAAGTATCTAGGGTTTAGGCACGATTATCAAAGAGAAATTGCAAGCCTCACCAAGATAATGACGACTTTCCTTACACTTGAACTTATTCAATCCTTTTAGCTTTCTCTCAGTATAATTTCATAACAATTTAGGCTGTAAGGTCAAAGTAAGTTAGATTGCAGCGTCAATGATAGGAACCTCAGCATAATTACCCAAAAATTCTTGGATAACAATTGAAGATTTGCTATATGGTACAATGCTTCCTTCAGGTAACGATGCAGCTTACACTCTGGCTGAGTATATGGGCTATCTTATTGTAACTTATGGAAAAAGTGCTGAACAGCTTATAAATGCAAAAGGTATTGATTCGTTAGATATCACAAGCAAAAACACGGTGTTTTATGTTCAGTAATTCATCTTGCAAATGAACTAAAAAGCCAAGCAAATAAGGTTATTTAACACTAGATTTTCCAATCCTCATGGGCTCCAAAATGCCATGAATGTTTCGACTGCCAAGGATATAATTTTGTTAAGTGTGACTGCAAGTTCGAATGAAAAGTTCAAAAATGTCATGAACTGTGTTTACTGGAAGTACACAATCTACGAAACAGAGGATTTCCGTAAAAACGTCACCAAAAAGTGGTGGAATACCAACAAACTCCTCTACAAAAACTGGTAAGGAATTAAAACTGGACATACAAGTGCAGCAGGGTGCTGTTTATCGAGTTTGAGGAAAGGAGTTTACATAGTTGTATTGAATTCGGATAATCTGTAAACTAGGTTCTCTGATACTTAGTACATCTATGAATGGTACATGAACAATGGGAACAAGAAAGAATGTTTCTAGGGGATCGAAGCTTAGTTGAAAGGTACCTACCGCTTCAAAACTTAGTTTAGCTGTGTTTAAAGTCCCACCACTACGGATTCACTTTGATTCTTATTATCTATAGTCTCTAATTACTACTTATATCAACTTAGATTGCATAGGTTTAGCTAAATCGCGAAAATAGTCCAGAAATTCACGAAGACCATTGCTATTGATTAATTAAGATTCTTATATTTTTGCTGTTTAGTTTATAGTAGCTATTTGACCTATGCGAATGAATTTGAATGACTAAAGAGAATGAATACAACCTTGCTCTTTCTTTAGTCTTTATGAGTAAATAAAGGTAATAATTTTGCTTTTTGTAAAGAGGAATAGCTGTTATTAATTATCGAATTCATGTGACTTAGTGATTTTTGAATGTATGAGATATTTCATTAAAATTTCGCCTTTATTAAATATTCCTATTAGTTATGAAAAAGATTTTTCGACTTCTAAAAGAACACTCAAGATGATTCTCAGAAGTACAAATCTAAGAAAAACTAGTTTAAATTAGTCAATCCTACATTATCAAATGTAGGGAATCGCTAAAAACCAGTCTCATTTAGAGTTGAATAAATGTATCGAGGTGCCTAATAGTACCCCTGATTAAAATCTTAATGATTTGATATAGAGGGCATTATACATTTTTTGAAAGGTGAAAGATTTAGATCTTTACTGAGGAATATCTTTAAGTCACAGTAACTTCAACTATTCAACAACCAAATAAATGCCAGTAATCACAACAAACAGTCGTATTTCTTATCTAATGAAATGGCACTATTCTTTAGAATGTTCTTTTCTTATTAGATAAAATTTATATTTTAGCCTATTTATACTAATCGGCTTAAATAATTTTATTAAGAACTAATGCGTCTAGTTGTGGTTAAGACTTCGCCAAACGGCAGAATGTTCAGCAGAAAGAGCACATTTGATATCGTTCCCAAAAAGAATCTCCCTTCTTTGAGCAAAAATAGGGATTCAAAATAAGTGAAGACGAAGCCAGCAAAAATAAACACATTTTTGACTAACTAAGCCTGTTTCATTAATAAAAAAGATGTGCTTTAGTGCAAAGCCAATAGAAATACAGTTTCATTCTAATCGAGCTCCATCATTTTCCAAAATGCCAATAAAAAGAGAGAACTTAACAAAAGAAAAAACAGTTAACCATCCACCAGTATTGAACAGTTTAGAAATTTATAAGTCACCTGCAAAAATTGGTGTCTTTATGATTAAAAGATAGGTAAATACTTTGGTTTCAGGCAGCACAGTAAGCGAGAAATAGCTAGCCTTACAAAAATTATGACAGTTCTGCTGTCAATATAGTTTATTTCTTCCTTCAAAATATCATTGAGTACTTTTATTCCTATAAAAGAATGCAAAGTTAGGATAACCAAAAACTCAGTTAATACTGAAGGAACCACAGCTAACCTCTAGAAAAACTATTGGATTTCATTAGAAGATTTGCTTTATGGCGCTATGCTGCCTTCGGGGAATGATGCTGCCTATCTTTTGAGTGAGTATGTTGGTTACTTTATGTACCTTTTCAACCACTAAGGCAAAACTTTATTGTCCTATTCAGAGCTGCACAAAGTTGATTTGACTGACCAAAAAACTATAAATTATGTGAAGTAATTTGTGTCATGCATGAATGAGAGAATAAATTACATGGGGTTGATCAGCACCCAGTTTTCAAATCCTCATGGCCTCCAAAACGCATTGAATGTCTCTTCAGCATTAGACTCGATAAAACTCTGTATTGATGCTAGTAAAAATAAGTTATTTAAAAGAATAATGTCCACTATGTTTTGGTAGTGCCAATTATACTAAAATCAACATTTTAAAACAAGAATTCAGCGAAAATGGACCAACACAAATCAACTGCTCCAGAAAGATTGGTAAGGTATCAAAACTGGATTTACCACGGCAGCAGGAGGATGCCTGGCAAGTTTAAAAGAGGGTATATATATTGTTGTTCTGAATTCGTCCAATTCAGCCACTAGGTTTTCTGATACTGAGAAAATATACAAATGGTATCTCGACCAGAAAAAAATCAAACAAAGCAGAGATTTGAGACTAAAGTTGGCATAAAGTTTGTATTTGAGCTAAAAAACAAGGGACTTCAAATGTTTCAGTACCCTAGATAACGTTGAAACGGATATTACGTAGTGATAATTTAGGCTTATTTAGATCTGAGGATCATATGTGCTGAGATAATTGTGAGCGAGGCTTAAACATAATTTTTGACGTTGTTTTGTTGAACAAATTGCTAGATCTTGAATTAGGCCTCCATCTGCTGTCGAAATCGAATGTTTTTGCTAAATTTGTCTTGCGAACAATCACACTTTAATGGTCTTTCACTTCATTCATGGGGGTATATTGACTAAACATCTCACTTCCCGCATTTGTATAATTGAATATTCTACGATTTTTGAAACACCAGGTATTATGAGCAGCTTTCTTTCTACCATCATTCTAATCAATGACCTATATTGCTCATAAGTTACTCGATTGAATTCTTAAACTTGACGGCTAAGAATGGTCTTCTACTTTTAAGGCTTTTTCAAAACCGATTTAACTTAATGAGTTTATTCGTCTCTAAAAGAGCAGATAGAGGTGTCTCGCATTTTGATATAGACTTTATGAAGAACGAAGTACATCTTTTTCCAGCCTTGCCTTTCTCAAACACCCGATTCGGCATGATAAACGTTTAGTTTTTGAATTTGGGAACGAACACATAGGGAATAAGTTTTGCCTTTTTGTCAATTAGCTCACCTTCCTTTGTATTATTGTTGAAAGTTGGCCTGGATTAGCTTTCCTTCTTTCTGGACTATGACACGGACATTGAATGATGCATTACTCTTTACTGCCGCACTTTGGTCAAAGATTGAAGATCTTGCGTTTGTCTTCGCTATTACAACTGATTAATCAAGACAGGTATCAGCTTTTGTAACAATGGGATGTACGTTGTTGGTATAGCGATGCGAAGATTAGTTATTTTTATTTGTTATCATTATGAAACATCAAATAAATTGAAAATAACAAAAACTTAAAGAAGAAGCTCAACACCATAATCTAAATTAGATCTATCAAAAAAATGAAAAGTTTGTGATTTTGATTTTTTCGACACAAGCTATAATTTATTACAAATGTAGCGAGTAGATTCTTTGATGAGTGAGGCTGAATAGCAGTAGAAGCTTTAGATCTTTGTCAGTTGTAGAAATTTAGATGACTTGGATTACATATCGGTCACTGACTCCTATCTAGTGGTCAAGCTTATTGAAAACAATAGACCCGAAAAAATCATCCTAAAGACTAAAGTTTATTGGAATGACTTAAATCCCAACTACGCTGAAAGCATATTGGTGGATTTCTTCTTCGAAAGTACAAGGTGATTGATTTAGTAAAGCAAAGATTGATCTTTTAGGTATATCATTACTAAAATCCACCTAAATTGGTTGGCAAATTTGAAACCAGCCTAGGCGAAATATTTGGGTCTCCTGAGCATGGGCTCATTCGAGATTTGAAAAACGCTAAAAAGAATTCTGGGAAAATAATAGTTAGGTGTGAAAAGGAAGAAAAGAGTAAAAAGCAGGTAGCTACTTTAAAATTAAGTGCCATAGGATTGCCGAATATAACTTGGTGGTATTTCTTTGGGGGAACTAGCGCCTTTTTTAGGATATTTAGAAAGCGTGAAAAAGATGAACTCTTGGTATATGAGAGCGAAAGAGTTGCCTCGACTAACCCTTCTTGGCTTCAATTTAAGATGTCTGAGAAGAGATTAGCTTCAAACGACCCAAACAAAGAGCTTGAGTTGAGAGTATACCATTACAACAATAATGGAAACCATGAAGTGCTAGGCTCTGTGACTTTCAGAATGAGATAATTCAGACAAGAAGCAGTTTTCGATATTTTAGACAAGACAAGAAAAAAAGTAGGAACCTTGGTAATGAATAAGTTTGAAAGCAGGACACAATATCAATTTGGAGATTTCATCCAAAATGGGCTACAGTTAGCCTTAGTTACCTGTATTGACTTTACTGCTAGTAATGGAGTTATTACTGACAAAAAGAGCTTGCATTATATTGCTGGCAGCAATAAAAGCCCATACGAAAAAGCTTTAGAAGCCGTTACCAATATTCTTTTAGACTATGATTACGATAAACTAGTACCAGTCTACGGCTTTGGAGCAAAAATTAGGCATCCGAAGCTGAATACTTATAACTAGGTTAGTCACTGCTTTCCAATCAATTGCAAGAAGGAAAACCCCTAGCTCTATAAAACTGACTAAATACTCAAATAATATAGGAAAATACTTCCTTATTTACAATTTTCAGGGCCGACCAAATTCCAGTCGCTGCTCAAATAAGCAATGCAGCAATGTCGATAGTTCAAAATTTTAGGAACAAATTATATGATTCTTTTTATTCTGACCGATGGAGAGATCCATGATTAACAGTAAGTCATAGATCTGCTCATTTAGTGCAACACATTGCCGATTTCAGTGATTATTGTTGGAATCGGAAGTGGTGAATTCTCATTGATGCATGAACTTGATGACGATAACTGCTAAATGGTCGATTCGAAGGGAAACAAAACTCAGAGAGATTTGGTTCAGTTTGTTGAGTTTTAAAAGTTCAGCAACAATGGAATGGCTCTGGCAAAAGAAGTGCTAGAGGAACTTCCCAGGCAGGTTTCAGAATACTTCTAGTTGATGAATATGTCTCCTAAAGATGTTAAAAACAGCTATAAAGGTAATTATCATTTAATCTAGAGGACGATATTCAACGAGTGATAAAGTTCAAGGAAAGGATGATGAATCCATACATTTAATGATCCTCAAGTATTATTATGTTTGAAAGCTATTATAATTCAAATTATCTCAGAGAATAATGGAAACCCCACCTAATACCGGACCCCATAGGCTCAACTATATGCACTTGAGAAGAGGCGATGCTGAGTAAGATCCAAGCAAAAACGAGATCATAGCCAAATTCGGACCAAGTACTTGTAATGTGAGTTAGAATATCATTTCTATAAGAAAGACATGCCAGTGTCAGTTTAGAAGGACAACATCACAAAGATTATGCAGGACGTGAAAAAACATATTTCTTACTTGTAAAATACGAAGTGGATGTTTGAAAACTCAGGGGATATGAATCCCATCGACCATTTAACGCATCAGAACCTTTGAAAAATGATCTTTATTCAAAACCCATGAATATAAACACATTCATATACTCAGGTTGAGCTCAATTATTTGATCGTAAGTAACTGAAGTAGTTTAGATAATATCAGTGTTCGGGTCTTCAACCAAAAAAGAGCTTGTGTTTCGACTAGAAAAACTTAGTATAAAAACTAAGAAGCAAAACTATGACCATTCAGAAAGAAGTTTTTAGCATCAAAAATAGCCTTAAATGGCTGTTCTATCCTTTTCAGTTTCAAAAATTTTTTTTTGATGCGCTTATACAAGGTGAGAAATGTTAAATACCACAAAGGAGAGCTAGATTAATTCGTTATTATTGGTTCCAAATACAAAGTCAATTCATGAGAAGTCGGTTTCACAATACTTCCCAACTGATGATACCAATAGTTATTACGAATTTGTAATATTAAAATACTAAAAATCACAGTTTTTCTGGTGCGATGAGCTATAGCTTGTGAGGATTTAGCTTATATAGATATTAGAAGTATGTTTTGTCTTCTTTAACTTTGTTTTGATAGCTTACTTAGAGTGAGTAATCAGATAGAAGCTCAAAGTTGAACTTTTCGTTGAGCCATTAGCTCTCCTACCTCACTACTTTCCGTTAGTTGGGAGGGAAGTGGGGATCAATCGCGATTGTAATGAGATTTTAGAGCATATTAGGAACAAGCCTGTTAAGCAAAGAGCAGCAAATTTAAATACTGGGATTTTTGTTGCACTAAATGAGCCAGACGTTGAATTGTTTGTCTATTAAAAAGTCAAGGCCGAATAGCTAAAACTGTTGAGTGTGCCTGCCAATTACCAGCATCCCAGCTTCAAACAGGATTTTGGTGAGATTTTTTATTTTTTAGTACATTTCTGAGTAAAAGCCCGGGTAGCTGTAAACTGCTTTGAGATACTTGTCCATCTAATTGAAAGAAACTTTATTGGCAGGCTAGTATTTGCCATATTCGTCAGCATATTTTTGGACTGCATCGTTAGTAAGGTGAATATATTTGTCCATTTTTTTTGTAGTAAACTATTTGCAGCTGGTTCGAATGTAGCCTTCTCTGTAGAACCAAAGTTTGTTGTTGGCGAAAAGAACCCATATTCTTATGTCGAATTTCCGGCCTTCGTATAGCAGTGGATCAATGTACTGTTGCACTATGTAGGTTTTGCTTTAGGGGAAGCTGGTGATGGACTTAGAAATGTGTTGGACAAGTGCAGATTTGGTGGGATGAATAGTTATTCCGTTGCCTCTGTTGGAATCTTATCCAGGTTTGAGTATATACAAGGCATCTTATCCCTAAAAACATCCAAGCACTGTTGTAATGGTCTCTTCATTTGACAAGTTGCTCTTGAAAAGTGTTATTTCTTCTTAGCCAATATGCTTTGTTTGAGGGATGATCTTATTTTTGTCAAGTTTGTTTAGCTAGCAATACTTTTCTACATGAAAAAGCAAATTCTTTTTATCACCTATTTACTAAGAGTTTTAGCAATGGTTGAATAGTTTTGTGCTTTTTGCCTATTGTTTTACAGCAGGTTATGTCGATAGGGTGTTGTGAACTATGTTTTTGATGTTTGTGTAGCTTTTTACTGACCTGTTTTCCTTGAATTTTTAGATAAACTATGTAACTACCTTATGATAAATTATGGGATGTAGCAGCTTGATACAGCTCTAGAGAAAGTTGTTGGATTTGATTTTCAAAAACTGCCTTATTTGCTCAGCTTAGATAGAGTAAATGTCGTTATTGGGTATGATAAAGTTGCCTGGCCATTACAACTTCAATTGTATGGCACAGTTGGATTAAATTTTGGACATCAGCTATAGTTGCGGATGCTGAGTCCAAATCAGGTGAGCTTAGTTTATATCTTACGTTGTCGTCCACCAGCTTCTATTTTTCAGAAGCCTTGCGACTAAGCTACCATTGTTGCCATCTGCTGCGTAAACTTTGTAGTGTCCGCTTGGCATTGGAGTTACTTCTTTCAGCCCTAGATAGTAGATGAAAAGTTTATGGACTTAAGTCTTAAGCAAGTCATTGAATGGCAACTCTTTTTTCTTCCAGTTTTAGTACTTGATCTTGGGCATAATAAATTAGTTGCTTTTCTGCTTGGACTTTAGCTTCTCTTTGCTTTACTTTTATTTTATGCAATATATTGTATGCTGCCCTTTAATGTTCATCTTTTACATCTAATCGTAGGCTTAGCTGAATATATATTTTTGGCTGCCTAGTAATCTCTATTACTGCATTTTCTTCATTCGATAGTAGTTTATAGTCCTCTATATCTTAGACTCATTTTTTAACAGCTGGGAATCAGTAGTGTCCAACACCTTAGAGCCTAGGTTTATTTTGAAGCCTGCTCTGGTATTTTGAATGGGATACTGATAAACTTGGTCACTTTAGCTTACTGCTAGCTTCTCGCTACTTTTAGCTCTACTTAACAGCCCTTTTTGGGCCTAATCATATTCTTGGGTTTTTTTGGGATATATCATCTAGACAACTGCCATATCCTGCAGCAGCTGTGTAGAGGCAACAGATAGTTTAGCCAGTTTGGTTTTTAAGGGGCTTACCATTTTTATTTAAGGGTTGTCCAATATTATTAATGGGGTCTTCGTTTGAGAATTTCGTTTTTGTATACTGGGTTAATGGTTACTTCTGATGGGTACTCTTTAATGCACAAATACTGATTAGTTTGCTAGCAGTTTTTCTTAAAATTTTGTAGATTCTTTCTTGGGCTTGAGTGTAGGGAAGAGAACGTTTTTACTGTTTAATGGTGATTTTCGTTACTTATTAGCTTCAGTAAGCTAAGGCTAATGAATATTTTTTTAGTCCTGGGCAGCAATGCTCTGAAAGGTGTCAATTGATTTTTTCGATCTAAACTTTGTTTGATTGTTTTTTTGCTTTTTGGTGAGAGTCTCGTAGAAATTGATGAGTATTACATCCTAGTAGAGTTTTTAGAGGGAGTGCCTTCTGGAGACTTTGAAAGAGGGTATGATATTCGTTCCAATTTTTTTATGGTTCTACTCGCTCATAATAAAATTAATGCTTAAATTTTGTCAAATCATATAGTAATGTCAAGAGTAATTTTGAACACTTAAATTTCCAAAATCTGCCTTACATAGAACGGAGCTTTGATTAATAATAAATTTTATAATGTAAATTGAATTAACA
>Ga0316217_10003528_pt1 | contig 17707 bp, 17 predicted proteins | sample 1anoAmetaG_FD_203633 | JGI IMG/M metagenome (GOLD analysis project Ga0316217, IMG submission 203633) | Freshwater microbial communities from Trout Bog Lake, Wisconsin, USA - 1anoA | ecosystem: Environmental > Aquatic > Freshwater > Lake > Hypolimnion/Profundal zone | place: USA: Wisconsin...
CACGGCTGTCCGGTTAAAAGTTTAACAGAATCAACTGGTTGCCGGAATCGTCTAAGTCGGACTCGTAGCCGAGTTTCTGAAGTGCCTGTAAAATGGGCGTTTTCTCGAATTGAGTTAGGCTGAGAATCTGTAGGATTTGGTGGAGGTCGGCCTCCAAACCGAGCCGTTTGCGCATGATGGCGACCAAAACGTAGGTGCTCACGGCGATCCAGATCTGAGTTTTCACCGCGTTCTCACTGGTCCCGTAGAATGCTTTGACCCGTAAATGCTGTTTTATCCAGCGAAAAAACAACTCCACGGCCCAGCGCTTCTTGTAGATTTGTGCGATGGTCAGAGCAGGCAAGGTAAAGTTGTTGGTCAGAAACACCAACCGTTTTCCGGTGACGGCATCGAAGTAGGTCACACGGCGAAGGCTGTCTGGATATGCAGTCGCCGAGCCATGAGTAGCCAGAATGACGGTTTGATCCGAACGCACACCTGTGCTTTTATCGACTGGTTGCGAGTAGCGGCGCTGAAGCAGCACGTTTCTTTTGGTGCGCACCACGAAGAATGCCGAGGCCAGCGTGAACGCATGCAGGCGTTTGAAATCGACGTAGCCGCGATCCATCACGTAAAAGGAACCAGCTTCAAGTATGAGCTGATCGAGGATGTTTACGTCATGCACCTTGCCGTTCGTAATCCGAATAAACATGGGAATGTTGCCGTGCAAGTCCAGTAGGGTATGCATCTTGACGGCACCCTTGTGCTTGCGGAACTTGGCCCAAGGGAACACCGACAGACAAAGATCGATGGTCGTCGAATCCAGCGCATACAGGCTCTGATTGAGGTCGATGCCGAGGGGGTCGCTTACGTACAAAGGCCGCGCAATGCTGATCAGGATCTGGGCGAAATCCGCATAGATCCGCCAGTCTCGCGATTCATTGGCATCGGCCAGCGTGGAGCGCACCACGCTACCCCGGAACCCCATATGGTAGAGTTTGCCGCCTACGGCCTTGAGACATGCCTCGATGTCGCGCAGGCTTTCGCGATAGGTTAACTGGGCAAAGGACATGGCCAAGTACTGATCCCAGCAGGAGAATTCTTTGGTGTAGCGGTCCCCGCCATAACGGGCCACGCATTTCTGGAATTCCTTATGGGGCAGATGCTCGATCAACTGGGAAAACACGGTCCGGCCAGCGTTCATTCCGCATTGTTGCTCCCCTTGGACCGCGCAACCAAATCTCCTCGGTTTTTCAATTTCAAATCGTTCCCGGCTCGATATAAGTCTATCCGCTATGTAATCAGATGCTTACTATAACTCTCAACATTTTTCTCCGGACAGCCGTGCTTTTTCTTGATAGTTTCACTTACAACCGCTTCGGCAGCGTGACTCCAGAGGCCCAAGAGGATTCTGTTACTTGTCCGATAGACTGCAAGTCGCGCCTTGATTGGCTCAGACTTGACAGCACAAATCCACCACGTGCGTACAAACAGCTTGCGCAAGTCTATTCCACGTCAGGCGAGACATCTAACTCTCGCGAAGTTCTCTACCACCTTGAAGGCCTATTGCGTCGACGCCAAACAGAGAGCGAAAGAAATCTTCTTCTTAGCTGTGGAAGGTGGGTATTGAATCAATGCTTGAAATCGACGATTGGCTACGGATATAAGCTGTGGAGAACCCTCTATTGGATGTTTCCTCTCTGTGCGCTGGGATGGGTGATTTCATACAGTGGGTATTATGCCAAGGTTGTTGTTCCAGCGGACAAAGATGCATATTGCTTTTCTGTGAAGTATGGATATGTTCCAAACAGTTACCCGCGTTTCAGCGCGACAATGTTCACGATTGAGCACACCCTTCCTGTGGTTAATTTCGACATGTCCAACCACTGGTCTGCTGGCGGAAGCCCACAAGATTCCGTACATCTATGTTTTGCCATCTGGGTCCGCTTATGGCTCGTAGCCCAGCGTCTCTTGGGGTGGTTATTATCTCTGTTCTTCGTCGCAGGGATCACTGGCTTGGTAAAGAGTGACAAGTGAAGGTCCCGACCGGAATGTGAATCGTCGAACGCTCAGTCGGGCAGATTTGTATATACATGTCGGCAAGTGCAATGAAATCTGCCAAATGAGTATGTCTACCCCCCTGGATGACATGAATCTGTAACGGAGAACTATAAGCGCCAGCGATTTTGCCAAATCGTATACTGCAATGTACACTCCTGTACGTGGAGGCATTCCATGAAGAACGGCAAAATCGCTCCTCCGGGTTACGTGCTCCCCAATCGGCCCCGCTGGCAGGGCGGCTGGAATCTCCGCTCGCTTTTCGGAGCACTTCTCGCCTTTACGCTCGTTGCGGGCGCGGCGACCGAGTGGCTCGCGATTCGACTTCACAACCCCATCGAAATGGGAGAACCACTTTTCCGGCTTTCCGGCACGCTGGTCTATCAGCCCTTCGCTGCCCTGATGCTCTGGAAGCATTTCGCCGGCAGTCGTCTCATCAGCTCCGGTGTTCGCATGGATCTCTGGATCGCCCTCGGCGTAACCATCGTCGGAGGGCTTTTCCTTGCCTATCTGACCTACTGGTTCCTCTCGCTCATCCGCGACCGCAAGAGCACCGATAGCCTTATGAACCTGCATGGCTCGGCAACCTGGGCAACGCGCGAAGACATCGAGAAGCTCGGCCTGTTCGACGCTACCGATGGTGTCTACATCGGCGGTTGGCGCGATCCGAAGACTGAGGAGATTCATTACCTGCTCCACTCGGGCGCGGAGCCGGTCCTGCTCTTTGCGCCCAGTCGGAGCGGCAAGGGCGTCTCCGCCATCATCCCGACGCTCTGCCAATGGCGGCAGAGCGTCTTCGTCTACGATCTCAAGGGCGAGAACTGGGAGAAGTCTGCGGGCTTTCGTCACGCCATCGGCCAGCGTGTTCTCAAGTTTGCGCCAACCCTGCCAGCAGAGAGTTGCTGCTACAACCCACTCTCTGAAATCCGCTGGGAGACGGACTACGAGGTCGCCGACGCCCAGACCATCGCCAACGCCGTCATCCGCCACGGCGACGACGACAACCTCTACAAGCACTTCGAGGACGCCGCTGTCGATCTTGTCTCGGCTGGCATCATCCATCTTGGCTACGTCTACCGGAATCTAGTCCAGCACCGCGAACCGACACTCCCCGATGTGCTCGCTCACTACTCAACTCCGGGCATGGACTTCACTGATGTGCTGGTCGAGATGCAGAAGACCGTCCATATGCCCGGCGGGAAATCTGAGCCGCGACTTCACTGGTCCGATCAGAATGGCAAACCAACATTCACGCACCCTTATGTGAGCAAGGCGGTTCAGCGGCAACTGAATCGCGCCGACCGAGAGGCCTCGAGCATTCAGTCGAGCATCGTCACTCCGATGACGCTCTATGACGACCCAATCGTTCAGAAGACCGTTTCGCGCTCGGACTTCCGTGTGAGCGACCTTGTCTATGGCAAATCGCCGATGAGCCTCTACTTCAAAATTCCACAGCCGGACCGCGACCGGCTCCGCCCGCTCGTCCGGCTGATGCTTCAGCTCATCTTCAACCGGCTGATGGAGCAGCTTGACCAGAACCGCCACCATCTATTGTTGATGCTCGACGAGTTCCCGGAACTCAGGAAGATTCCGAATCTGGCATCCGCGATGAGCCTGATGGCCGGATACAAAATCAAGCCTTATCTGATCGCACAGACGCTTACGCAGATCGTCGAGGAGTACGGCCCGAACGAGTCCATCACGGACAACTGCTACATTAAGGCCGCCTTCCAGACCGACAATCTCCAGACCTGCAAGAATCTCTCCGAGCTGAGCGGCAACATGACCGTCGAGAAAGAGACGGTCAACTACAGCGGCCAGCGCACCGACTTCTACCTCAAACACATCTTCCGCAGTGTTGAGCAAATCCAGCGCCCACTCATCACCGTCGATGAAATCCGCCGCATCAAGCCTCCGCTCAAAGCCACGAACGACCCCAACAGCAAGATCATTGCCCCCGGCGACATGCTCATCTTCATCAACGGGGTCGCGCCCATCTACGGCGTCCAGAGCCTTTACTTCACGAACGAAATGCTTCTGGCCCGCACCAAACTCAAGCCGCCAGTTTTCCCTACGGCGGCCGACCAGGCCGCGGGACATCCGGCAGCCGCTCAACACGAAGAAAGTGAATTCGCAACCATTGTTCGAGGAGCACTCGACGAAATCAATTTTGAGGAGAGGCTCAATGGAAATTCTTAACCAGGTCATTCTTGCCGGCAATCTGACCGACCAGCCGAGTGTCTCCGACGCTGGCGGCCGTCAGTTCATTCGCGCCCGCCTTGCCCAGAGCTGGTTCTACGAGACCCAGGGTAAAACAGTCGAGCACCGACAGTTCATTCCTCTCACCTTCTTTGGGGAAAGCACCATCGCCGCCAAATCCTTCCAGAAGGGCGACAACATCCATGTGACTGGTCAGCTTATCCGGCGCGATGCTCGCCCACGACCCGAAGAAGCGAATACTGGCCGGGAGCCGGGCACGATCTACGAGATCCACGTCATCCGTGCCTTCCGCATTGCTACTGGCTCGAAGCCGGATGAAATCGCAACTCACCAAAACGAGATTCGCCGCATGAACGACGCGAAGCGCGTCCCGTCCTTCCTTGAGGAGAGCATCCGTGATTGGCCCGTTTAAGCGTTGCATCGCTCGAATTCTTCGCTGGGTTGCGAGCCTGCGTATGGTCTTTGTGTCGCTTGGCGCTCTGGCAATCGCCGCCATGCTTCTCTGGACCGGCTTCGGTGTCGTCTTCAACTACACGCACTCGGCGCCCTTCGGCCTATACCGTGAGCAATTTGACTCGGAGGCAGGGATTCACGACCCAGCCCCTTACGTTTTCTTTTGCCCGGATCGTCGCTGGCCATCGATGCGGGGCGAGCCAAATTACCGCGATCCCATGCGCACCTGCCCCGATGGATTGTCGCCTCTCATAAAGCCCGTTGTGGCGTGGCCCGGCGATCTTGTCTCGGTCTCTGCCAACGGCATCAGCGTCAACGGACAAATGCTCAAGAACTCCGCGCCGATTGAGCGCGACTCGAAAGGCCAGCAGCTTCACACGTTCGCTGCGGGTGAGTACAGAGTCGGCCCCAAAGAGCTTTGGGTTGTCAGCAGCTTCAGCCCGCGCAGCTTTGACTCCAGATACTTCGGACCAATCCCGCTCAAGAGCGTTCACAGTTGGCTCCGTCCCTTACTTGTTGAACGTGCCTACCATCCGGCACCCGCAGGAGGGCAGGAGCGATGACCATTCAAAAGCTACACTTGCCCGACACTGGGAACTCCATAGCACTCTTCTCAATTGCCGCCCTGATTGGCGGACTTGGTTGGGGCGGCAACCCCGCCCTGCATTTTCTGGCCCTGCTCTACCCATTCGTTTACATCCACTCGCGCCGACGCCTCGACACGCTCAGCGCCGTTTTCTACTACGCCTCTTCCACATGGCCTATCATCCCCGGCGCGCAGAGCTTCTTTCAGACGGGGCATCATCTTGGGAAACCAATTGCGATCTGGATAGCAATCACCGCTCTCGGTTCCTTGCCGTGGATTCTCTTCTACCACCGGCGCTTTCTTCCTCTTTCAGCAATCGCCGCGCTCTTAGCCCTTGCTCTGCCGCCCATGGGCCTTGTGACCGTAGCTCACCCGCTGATCGCCACGGGACTCTGGTTCCCAGGTACTCGCTGGTTCGGACTTGCATTACCGCTCATCTTGATTGCAGCTCACAGGCACTTGGAAACGCCGCTCGTCTTCGCCGTCCTCATCCTGGCCTCTCTCGCTGTTCATGCGCGCTTCGCTCGCCCCATCGCCGATCCGCATATCGTTGTCGTCAATACCAAGGTTGGCAATGGAAGCGGATCAGGTACGCAGGCCGCCGAGCACACATTGCAGCAAATCGCCCTCGCCCATCCCAACACCCTCTTGATCTTCCCGGAATCGGTGATCCCCGATTGGAACGCCATGCACGATGCGCGCTGGGCATCCACCTTTGCACAACTCACTACGCAGCACACAGGCATCCTTATCGGTACGACAATCCCGATTCCAAACACCCAAGCCAACCGCAACGTCCTGCTCTCCCGTGGCTTCACGGAGCATCTCTCCTACGTTCAGCGCGTGCCCATTCCTCTCGGGATGTGGCAGCTTGGCGAATCCCGCCGTGGATTTCCGCTATCGCTTCGTTTTCCAGCCGCAATTCGTGTCTGGAAACGCCGCACAGGAGTTCTTCTCTGCTACGAGCAGATGACTTTCTGGCCTGCTGTCGAAACAATGGCACGAGGCCCTGAGATGCTGATCGCCCCCTCGAATCTCTACTGGGCGCGGAACACATCCGTCCCAGCCATCCAGCATCTTGCCGCCCAGGACTGGGCCGACCTTTGGGCGATTCCGCTCTACGAGGCACGCAATCTATGAAAACAATGCTTGCCGCCGTACTCCTTGTGTTTGTGGCCTATGGCCACGCACAAACGGTGGACATTGCCGCGCTCGGCCGAAAATGCGTACCCGAAGCCCCACTCTCGACGCTCAACGCCATCGTGCGAGTCGAATCTGGCGGCAATCAGAGCGCCATGCAAATCGACTTTCCCAAGACGCTGCTCAAACGATGGCATCTTCCAGCCGGAACCGTCGCGCTCAAACGCCAGCCCGCGAATCCGCAGGAGGCGCTCACATGGCTCCGCTACTTCCAGACCTATGGAATCTATGTCGATCTTGGCCTGATGCAGGTCAGCAGCTACGAATCAAAGCGCCGCGGAATTGATCCTGAATCGCTGCTCGATCCCTGTACCAATCTGCGAGCAGGTTGGCAGATTCTCGAAGATGCATATCGAATTGAGGTCGCCACCTACGGCCCCGGCCAGACTGCCCTCCAGCACGCTCTCTCGCGCTACAACACCGGCAACACCGCACGCGGCTTTGATAACGGCTACGTTCCGAGGGTTCTTGCGGCCCTCCGCCGCCTGCCCATCCCATCCCAATCCAACCCGGAGAAGCGAAAATGATTGACGCAGAGGATTTCCAATTGCCAGGCACCAGCACACCGACAAACAAACTGGGCATTGCAAACCCTCATGCACTTGCCGCAGCAGTGACAGAGTGTTCGTCGCGCCGGCTGGCCGAACTTCAGGCATCGCCCATTCGCGGCGGTTTCGATGCTTCGCACCTTCAGGAGATTCACCGCTACCTCTATCAAGATGTCTATGACTGGGCAGGCGAGTTGCGGCGCATCGAGAAGGGCGGTGCGCCAACTCCGGATATGGAGAGCGCCCTCAATCGCATCTTCGACCGCTTGAACCGCGAAAACCTACTGAAAGGCTTCGACAAGGACGAGTGGATGCGCCGGGCCACTGACTACTCCGAAGAGCTTCGCTCGCTCCACCCGTTTTTTGCAGGCAATGACCTCGCCATCCAGGAATTCGCCACGGAACTGGCCCGCAAGAACAATCTGCAACTCGAATGGCGGGAGGCCCCGGAATCCGCCAATGATGCTGTCGCTTTTGCGGAACAGGCCGAACGCTCGGCGCAATTGCGCCGCCTCATCATGCTCGCCGTCGATGCAGATCCCATTGCTTCAATTACGCAACGCCACCACATTCCCGAACGTGGAAATGAGCTGTCACTCGCAATCCGCGAGCCGCTCATCTGATGCGCATATCACAACGCGATACGCAATGAACCGTACATTTCAGTAATGCAACGTAATCTAGTGGAGTTTTCCGCTATTTAGACGACAGTTTTTTGCGATGTTTTTGTCTGGAAAACTTAAAAAGTCGTGGGCTAACTTGAGCAGTTTCCGCAACTTCAGCGTCCAATAAGGGTTGTACCAAAGAACGACACAAGAGTCCGAGCACGGAGCAAGCGTGTCTCGATAGTCTCTCAATCACATTTGCTTTCTGCCGTACTTTTCGCCCCTTCTTGCGTAATGATGCCTACGACGAATGAGCAGGGAAAGCGACTCGCTTTCCAAACCCATGGCTGCGACGAAATCTCGTACGCTTCGTCGCTCGATCGCTGACGGTCCTGCCCCCCCCCAGATCTGCGAGCAGGACCGCGCTAGGGAGCACGTGCGAATGGCCTTTCTGATCGAACACAAAGCGCAGGTTTTGTACATAACCGCTTCTTCAATAACGGTAAACGGAAAAAGACGCAAGATCGTCATCGAAAGCCGCCCGGAGTATGCCGTTATTTCCCTCCAGGGCCAGAAGGAAAAGTACCCCATCCTCTGGGAACATCTCTTCCAAACCGCGGTGCGGCATCTTGAGTACAACCTGCGTGTTGAAGCCGCAGCCGAGGCGGCCAGCAGGGCAAAAAACAAAAGCCAGCGCAAATAATCCGGCCGGCCAACTACGGCTTTGAGCAATGCTCAGTCAGTCATCATTCTTCACGCTGTTTTGTTGCGGCGCTGAGATGCTTCATCGATGCGAGCAACCAAGTCCTCAGCGCGAAAGTGAGTATACCGCTTGAGCATTTGCATCGACTTGCGCTAGAAGCAAGTCAATTTCTAATTGACAAAATTCGAAAACTAACAGCAACCAGTATCGCTCATGCCGCGTCTATTGAAATGTACACGCCAAACGCCGTTGATACCAAGGAATTGGTTAGTCGGTTTATCCGCGGCGGTCTGAATCTGAGGAGGTGCGAAAATGTCCAGAAGGATCTTACGACTGCCGAATGTACTTGACCGAACTGGCCTTTCCCGCAGCACGGTCTATCAACGGGTGAGCGAGGGGCGCTTTCCAAGGCCCGTATCGTTAGGTGACCGGGCAGTTGGCTGGGTGGAATCGGATATCGAGGAGTGGATCAACCGACAAATCGAGAACAGCCGCCTCATCCGGTCTGGAGAAGCTGCTCCTTGCTCTTTGTAATCGCGGGAGCAGCTCCTGATTTCTCAGCGACCAATGACTCGACTTCTGTGCCGGCCATGCAGCCGGGACGTTCCGGGAACGGAAAAGATCGTGGTTGCAAACAGCCAAGAAGATCCGTTCCTTGATTTTCACCGGGCTTGCGACTACTGACAAGGTCGCATGACCTTTATGCGACCTTGGTCTCCAGTTGAATGAGCTTTCCCTTTTTCATCGTCTGCTCCAGGAAGTCAGCCCAATCCTGCATCATATTGGCCCTGGGGGCAAGATAGAGAGCGTGATTGTAGGCCGCGCTCACAGCATTGCGCGGAGCATGAGCCAACTGCAATTCGATGTGGTCGTGGTTGTAACCTTGCTCGTGCAGCAGGGTTGAGGCCAGACCCCTGAACCCATGGCCAGTCATTTCGCCTTTGTAGCCCATTCGCTCCAAAGCCTTCAGGATCGTGTTGTTGCTCATCGGACGCCTCTCGCTGCGTTCGCCCGGAAAAAGCCACTGAGAATTGCCGCTGAGGTGTCTCAGCATTTCGAGCGTTTCAAGGGTCTGCTTCGCCAGCGGAACAATATGAGGAGTCCGCATCTTCATGCGCTCGGCTGGAATGTTCCAGCGAGCGTTTTCCGTGTCGATTTCCTCCCATTTTGCCTCGATCAATTCGGTCGTCCGCACAAATGTCAGCGCCATCAACTTCAGCGCGAAGCGCGTAATGTGTTTTCCTCGGTAGACCTCGATGGCTCTGAGCAGATTGGGGAGTTCCTTGCCTTCGATCCGGGCATAGTTGACCTTGCGAGTGGCCTTCAAAACGTCGCTGGGCCGAATCTCGGCAGCAGGGTTACGCCTGCAAAATCCATGTGCGATGGCATATCGGAACACCTGGCCGGTGGTTTCCAGGGCGCGCTTGGCGATGTCGCGGGCGCCCCGCCCCTCAATGGCCTTCACCATGGCGACAATTCCCGGCGCTTCGATCTCCGCGATTGGCAGTGGTCCGAGGCTGGGCAATATGTCCGCTTCCATGCGGCGTTTCACGTAGGCCATGTGCCTGGGAGTAACGCCACCCTGCCAATGCTGCAACCAGCGGTTTGCAACAGACTGAAATGAATTTTCTACAGCGGCCTTTTCGGCGGTTCTTTGCGCTTTTCGCTCCGCCATCGGATCAACGCCGGTTGCCAGCAAACGGCGGCCTTCGGCATGGCGCGTCCTGGCCATGGCAAGGGGAACATCCGGGTACTTGCCCAGGGCCATCAGCCTTTCTTTTTTCTCAAAGCGGTACGACCACCGCCAGAGTTTGCCACCAGTGGGCATCACCAGAAGGTAAAGCCCACCGCTATCGGTCAATGTGTACGGCTTATCGGCCGGTAGAGACTTCTTGATTGCGGTATCGGAAAGCGGCATATTTCCTCCCTCGAAGGCAATATATACCCTTTTTGACTTTCCATATACCCAAACGTATACCCAAAAATCTCCGGCTTGCACTGGACGGCACTGGACGCTAAAAAACGTAAACCCCAGATTTTCTGGGGTTTATCTTCACTTCTTGGATTTTATCGGAAGCCTTCGGAAGGGGTCGTGGCGGAGAGAGGGGGATTCGAACCCCCGATACAGGTTTTAGCCCGTATAACGGTTTAGCAAACCGCCGCCTTCAGCCGCTCGGCCATCTCTCCGTCTGCAGGGATTATACCGGAACTTGCGCTTGCGGCGCGAAAAGTCTGGCTGATCGCGCCGCTGTTGGTTGTTTCAGGCAGCCGCAGACCCTTCGCAACGCACCCCGGTGCATTATTTCCTTTCTGCCGGAGGCTGGTGTTGATAAATTCACATTTTATGTTTATTGCCCTCAAACCGGACCGGCTGAAGATGAGCTTCGTGCCGCTGATTGCCGCCACCTACTTCATGGTGGCAGGCGGACCCTATGGCATTGAAGACATTCTCGGCGGCGCCGGCTTCTTATACGCCATCCTCATCCTCCTCATCCTGCCCGTTCTCTGGTCTCTGCCCACCGCCCTCATGATCGGAGAACTGGCCAGCGCCATTCCCGCCGAAGGCGGCTTTTACATCTGGGTACGGCGCGCGCTGGGGCCGTTCTGGGGCTATCAGGAGAGCTGGCTCTCGCTCTCGGCCAGCATCTTTGACATGGCCATCTATCCGGCCATCTTCGTCCTTTACCTGGGCAAGTTTTCGCCCGCGCTCACCTCCGGCTGGAAGGGCTATGCCTGGTCCCTGGCGGTGGTCGCGGTTTGCAGCCTCTGGAATCTGCGTGGCGCGCCGGCCGTGGGCAAGGGCTCGGTCTGGCTGTTTGTGCTCTTGCTGGCGCCCTTCGTCTTCTTCGTGGGTCTCGGCCTCTGGCGCGCGCTCACCCTGCACCCCGCCGTGCAATGGGGCTTTTCCGCGTCTGGACACGCCTCCGGCTTCGGCGCCGGCTCGGCCTTTTCCACCGCGGTGCTGGTGGCCATGTGGAATTACATGGGCTGGGACAACGCTTCCACTGTAGCCGGGGAAGTGGAAAATCCGCAGCGCAACTACCCCCGCGCCATGATCGCGGCCACCGTCCTGGTCGCGGTCACTTACATTCTGCCGCTGGCCGCCATGGCCTTGGCCGGTCTCTCCGCGGCCAGCTTCTCCACCGGCGACTGGACGGACGCGGCCAAATCCCTCGGCGGCGCTGGCTATGCCGGAGCGGTGCTGGGCATGGCCGTGGTGGCCGGCGGATGCCTCACCGGCATCGGCATGTTCAACGCGCTGGTCATGAGTTACACGCGCCTGCCCATGGCCATGGCTGAGGACGGCATGTTGCCGCGCGTCGTTGCCCGCCGCAACAGCCGCGGCGTCCCCTGGGTCAGCGTTCTGCTCTGCGGGCTGGCCTGGGCCCTGGCGCTCAAGCTGCCTTTTGAGCGGCTCATCTCCATTGACCTCATCCTCTATGGCTCAAGCCTGCTGCTGGAGTTTGTGGCGCTGGTGGTCCTGCGTCTCCGCGAACCCACCCTGGCGCGCCCCTTCAAGGCCGGCAATCTGGCCTTCGCCTGCCTGCTGGGAGCAGGCCCCGCCGTGCTCATCGCGTATGCGCTCTTTGTCTCGCGCGACGAAAAAATCTTCGGCTCCACCTCGGCGCTGCTGTTTGCCGTTGTCGTGGGCCTGCTGGGGCCGGTGCTGTACTGGCTCACCGCAGTGCCGCTGGAACGGCGCCACTTGGCCGACTTGGATGAGGAGCCCGGCTTGCTCGCACGCAACGAATAAGCCGGGCCCCCGGCCTCGTCCTTGAGACCCGGGGCCCGCCCTCAATCGTCTATTTTGCCGCCGCTTCCAGCCTGGCCTTGTTCTCTAGAAACTGCTTGGCGGAGTGCACCACCTGGTCGCGCGCATAGGCCGCGTCGTGCCAGCCTCTTATCTCTACCCGCTTGCCTTCCAGATCCTTGTAAATTGAGAAAAAGTGCGTGATCTCCTTCAGCATGTGCGGATAGATATCCGTGTAGTTCCACACGTTGTCGAAGCGCGGATTGTTCTTGCCCACCGCCAGCACTTTTTCGTCCAGCACGCCCTGGTCCAGCATCTCCAGAAGCCCAATCGGCCGAACCTCCTGCACGCAGCCGGGAAAACTCGGCCCCGGCACCAGAACCAGCACGTCCAGCGGGTCGCCGTCGTCGCTCAGCGTCGAGGGAATAAACCCGTAATCGCCGGGGTAGTGCACCGGGGAATGCAGGTTCCGGTCCAGCTTGAATACATGCAACTGCTTGTCGTATTCAAACTTCTGCGTTCCATCTTTGGGAATCTCAACCACCGTGCGAAACACCTCCGGGGACCGGTCGCCGATAGGTAGTTCCAGATAATTCACCATTTTCGTTTCTCCTTGGGGGATTGGGGAGCTGGACCGGGCGCTCTGTCTCGGGCCGGTTTTCCTCTGTCACCGGACTTAAGCCGGAACTAATATAATCACGGAAATGAAGGCACATGTCTATGTCACGCTGAAGACATCGGTCCTGGACCCTCAGGGCCAAACCATCCACAACGCCTTGCGCAAGATCGGATTCGCCGATGTAACCGCAGTGCGCCAGGGCAAATACTTCGCCCTCTCCCTCGCCGACGGCCTCTCCGCTGAAGCCGCCCGCGCCCAAGTCGAGCGCATCGCCCGCGAGGTGCTCACCAACCTGATCATCGAAGACTACACCTATACCATCGAGGAATAGCCGCCCGCTCCCGTGCAGCGGTCCGCCCTCGCTCGGGTGGTTTTTCCCCGCGCCTCTTGCTCCCTCCGGGCGAGTGCCGCTTGCGCCTGCGACCAGCTGCGCGGGCCCCCTCGTTCTGCCGCTCCCTCCTCAACTTCTGCAACTCCGCCCAGCCAAAGCGCATGAGCAAGCCCTGCCAAATCGTTTAATTTAGAAGCATGAACATGCGCCGCTGGTTCGCTCTGCTGGTCGTTGCTTCTTCCGCCTTCGCTCAAGGCCCCGATCCCCTCAAGCTTGTCGATCCCATGATCGGAACCGGCCCTGAGGGCCACACCTTCCCCGGTGCGGTCGCGCCCTTCGGCATGGTGCAGCTCTCGCCCGACACGCAGATTCGCCCCTTCAAACAGAGCTACAAGTGGGCCGCCGGATACCGCTATGAAGACTCGACCATCCTCGGCTTCTCCCACACCCATTTTTCCGGCGCGGGCCACAGCGATCTGGGAGACGTGCTGTTGATGCCGGTCAGCGGCCCGGATGTTCCGCTCGAGCCCGGCGACATCGCCAAGACCCAACCCGGCTACCGCTCGCGTTTTTCCCACTCCACCGAGCGCGCCGAGCCCGGCTACTACGCCGTCACCCTTGACGACGCCCACGTCCGCGCCGAGCTCACTGCCACCACCCGCGTCGGCGTGCATCGCTACACCTTTGCCCCCGCCGTCCAGCGTCACGTTCTCCTCGACCTGCGCAGCAGCATTTACAACTATCCCGGCAAGGTCCTCTGGTCCAGCGTCCGCATCCGCAAAGACGGCACGGTCACCGGAATGCGCGAAACCCGCGGCTGGGCGCCGGCCCGCCAGTTGTTCTTCGCCATGCGCTTCTCCGCGCCGCTCTCCGGCCACGCCCTCTATAACCACGAAGAAGATCCGCCGACCTATCACGGCTTCAAAACTCCGGGAACCTCCCCGGAGGACACGCAGGCCATCATGGGCCGCGGCCTTGAAGCCGTCTTCAGCTTTGCGCCCTCCGCCGCTCCGCTCGTCGTCAAAGTCGCCATCTCGCCCGTCAGCGAATACAACGCCATCGCCAACATGGACGCCGAGACCACCGGCTTCGATTTCGACGGCGTGCGCGCCCGCACCCAGACCGCATGGCGCGCCGAACTGAGCCGCATCGAACTGCACGCCTCGCCCGACATGGAGAAGTCACTCTACACCGCGTTCTATCACGCGCTCATGGCGCCCAGCGTCAGCATGGACGTGAACGGCGACTATCGCGGACCCGACGCCCAGGTGCATCGCGCCGCGGGCTTCCGCTTTGTCTCCTCGCTCTCGCTGTGGGACATCTATCGCGCCGAGCAGCCCCTCATCACGCTCATTGAGCCTCCGCAGCGCACCAACGATCTGGTCCGTTCGCTCATCGCCTCGCAGCAGCAGAGTCCCTTCGGCATCCTCCCCATCTGGCAGTTCCAGGGCCAGGAAACCTGGTGCATGATCGGCTATCACGCCGTGCCCATCATCGCCGACGCCTGGATGAAAGGCATTCGCGATTACGATGCAAGGGCCGCCCTCGACGCCATGGTCGCCAGCGCCACGTATGCCCCTTACGGCCATCTCGGCGCGTACATGAAGCTCGGCTACGTTCCCGTCGACATCGACAACGAAGCCGCCTCCAAGACCGTCGAATACTCCTTTGACGACTGGACTATCGCCCGCATGGCCCGCGCCATGGGCAAGCCTTCCATCGCCGCTCAATTTCAAAAGCGCTCCGCCAACTGGCGCAACCTATTCAATGTGCCGGACGGATTCGTCGAGCCGCGTCTCTCCAATGGCGACTATCGCAAGCCCTTCGATCCGGCAGCCGCCGAGGGCGCCAGCGGATTCACCGAGGGCAACTCATGGCAGTACTCCTGGTACCAGCCGCAGGACGAGCAGGGCATGATCCAGTTGCTGGGCGGCAATCAGAAACTGGTCGCCAAGCTCGACGAAATGTTCGACCAGAAAGTGGACCCCGCGCAGTACGCCAACATTGAAGACATCTCCGGCATGATCGGCCAGTACATTCACGGCAACGAGCCCAGCCATCACCTGCCCTATCTCTACATGTACGCCAACGCGCCCCTCAAAACTCAGTCGCGGCTCAAGCAGATCGTGGACTCGCAGTATAAGCCCACTCCCGACGGCCTGGTCGGCAACGACGATCTCGGCCAAATGTCGGCCTGGGTGCTGTTTACTTCTCTCGGCTTTTATCCCGTAGCGCCGGGCTCCAATCAGTACGTGCTCGGCCGTCCCTTTGTTGATCGCGCCGTCCTCCATCTGCCCAACGGAAAATCCCTCACGGTCTTAAGCGTAGGCATGAACGAGGCACAAGGCTTTGTGAAAGACGTGCTCCTCAACGGCCATTCTCTCGACCGTACTTATGTAACTCATGAGGAACTCATGCATGGCGGGGAGCTGAAGTTCGTCTTCAGCACGGAGAAGGACGCCACCTGGTCCCACCGCGTCCTCATGCCACCCTTCTCCGAAACCGCCGTTCACTAACGAGAACCCTGCCCGGCAACCTGCCGCCCATCGAGAAACCGTCCGCCGCTCCGTCTCTGAGTCGGCGGTGGTGGTGGTCTCTTGGGGATGCGGATAGAATGGCTACGCGTTTAAACCTTTGACACAACGCGAGGGCAAATGGCTCAAACAAACGATGCGGATGCGAAGCTGGATGACAAGATCGCGAACGCACAGATGGTAAATTTCGTGCTTTCGGGGATTGCCGTTGTGGCGGCACTGTGTATGTGGATGGGTGGCCCCGCTCTACAAGTTCCATCGGAAATTGTGCTCGCGCTGTTGCCCGTGGTGTTGATCTGCCTTGTGAACAATAAGCCACTGTTATACGCAGTCGGTACGCGGAGACGAGATCCACTGGAACAACGCACTGACCTTATATTTGCCTTTTTTGTTTGCGTAGCAAGCTTGGCCTTTGGAAATCAAGATGTCCACTTCTTGGGGACAGAAATGCAGCTCGAATATGCTTTGCTGGGCGGGCTGCTCGGCTGCCTTGTTATCTACTCGGCAGCGCGGCAAAACCCGCAGGTCTGGAGCGCGATGTTCGGTATGCTCCTGTGCGCGGGCTCTTATGGCTGGGGACTGGCGCGCGTTGTCGACAGCTTGCCGGATAAATCACCTCCGGCGCACTACACGACAACGGTGACGAACAAATACGAAACGTATCACCGCGGAACTTCCTACCATCTGGCTCTTGCCCCGTGGGGACCGGCACAGTGGTCTGACAGCCTGACCGTCTCGCAAGCGGTATACGACAGTACGCTGATCGGCGGTCAGGCGTGCCTAGAACTTTATCCGGGTCTGTTGCATCTGCCCTGGTACCGCATGGTGGCGTGCGACTCTACCGGCCAGCAGCCTGTGACCGGCGATCAGTGATCGGGAGTGATTACAGGATTACGTCGCCGATTCCGGATTCGCATCCAAATCCGGCTCGGTCCACAGCAGAATCGTCCGTGGCAGCGTGACAAACACAAACATCGTCATCGCCAGCAGTACCCACGGCAGCGCCGGGAAGCGGCCCCACAAGTTCGCCGGGAGCACCAGCGCAATCTGACTCGGCCCCACGCGGGCAAGCCCCACCAGCAGCCCCGCCAGCGCGCAGTACGACGCCACGCGATACGCCACGTAGTGCGCATGGTCCCGCCGGTGCATCTCGCGCTCATCCCCGCGCGTACCCATATCGCCGGCAATCCCCGTGAACACAATCCACAGCCCGCAGAACACCATCCCACATCCGGCCACCATCCACGCGCCAGCGCTCATCCTCTCCAGCGGGGAAGCAGCGCCCAGCAGAAACATGGCCACCACAGCGTACGTCAGCACCACAAAACCCCGCCGCCGCGCCCGCGACGCAAACGGGATACGAATCTTCCCAATCGTGTATTCGCTCTTCATGCTCTCTCCTTGGCTGCGCCCTGCCCGTACACCTGCTCACTCAGCGCCTTCAACGGCTCGGTTGAGAAGACAGCTTCCACCGGCAGTCCAAAATAGGCGGCAATCGCAAACGCCAGCTTCAGGCTTGGTCCGTACTCGCCGCGCTCCAGGAAGCCGATCGTCTGGTAGTTCACGCCCACCGCGTCTGCCAGCGCCTGCCGGCTGATGCCGCGCTCGGCCCGCAGCACAGCGATGCGGTTATACAGCCCGCTCTCGCCCGGTGAATCGGGATGTGATCCGTTGTTACCCACGACATAATATTGCGTTAACACAATAAACTTGTCAAGATAAAAAATAAACTAGATATCTCCCCGCCGCCCAGGCAAACTACGAACCCCCTGACGCGCAAGCGTCGGCTGCCCCACCGCAGGTGGTTGCAGATAATTACCGCGGTTTGTCGCACAATCATCTCAATACCCTCCCTCAGGCGGACATCTCATCCCTGCCGTGCTCTTTTTTGAGTGCGCGCCAGGGACCGTACGCTGTTTTTCGGGAGGGCAACGTCCCGCGATGCGGCACGAATCGGAGAAAACAGCCCCAAAACGGCTCGTAACTGCTTACCGCAGAGGATTCTGCAAATAACTTCAATGTTTAGAGGATTTTGCAGCGGCACCCCCACCGTAACTCCATGAAAACGAGGATTTTATTCCCAAAATACCAGTGGGGGGGGGGAGCCCCCCGCTGCGCCA
>Ga0316217_10003529_pt1 | contig 17707 bp, 18 predicted proteins | sample 1anoAmetaG_FD_203633 | JGI IMG/M metagenome (GOLD analysis project Ga0316217, IMG submission 203633) | Freshwater microbial communities from Trout Bog Lake, Wisconsin, USA - 1anoA | ecosystem: Environmental > Aquatic > Freshwater > Lake > Hypolimnion/Profundal zone | place: USA: Wisconsin...
GCTGCTCAAGGAATGTGTTGTTCCGAATGACGAATCCGGAACCCGAACGGCTGATATTGTAGAGTACGGTTCGGGGAACTTTGGCAGTCGGGTCGACTCCAATGCCGGCTATCGGCGTCGACAAAACGAGCGAAATGCCTTGAGGAACGCGGCTCATCGATGCAATGGTGGCGTTGCCCAGGATCTTTCCGCTCACAGAGTCGTACGCCTGGATCGTATCGCCTACCGCATAGTTGTCCGCTCGCTGCGTTGCTATGATATTGGTATCGCTCTGAACCGCAACGACCGCGCTTTGCGCGCAGTAGATGTGAATGCTGTCGTCCATCAGGCCTTCGAATACACAGTTTTCGATGGTCGGCCCCACCCTGTTGTCGTGGCAGTGAATACCGTCGCTGCGAGAACTCATCACGCGGTTCGTTCCGGGCCGGTTAAGGATGCGAACACCTTTAAAGTTAATCTTGCCGGTGTTGAAGAAGAGACGAAAGCACATGCAGGGAGACGTGTAGATTGTGATGTTCTCGAAGGTGATATCCGAGCAGAGGAACATATTGAACAGCATGCCGGTCTTGAAGCCCTTGACGCCTTCATCGGTTGGCAGGAACGATCGATCGCCGACAGCCACATTCCGCAGATCCCATTGAAACGATGGTTTGACTGTGATTCGATAGATCCGGTCGAGTCCTTCGACGGCTTCGACCGACTGTAAAAAGAGGAAGCTGCCAACAGTCGGCTTGAGGCCATGCCCAGTCGGTCCAAGAATGGAGATCCACCATTGGTCTGCCGGACCGGAGGCAGGCGGGTCATATCCGGGCATGAGCGCCAGATCGAATGTCGCCTTGCCCGGGTCCACGGCCACAATATTGCCCTGAGTATAGGGCAATTTGGGGTACTCGATAGTCAGGCCTCGCACGACGCAGCGCTTGCAATCCGTAAATGCGAACGCGCTTTCCGGCGCTTGCAGAAGCAGCATTGCCCCCTTGCCATCGACCTCCAGGTCCTGCGCCTTATTTATTGCCAGGGTTGGCGAAGCCGAATCGTACGCCAGGAAATAGGACTTGCCCTTGGAAAAAACAACCTGCGCCGGCTTGCCAAGCGCCACCGCATCGGAAACCGCCTTGCGAACCGCCGGCCCATCGTCGCTGACGCCGTCGCCTTTGGCTCCGTATTTGTCCACCGAAAAGACAGTCGGCGCCGCGATAGCGGCCGAAGCTATAAGGAGAAGACTGGCGAGAGTGATTATCGTCAAGAGCGATGTAAGTTTCATAGTTTGTGAACCGTTGCAATCCTGCACCCTATGTTATCTCGCCCACCGGCGATCTCCTGCTTGAATGATCGATTTCAATGCACAATGACATTAGCGTGGCATTTCGGTAATCAAACACCACCCCAGCCTAAAGTCTGCGGCTAATATCGGCGCATTGCCACTCCGTGGCATTAGATTGTGGTATGGGCCTCCGCGCACGTCTCGCCAACAACTGCCGCTCAGCGCCCCATCTGTCATTTCGATGGCGCAGAGAAATCTCGCGATGGCAATAAATTTACCAAACGCATTGACAGATATTTGGCTATATGGTAAAATAGCCAAATATCAAAAGAGGAGTAGCAGACCATGACAAGAGATTTTCCGGCTTATCGAAACGAACTTAAGGGGCTGATCGGGAAATTGCGCAAGCAGGCGCCCGAGGCGATGGCGGGTTTTGGACAGCTCCACGAAGGCGCCATGAAGGCGGGCGCGCTGAGTGTCAAGCAGAAAGAGCTTATTTCTATTGGGATTGGAATCACGCAGCACTGTGACGGCTGCATCGCGTTCCATATGCACGAAGCGCTCGTCGAGGGAGCAACGCGCCAGGAGATTGTCGAGGCGATCGGCGTTGGAATTATGATGGGAGGCGGACCGAGCCTGATGTACAGCGCTCACGCCATGGATGCGTTGGATCAATTCGAGGCCGCAGGAATAGGCGCCGCAAAGGCATCGTGATGAAGACAACGGAATTCCAATCGGAGCCGTCTCTTGAGATGACTGAGCAGGTCATGAAGGCGCTTGCCCATCGCAGCCGCCTGCTGATCGTTGAAACGATCGGTCGCGGCGAGGCGTGCGTTTCCGATCTTCAGCAAGTGGTAGGCTCGGACATGTCGACAGTGTCCAAGCACCTGACCGTGCTGAAGAATGCGGGGGTCGTCGAAGATCGCAAGGCCGGCTTACAGGTGTATTATCGGCTCAGAATTCCCTGTATCGCGGACTTCGTGCACTGTATTGGGTCGGTTATGGCAGGGCTGCCGGTAAAGCTGCCTCCCGAACTGCTGAAGAATGTGACAGGGATAAACGTCCAATGAAGAACAGTTCCAACGCCCGAGGCGCCGTCGGCGCAGTATTCTCGGCGCTTCTGGCATTCGGTGCTCTAGCGCGGCCTGCCGTCGCCGCCAGCAGTTCCTTCACCCTCGACCGCGCGGTTGCAGAGGCGATTCGCACAAGCGACGACCTGGCCCTTGCCGCAAAACAGGTCGAGATAGACCGGCGCCAGGCAGGAATTGATGCTTCCCGCGCCCTTCCCACCCTGAACGCCAATGCTGCCGCGACGCATTACGATGGGGCGAGCACGGTTTCTCTGTCGAGCGCCGGCCCGCAGATCGAACTGCTACGAAACCACTCGGAAGACCTGTGGTTCGCAGTGGCCCTGCCGCTGGACATTACCGGGCAGGTAAGCGCGTCTGTCCGGCAGGCCCGGATTCAGACGGCTATCGACGAGCTGGCATTAAGGCTAAAACAAATCGCAATTGTGCTGCGCGCCAAGCGGACGTATTACGATGTGCTCCGAGCCGAACATCGGGTACATGTGGCCCAAAGCGCCCTGGACTCGGCGATAGCTCAGCAAGTGCTGGCTGCCAAGCTTGTCGCACAGGAGATGGGGCAAAAGATTGACCTGCACCGCGCGGACACACAGGTTGCAGTGGCGCAGCAAGATCTGATGCGGGCCCAAGTCGGCTTCGATATTGCCCGTCAGGTATTCAACGATCTCGTCGGCCGGCCGCTTGCAGACGATGTCAATCTCGACGAAACTGCGGGAGTTTCTCCAACAGCGCCGCTTTCGAGCAAGATCGACCCTTCTGAACTGGTCAAGGATCTCGATCGCGCCCATAGCGCGCGCCCGGACCTGATCGCCGCCGACCTGGCCAGAAGAGCAGCAAAGATCGGAGTCAAACTCGCCCGAACCGGCCTGGATCCGACCGTATCCATAAATGCCTCCACGCATTATCTCCCTACAACATCGTTCATGATGCCTCGAGACCGAACCGCCGACGTGACAATCATGTTGAATGTGCCGCTCTATGACGGCGGCGCCACGCGCGATCGCGTGGCAGTAGCGAAGGCATCCGAGGAACAAGCATCCATTTCCCTCGACAAGGCGACAAGGAGCGCAGATCTTGCCGTTCGCCAGGCCTATTACAATCGGGCCTCCGCGGCTGGGCAGATCGGAGCCGCCAACACGGCTTTGACCGAAGCAGAGGCCGCCAGAAGGCTCGCACAAACACGATACGAGGGGCAGGTCGGTATTTACCTCGAGGTCACGGATTCCCAGAGCGCGCTGGTAACGGCGCAAAACAATCAGATCAATGCCGTATACGATTACCTCATCGCTGGAGCACAGCTTGAGTACGAAATCGGCGCCACGGAGATATCCAAATGAATCATTTAACCAGGTCAATAAATCTCATAGCAACCATGATCCTTATCGCGACCCTGAACGCAGGTTGCCGGGGAAACTCAGGGGAGCATGCGGTTTCACAACCTCAACCAATGCCTGTCTCTGTACAGGTTGCTACTGTCGCGGCAAGCAGCGTGCCGCACTGGACGGATGCCACGGGCAATGTGTCGGCTGAACTGACGACAGACATCTCGACACGATCGCCTGGGCGAGTAACGGCCATCACTGTCAAAGAGGGCGATCGCATTCGAAAAGGACAGCCACTCGTGTATCTGGACGCCCACGACCTCGATGCATCCATCGCAGAGGCCGGAGCCGATGTGCAGGCATCGGCGACTGGCTATCAAAGCGCTGCGATCGCCGCGAATATGGCTGCCGCCACGAGCCGGGCGAAGATAGAAACAGCCAAAGCGCAGGTCGAGCAAGCAAAGGCGGCGCTGGCAACAATGATAGCCAAGCGCGATCTTGTTAACGCCGGTCCCCGCTCACAAGAACGGGCCGAGGCCGAGCAAAACAGCGCTCGCGCCAACGCGGCCCTGGTTCTGGCGCGCAAAACGTATGACCGCATGGCTAGTCTTTACAAGAACGATGCGATTACGGGGCAGCAACTCGACTCGGCCAAGAGCGAGCTCGACTCCGCTCAGGCCGCGTATCAATTCGCCGTTCAACAGCAAAGTTTGACCGATGAAGGCAGCCGTGCCGAGGACAAAAAGGCGGCGGACGCGTCGGTTGCCCAGGCGCAGGCAGGCTTATACGCGGCCATCGCGGCCCTGCAGCAGGCAAGCGCCGAAGCATTGATTGTCAATGTCCGCCGCGCTGACATGCGGCAGACGCAAGCTCAGATCGGCAGGTCGCGGGCTGCGCTAAGCGCAGCCGTTGCCAACCGAACGTATTCGACAATCTTCGCGCCGTTCGACGGCGTCGTCACGCAACGCCTTGCCGACCCCGGCGCGATGGCCGGTCCGGGAGTCCCCCTTCTGCGCGTGCAGGGTGGCGACCTCAGGATTGAAGCAGTCGTCCCGGAGAGCGCGCTGTCCTCGGTCCATGCCGGCGCATCGATCCCTGTTTCGCTGGACGCCCTCGGAGGCAAGTCGTTTTCTGCCTTAGTGATCGATATCTCGCCTCAAGGCGATCCGGCCAGCCACACGTTCCTGATAAAGGCTCGGCTGCCCAGATCGAGCAGCGCTCGCGCCGGCATGTTCGGACGAGTTCGCTTGAACGCGGGCAGCGAGCGTTCCATGCTCATCCCCGCCGCGTCAGTCGTTGATCGCGAGGGGCTGACCTACGTCTTTCTCGTGCAGGGCGATATCGCCAAGCTGCGCCTTGTCAGCACGGGCAGTTCTATCGGAAACAGCGTAGCTGTCCTCAGCGGTCTGCAGAGCGGCGACAGGATTGCGATGTCGAACATCGACAAACTAACGGACAACGCTCGCATATCGGAGGTTAAGTAGCCGGTATGTTAAGCACCACCGAGAAACCGGAAAGCCTGGGTATCGCAGGCCGCATTGCCTCGATGTTCATTCAATCGAAGCTGACGCCGCTGCTGATTATCAGCGCCATTCTTCTGGGCGTATTCGCGGTGCTCCAGACGCCGCGCGAGGAAGAGCCGCAGATCATCGTCCCGATGATGGATGTGATCGTCCAAATGCCGGGCGCCTCGCCCCAGGACGTCGAGCGCCGCGTCACCTCTCCAATGGAAAAACTGATCTGGGAAATTCCAGGGGTCGAATATGTCTATTCGACGACCAGCCCCGGGCAGTCGATGGTCATCGTGCGCTACTACGTGGGGCAGGACCAGACGGCCAGCATGGTCAAACTGCGCGAAAAGCTGCAGTCGCATTACGATATCATTCCGCCCGGCGCCTCGCAGCCGATCATCAAGGCGCGATCGATCGACGATGTGCCGATATTGGCAGTGACGCTCCACAGCCCACACTATGACGACTATGCTCTGCGCCTGATGGCGCTGAGAGTCGAGGACGCGATCAAGCAGGTCGACAATGTATCCGAGACCGACATTATCGGCGGTCGCCACCGCGAAATTCGCGCCGTACTCGACAGCGACAAGATGAATGCCTACGGCGTGACGTCGACGGGCATCGCGAGCGCACTCCAGGCACAAAACAGCCGGCAGACCACCGGAACCTTTGCGGGTCCGTCCGGCGATTCGACAGTGCGCGTAGGGCAGTTTCTCAAACAGCCGGACCAGGTTGCCAGCGCCGTGGTAGCGACGCAGAACGGCCGGCCGGTCTTCCTGTCGGACGTCGCCAAAGTGAAGGACGGTCCCGACGATCCTACCGCCTATATCAGCTTTGGCGAGGGGCGCGCATCGACTGCGGCAGGAAGCGCGCTGCCGGCAATCGAGCCCGCCGTCACGATTTCGGTGGCAAAAAGGCCCGGAAAGAACGCAGTAGACATCGCCGATCGCGTGCTTGAAAAAGTGAACTCGCTAAAAGGGACGATCCTTCCGGCCGACGTTACTGTGACCGTCACCAGGAATTATGGGGAGACGGCGACGGAGAAGTCCAACGACCTGCTTTTTCACATGCTGCTCGCGGTCGTCTCTGTCTCGCTGCTGATCGCGTTCACTCTGGGGCGCCGCGAGTCGATTGTCGTCGCCGTGGCGATCCCGGTGACCCTGGCGCTGACATTGCTTGTTTTCTACCTCATTGGCTACACGCTCAACCGGATCACGCTTTTCGCGCTGATCTTCTCGATCGGCATCCTGGTCGACGATGCCATCGTGGTGGTCGAAAATATTGTCAGGCATTACCGGACGCCATGCGATCCGCCGAAAACGCTTCTTGAGACGACCATACAGGCCGTGGACGAAGTCGGCAATCCGACGATACTTGCGACATTCACGGTGATTGCATCGATCCTTCCACTGGCATTCGTCGGCGGGCTGATGGGGCCGTATATGCGTCCGATCCCGGTGGGCGCCAGCGCAGCCATGTTGTTTTCCCTGGCAGTCGCATTCATTGTCACGCCCTATCTGGCAGTTCGCCTTCTGGGCAAAGAGAAGGAGAAAGCGAGCGAGAATGAGAACGTAAGTTGCCCGCCGGAAGACTGGGCGGCAAGGTCCTACCGCCGCGCGATGGCCCCACTCATTCGTCTGCCTTGGGCGCGTGTCGCATTCCTGGCAACCCTCGTGCTTCTTCTCGTTGGCGCCTGCAGCTTGTTTTCCATGAAGCTCGTCACGGTCAAAATGCTGCCGTTCGATAACAAGAACGAGTTTCAGGTAATCGTCGACATGCCATCGGGAACCACTCTCGAACAGACCGCGGCCGCCACGCGCGCTATTGCCGACTATGTCGCGACGGCGCCGGAGGTAAAAGACTACGAAATGTATGTGGGCGCGGCAAGCCCGTTCAACTTCAACGGACTCGTACGACACTACTTCTACCGCAGTCAGGCGTACCAGGCCGATATCCAGGTCAACCTGGTCGGCAAAAGCGAGCGCAAGGCTCAGAGCCACGATATAGTCAAGCGTCTTCGCCCCGGCATTGCCGCTATCGCCAAGACTTGGGGCATACGCGTGAAAGTCGCCGAGGTGCCTCCAGGCCCTCCCGTCCTTGAAACGCTGGTGGCGGAGATCTACGGCCCCACCCCCGCCGAACGCCTTGCGATCGCGAGCAAGGTCAAGGGCGTCTTCGCATCGGCCTCAGGCGTAACGGATGTCGACTGGTATGTGGATGACGACCGGTCTACATACGATTTTGTCGTGGACAAGGAGAAGGCGGCCCTGGCGGGCGTGGATGAGGCGGCGGTCGAGCAGACTCTGGCGACCGCAATGTCGGGCCAATCGATAGGCCTCGCCCATGATGAAGGCGCACGGGAAGATGTACCGATCACGCTTCGTCTTCCGCGAATTGAGCGAAGCAGCCTGAGCGCACTGACCAGCCTCTATGTTCCTTCCCGCACGGGATCTCCAGTTCCGCTCTCCGAGCTAGTTACGATCGGCGCCGGAAACAACCAGAAAGCTATCTACCACAAGAATCTGCTGCCGGTCGTCTATGTGACTGGCGACGTGACCGGCAGGCAGGAAAGCCCCGTCTATGCCATCCTGGCAATGAACCCAAAACTATCAGCAATACCAATTGCTGAAGGCGGCAAATTGAACGTGTTGAGCATCCATCCGCCCTTCACCACCGACAAGCCCGCGATGAAGTGGGACGGCGAATGGTTCATTACCTATGAAGTCTTCCGCGACATGGGCATCGCGTTTGCGATCGTCATGGTGCTCATCTACGTTCTCGTAGTCGGCTGGTTTCAATCCTTCAAGGTCCCGATCGCGATCATGGCTCCGATCCCGCTCACTCTTATCGGCATCCTGCCGGCGCACGCCCTGATGGGCGCGTACTTCACGGCCACATCGATGATCGGAATCATTGCCGGAGCCGGGATCATCACACGCAACTCGATTATCCTGGTCGACTTCATCGAGCTTCGCCTGCGGCAGGGCATGCCGCTCGAGCAAGCCGTGGTCGATGCCGGCGCAGTCCGTTTCAGGCCAATCCTTTTGACCGCCGCGGCGGTTGCGGTAGGGGCGTTCGTCATTCTGCTCGACCCTATATTCCAGGGCCTGGCGATCTCGCTGATGGCGGGAGCATTCGCTTCGACATTGCTCTCGCTCCCGGCTGTTCCAATTTTGTATTACATGCTGCACAAAGGCAAGATATCGAAAGGACAAGACAAATGACAATCGAACGATGGCTAAGAGCGATTGCCGGATTTATGGTTCTGTTGAGCGTCGCGTTCACACTTCTGGTAAGCAAGAACTGGATCTGGTTCACGGTATTTATCGGCGTGAACCTGCTCCAATCCGGCTTCACGAACTGGTGCCCGGTGAAATCGTGGCTGGAAGAGCTGGAATCGAGATCGAAAGTATGCCCTTTGAAATAGGAGAACATGACATGACGACTATCAACACGACAGTTCAGGGTGGGATTTGCGGTTCTGTTACGAATATCCGCGCGGAGTGCGAAGATTCCCAGAACGTCACTTTACATATCACGACCACATGCCAGAACATTCAGACTTTTGCCAAGGCATTGCCTGAATCGATTGACGCATATAACGAACTTGGCAAGGGTTACGATGGCGCTATCTGGAGTGCCGCGCGATCAAGCGTGCCTAAAGGCTGTGCAGGCTGTGTCGTACCTGCAGGTTGTTTCAAGTCAATGCAGGTGGCGGCTTCCCTTGCCCTGCCTGCGGATGCTGCGATACTCGTCAAATAAGGAATAAACAATGCCAACCAACGCTGTGGACGTTAACACCGCTCACAAGAAAGTTACTGAAGATAACGCCTATCTCCTGGATGTTCGTGCTCCTGGCGAGTTTGCCTCTGAACACGCATTGGGCGCACAGTGCGTGCCACTGCAAGACCTGACAGCTCACACAGACGAAATTCCCAGGGATCGGACAGTCCTCGTTATTTGTCAATCAGGCCGGCGGAGCGAGATCGCGGTGACGACATTACGATCTCTAGGCTTCAATAACGTTATAAATGTTCTTGGAGGCACCAGTGCCTGGCAGAAGGCGGGCCTACCCATCGAAGCCGCGGAATGGGAGTGCCCACTCTGTCAGTTGATTCCGGTCGTAACCGGCGGCCTCGTCAAACTCATGCGTGCCCTCAGCAGGTCTATTAGTGCGCATTGAAGGCTCACATGATGGCGGAACGCCAATCGCAGCGCAGGCTGTAGCTCAACGCCCAAACGTGAGGCTGCAGATCAGGATCGTCAAGACGATTGCGCTGATCGCGAAATAGAGGCGGTCCCTCTCGATCAGGAATCCTACGACCGCGAAGATGACGCGGGCGACAGGCGTGGCGATCAGGACCAGGAGGCCAAGCTGGATAATGCTGCGGCTATCTAATCGAAGGGCTCCGCGCGTGATTCCGATCGGGTTTCGAAGGGTTTCGGACATTTCGGTGAAATGGCTGTAGTTCTGCATCGGCCCATGCGCCTGGTGCAGATAGAGCAGACCGCCAGCCAGCACAAGCAGGGCGGCCATTGCGACGCCTGTCGACAGGAGCCTGCCCATGACGTTTTCCATTGTCTGGTCGCTGAAGGCTTTCCTTGCCATTAAAGCCTCCCCGTCGATGCGCTGAAGAGCATCTCCAACCCGAGCGCTACTATTACAAGCACGAAAAGTAGCCTCAGCTTGCCGGTATCGGCCTTCATCAGTATCCGCGATCCGATGATGGAACCCGCCAGAACGCCTAGCATGACCGGCATGGTCAGTCCGGCGCGAATGTAGCCGCGGCCGATATAGATCCCGGCGCTGGTGGCAGCGGTAACTCCGATCATAAAGTTACTGGTTGTGGTCGAGACTTTGAACGGCAGCTTCATGGCCTGGTCCATGGCCAGAACCTTCACCGCGCCGGAACCGATGCCCAGCAGGCCGGATAGGGCGCCGGCTAGGAACATCAGGCTGAATCCGGCCGGCACGTGGCTTGCGGTGTATGCGATCTCGCCGTCCGGTCCGGGATAGGAGCCCGCTAGCCTGAGCCTTTCGCCGAGTGGGTCCGGAGATGAAACCGGCGCGGTTTCAGGAGCGCCGCGTCGTGACGACCAGGCCGAGTAAAGTAGCACGACGCCAAACACATAGCCGATCGCGCTTGTGGAAACTCTGGCGGTTAGGTAAGCGCCAAGCAGCGCGCCGGCGCAGGTGGCGATTTGCAGAAACATGCCGATGCGCACGTTTGAGTACCCTTCTCGCAGATACGCCGCAGCGGCTCCCGACGAGGTCGCAATCACGGAAACCAGCGAGGCGCCGATTGCATACCTAATGTCGACATGGAAGATCAGCGTAAGGACAGGCACGATGACCACTCCGCCGCCCAATCCGCTCAGGGCGCCGATCAGGCCAGCCAGCAGCGAACTGAGCGCCACCCACATTGAAAAATCTAATTGGCTCATATCATCCCGGCTTGCCCATATAGATTTAGGCCACCCTGTTTGTTGCTGATCCCGCAGCTAGCTTGGCAAATTATACGCCCTGTGTCCAAATCAATACTATGCATTGTTCTCCATCGCTCTAGGCGGCAGGTAATCCCATTTTCTCGTCTCAAACGCCGCAAAACGACCCACAAGACATAGTAGGGCCTATGACGACTTCGACTCGAAGAGTCGATAGGATTCTTTAACAAACCCCTCCATCGACGATCTGAGTTGATCCAGAACTACTACCCATTCGCGCAGATGCTCTTCGCCAGAATCGGTGAGCCGATACTTGTGACGCGGGGGGCCGTTTTGCGCGGTCTCCCACTCCGATGCAACAAATCCGTTGTCCTCCAACCGCTGTAGCGTTCTGTATAGGCTGCCGCCGTCGATCGCCGCGTTTGTCAGCGAAGATTCGGCTAGCATCCTTTGCAATTCATAACCATAAGACCCACCGGATTGCTTCAGCAGAAATAGCGTCACAGGTTCGATAAAGCGATAGATATTCGAAATCGCACAAGCGTTGTCGGCGCTCTGTCTCTTCTTGCGGCAAGGCATCGGCAAAATCCTGTATCGAAGTGTATTAGCAGTGCGATTTTCCGTGATGGTCGTGATTGCATTCGACGTCCCGAGATTCGAGTTCGTCGGCGAGATAGCTCTCGACGAGCTTGCGAGGCGACGCAGTAGAAACCCCGGTGATGACCTCGATCCCGCTTCCTTCAAGAAGCGACTTGGCGTGAGCCCCCATCCCCTGAGCGATTACTACGCCTATATTCTTCTCGCGAAGAAATATCGGAAAAGCGCCGGGAACATGCTCGGGGGCTGCAAAGACCGCTTCGTGGACGATAGATTTTGACTCGTCATCGATGTCGGCAATGTAGAACGACTTGGTTCCACCAAAATGTCCGAAAATGAGCCCGTCTTCAGCGGGCATTGCGATCTTCATGAGGCACTGCCTTTCGCGGCGAGAGAATTCATATTGCTTCAACGCTACTAAATGTAAACAACATCTAGTATACAGGTTTGAAGATCGCTAAGTCAAGTCAGCAATACAGTCAGCAATACGAGCGGCCACCTGCGTGGGGTACAACACTGTCTATGAGCAATGCAAACAAGCGGGATTTCGATGCGGCGGCAGCGACTTGGGACGACAACCCGGGGCGCGTCGCGCTCATGGGCAAGGTCGCCGGTGCGCTGATGGACAGGGTTGCGATCGACAGCGACACCGCAGTGATGGACTATGGCGCGGGCACTGGCCTGGTAACACTCGCTCTAGCCGCTCGAGCCGGCAGTGTTTGCGCGGCGGATGGTTCAGCGGGAATGCTCGCCAAGTTGCGCGAAAAGGCCGAGGCCGTTGGCCTTGGGCATGTAACCACCTTGCTGCTCGATCTGGAGAATCAACCGCCTCCAGCGCAGCGATTCGATCTCATCGTATCGACGATGACTCTTCATCATATTGCTGACGCTAAAGGCGTGATCAAAAAACTAGCAGGTCTCCTCAACGACGGTGGAAGCCTTGCGATCGCAGATCTCGATCTCGACGATGGCGAATTTCACACGGACCCGGCCGGCGTCCATCACAATGGCTTCGAACGCGAGCAAATCAAGAGCTACTTCCGCGACGCCGGGCTTACCAACGTTACCGACACCACCGCGCATGCGTTCACCCGGGAGGTTGCCGGCAAGGGAATGCGGCCGTTCAGCATTTTCCTCGTGACCGGGCACGGACGGTCCTCAAGTAAAATTCTTGCGTCTCTTTCCGCAAAAATACTGCTTTCCTGCCGGCGGTACTGCTCCGGGCTCATTCCGATGTGGCGTTTGAACGCTTTTGACAGCGCAAACGGCGATGCGTAGCCGACCCGGTGTGCGATATACTCTAGCTTGTTTGGCGTGTGGGCGAGTAGATCCTGAGCCCTCTGCAAGCGCAGTAACGTAAGAACCCGCATGGGTGTAGCCTGGTGGAATTGCTGTACCACGCGATAGAGGTGAGAGGGCGAAAGAGCGATTTCGACCGCCATTTCGGATATTGACCACGGGCGATGCAGGTTCGCCCCAACTTGCTCCCAGAGTATTCCCAGGCGCTGTCGCATCGTGTCGCCAGATAGCTCTCCTCCTCGATGCAACCTTCTGTCCAGATAGATCCCCAGGATCTCGGCGAAATGCCGCCCCATCTGAACGCAGTCCTCGCTGGGCGACGACGATTCGCTGATCAGCCCCGACATGACATGCACCATCCTGGCCGCCTGCCCCGGAAAACGAAAGTGCGGACGCCCAGATTCCAGATGTCGCCAGAGAGTGAGGCGACGAACCGAAAACCACATCGCGTACCAACCCTCACTGCCCGCCGTAAATGAATGCGAAACTCCCGCAGGCGCTATCCAAAGGGTGTTGGGCTCGACAGTTGATAGGGAGTCCTGGCACGAGACCGTTGCGCCCCCGGATATCGTATAGACGATCGAATGGTGCTTGGGCTTCTCATGAATGATCGCCATGGACGCAGGGTAGAGCGTGAGGCCCGCTCGGGCGATCCCCCGCGAAACAAGAGGCGATGCGCCGGGGAACGACATCGGGACAAGCAATTCGTGCCGCGGATACGCAATGGAAGTTTTGGATATGCTATTGCGAGTATCAACCATTTCCAGATTCCTTCAATGAGAGTATGATACATATTATTTCTTTCAGGATACGATGTCTCAACCCACACCGAAATTTAAGACCAGCCGCCCCAATATCGTTCTGTTTCTCACCGACGATCACGCCAGGTGGGCACATGGATGCTACGGCAATGTCGAGGTGCAAACGCCTAATTTGGATTCGCTTGCCCGCGAGGGCGTGCTGTTTGAGAATGCGTTTACCCCTACCCCTGTCTGCTCGCCGGCGCGCGCCTGCCTCCTGACGGGCCGAACGGCCTCTCAGGTGGGCATCCACGACTGGCTGCAGGAAGAAATCCCCGGCGTTTGCGGTAAAGACTGGCTCGACGGCGAAGTCACCCTCCCCGAGATGCTTTCATGCGCCGGCTACGTTTGCGGTTTGAGCGGCAAGTGGCATTTGGGACAATCTTATCAAACGCCGCGCGGATTCTCTTGGCGCTCGTGCCAGATAGGAGGCGATGGGCACCACGAGGGCCATTATTCGATTCAAGTAGACGGCCGCACCGTGCCTCTCATAGGAAACAAGACGAAAATCTTCACGGATCAGGCTCTTGAGTTTCTCGACAATGTTCCACTTGAGCAGCCGTTCTTTCTCAACATCGGCTATATCGCCACGCACAGTCCATACGAGGCCCAGGCGCACGATCCGGAAACGGTCGCCCTTTACAGGGATGCGACATTTTGCGATATTCCGGAATACAAGCCGCACCCGTGGGCAAGGAACGAGGGATTCCCGACCCCGAGCGGCACGCCCGAGCAGCGCCGCTCCCGATATATGGGATACTACTCGGGCGCCACCGAGATCGATCGGGCGGTCGGCAGAGTCAGGAACGCGCTAAAGCAGCGAGGTCAGCTCGATAACACTCTGATAATCTACACCAGTGATCACGGCTGCTCGCTCGGACATCATGGATTTTGGGGCAAGGGAAACGGCACGCGGCCGCTCAACATGTGGGATGTCAGTTTGCGTGTCCCGCTGATAGTGCGATGGCCCGAGGCGATCCGGCAAGGCGTGCGAATCAATAGCAATGTCAGCCACTACGACACGTTCCAGACTATCTGCGCGCTGGCTGGCGTCACGCCCGATCCGGCGAGAAATTGCCCAGGGCGCTCCTATGAAACAATGCTTACAAACGTCGAATTGCAACAGTGGGATTCGACCATTTTTGGTGAATACGGCGACCTGAGAATGGTGCGCACCCCTGATTGGAAGCTGATCGTTCGCTATGGCCACTGCCCAAACGAGCTCTACGACCTTAAGAACGACACGCAGGAAACCAACAACCTGGCTGGCCGCCCGGAACTCGCTTCGCTGCAAGCTCAGCTAAGCGCAAGAATTGATAGATTCTACGCGTACCATGAAGACCCCCAAAAGACCGGCCTGAACGCCACACGCATAAATCCGCACAATGAACATTCCCCATTTCATGACGGCATCCGCGAGCGAAACGCAGCGCAGATTGTATAATAACGCGTATGGAGGTTTCTATGAAACCGTTCACCCAAATTGCGATGACACTGATATGCGGCATCTTGTTGGTCAGTAAGATGGCGTTGGAGCAAGTTCCCCCGCCTTCCGGGCGCGGCGACGACCACAAATATACGTTGGAGCAGGCAATGTCCGATCGCGCGCAACTGCACACTGTCGGCTTCAGCGGCCTTGCGTTCCTCACCGGCGATTTTGGGGCTTCGACCTTTATCCCGCCGGGCAAGGTCTGCGACTATTTCGGCTTCCAGTACATGCGCGATATCGACGAAGGCAGTATGGGACATAATCCGGAGTTCATGAACCGGGTTGCGGGAAACATTTTTCACGTCCTGGACGACAGCCAGAAACAGCAGTTTATGGACCTGGCGATGGAGCAATGCAAGCCTCTTAAGACCCTGGCCGAAATGCGTTTCCCATTGATTAACGCGTTCTGGCGCCAGCGGCAGGGTGACATTCCCGCCGGCAGCACGGGTCTGAACAAACAAAGTACAGCCCATTATGTGGGAAACATCTTCGCCAAAGACGCCGATTTGAGCTATCGTAAGGCGCAGGTCCTGGCCAGCGTCTATTTGTCACTGACCGCAGATCAGAAGGCGTATTTGGGATCAATGAAATTTGGAAACTCCAATACCTGGCAGGCCCTTGACGAACGCGAGGAGCTACGCAAACCGAAACCCAGTCGCGACCCGCTTTTCAATGTTGCCTACATGACCTACGCCACCGAGTTCTTTAGCTGGATAGCTGGATCGGTGGACGCGGACACGTACTTCTGCCCGGAACGCCATGGCACCTATTTCGGCGGCTTCTACATGAAAGACATGCCGGCCATGGGAAAGCGTCAATATAGCATCAGCACGTCGCTGACAGGCGACAGCGGCGAAGCGTTCATCGATCAGGTACTGACGCCTCAGCAGCGAGAGCGCATCACAGCCATCCCCGATCTTCAGCGCGCCGATCTGCAGGAGGCAGCTTCCGTTCGCCGGGCCATTTCGATCGAACTGCGCAAGTTCCTAAAAGGGGAGACACCGGACAAGGAAAAGGTGATTGCGCTTGGACGCCGCTACGGTCAGTTAGACGGCGAGATGTCGTGGATGTACGCCACGGCATTCGCAAGGGTCGCCAAGACTCTCACGCCGGACCAACAGATTGCGCTGACAAAGCTGCGAAACCTCGACGGGTATACAAGCGCTCCAGCCTATATCTATAGCCAGCCATTGCAAATCTTGCCAAATATCCCCAATGCGGATGAGTTCTTTTTCGCAAAGGTGAAAAAATAAATATTGACGGAAACTCGGAATCGGCGTATAATCTGGTCAAGTTACCATATGCCGCATTCCGACGACAAAACTCATCAGGCAGCTCTAGAGCCGGATTCTGAAACTTTGGCTCGTGCCCTGCACAGGACCCGAGCCAAAGCGGATATCATGCTTGAAAGCATAACCGATGCAGTCTTTATGTCAGATCTCGACGGCAATTTCATCGACTTCAATACGGCATTCGCCACATTCCACAAATACATTGATAAGGCAGACTGCCCGAAGTCGCTGGCGCAGCTACAGGCGATCATGGAGTTGCGTACGGAGGATGGCGCGCTGACGCCATTTGAAGACAGGCCGGTCCCGAGGGCGCTGCAAGGAGTGGCGGCGACCAATGTGGAGTACACAATTCGTCGAAAGGATACCGGCCAGACATGGGTCGGGAGTTTTAGCTACGGACCTCTCAGGGAAACGGACGGTACGATAGTCGGCAGCGTCGTGACGGCGCGGGACATTACCGAACACAAGCGGACCGAGAACGCTTTGCGTGAAGCGGAATCTCAAAGACACAACTTCCTACGCCGCACAATCCTGCTCGCCACAGGCGGCAAGTTGGAAATCTACGAAACCGGTCATATGCAAGCGCTTCGCGGGAAGAAGGTTGGGCGATGGACATTGACCACAGAGAAGGAGTACTCGACACTGGTTCGTGAGGCGTCTGAACTTGGTCGTATCCATGGACTTCCCGACGAGCGAATATACGATTTCAAGACGTGCGTGGGAGAAGCGCTCAGTAATGCTCTGACTCACACAGGCGGCGGAGAGGCGACGTGCTACAAAACCAATAGCGCTCTCATTTACGTAGTTTCCGATAAGGGCGCCGGCATACCCTATATCAACCTGCCCGAAGTCGCACTGGCGACAGGGTATTCCACAGCCGGCACCGCTGGATTGGGCTATAAACTTCTCATCGCCTGCGCCGACAAAGTGCACCTGGCCACCGGACAAAAAGGCACCACAATTGCGGTAGAGCTGAAGCTGCCGCAATTATGACGGACTCCCTAGTTACGCATCCACTGTCAGGAACGCTTCCGTCTTCTTGACGATCGCGTCCATTGCCCCTGGAACGGCCAGAATATCGCATTCACTCCCAAGGATGAACGGATGCTTTGTGTCGCGCATCCTGGCGGCCAGTTGACGAGTCATGTCCTTAACCGCGTCGACAGACATCTCAGCATCCGAATAAAACTTCTTGCTGGGCAAATTGCCGTAAAGAACCGTCGAGTTCGGAACGAGCGCGGCATCGTCCCACAAGCAGCGTGAACTGCCCAAGCTCAATATGGCCGGGTCAAGCTCGACAAATCGGCTAAGCATTTGATCGGTAATAACGCCGCAATCGTGGAAGATAAGGTCCACATCCGAGTCGCGCAGCAATCGCGAAAGCCGCTTGTTGGGTTCGATGACGTACCGTTCAAAGATATCGCTTCCCGTCTTTAGCTGCTTGGGCGAGAAGAAAGCCGTGTTCGCCCCCGGTTCGCAAACAAAAATTGCCACGGCGCCGGCGGAAACTTGCGAGGAGATCCAATTACGAATCAGCACTTCCGCCAATGCCAGACACTGCTCGACAAGCTTTACCTCATCGTCTTCGCTGCTGGTAACGCCT
>Ga0316217_10003530_pt1 | contig 17702 bp, 12 predicted proteins | sample 1anoAmetaG_FD_203633 | JGI IMG/M metagenome (GOLD analysis project Ga0316217, IMG submission 203633) | Freshwater microbial communities from Trout Bog Lake, Wisconsin, USA - 1anoA | ecosystem: Environmental > Aquatic > Freshwater > Lake > Hypolimnion/Profundal zone | place: USA: Wisconsin...
CCGGCCAGGCCGGTGCGGATGGCGGGCAGCGAAATGCCGACGGCGTCGGCGGCGGCCATGGCACAGAGCGAGTTGTAGACGTTGTGCCGTCCGACCAGGGGGCTGGCAAAGTGAAAATGCAGGCCGTCGGGCCCGCGCACTTCCAGATCGGTACCAACGCTGGTCATGCTGGAAATCGTGGCCGACCAATCGGCCGGCGTATCAATGGCGTAGCGGACGATGCGGGCCGGGCAGTCCCGCACCATGCGCGGGGCCCAGGGATCGTCGGCATTGATGATGGCGGTGGCGCCCGGGGCCAGGCGCTCGAAGAGCAGGGCCTTGGCGGCGGCGTAATGGTCCATGGTTATGTGGTAATCCAGGTGATCGCCGGTGAGGTTGGTGAACATGGCGACGGCGAAGTCCATCCCAGCAACGCGGTCTTGATGCAGGGCGTGGCTGCTGGTTTCCATAATGGCATAGGGCACACCATTGGCGCGCATGCGGGCGAATAATTCCGCCAGCGCCAGGGGGGCGGGCGTGGTCATTTGGCTTTCGACGACGGTGGCGCCATCATCGATCTGCACGGTGCCAATGAGGCCGCAGCGGTGGCCGGCGGCGTGAAAAATCGCCCGGAGCAGGTAGGTAATGGTGGTCTTGCCATTGGTGCCGGTGACGCCCAGGAGTTTCATGGCGCCGGTGGGGTTGCCGTGGATCTGGTGGGCCAGGAGCGCCAGGGCGGCATGGGCATTGGCCACCTGCACAAACGCGACATGGTTGGGGACGGTGAGCGGTTCGGCCGCGACAATGGCGACCGCGCCGGCGGCGATGGCGGCGGTGGCGTAATCAGCGCCGCTGGCCTTGGTGCCGGCGCGGGCGACAAACAGGTCGCCGGGTTGCACGCGGCGGGAATCTTCGGCCACGCGCTGGATTTCCGGATTCCCCGCCATGCGACAGGCGCTGACATCCGGCAGGCAGGAAATGAGTTCTTGGAGTTTCATATATTTAGAGTCCGGCCAGCGGGTCGGTCGGGATCTGGCGGGTTTCGGGTTTCTGATCGCCGGGCACCTGCATGTACAGCAGGGCGCGTTCGAGGATTTTGGTGGCGGCGGGGGCTGCGACGGTGCCGCCAAAGTGGCCCAGGCTCCGATCGGGTTTATGCAAGGTGACCACGACGACCAGGCGGGGGGATGTCACCGGGCCGCCGGCCAGGAAGCTCGAGTTGTATTCATCGGAGGCATAATGCTTGGCGCCATGGACGGCCAGATGGGCGGTGCCGGTTTTGCCGAAGAAGCGGTAGATGAGCGAGCCTTTTTTCTTGGCGGTGCCGCGCAGGTAGACGCCTTCCATGATGTCGCGCATGGTGGCGCAGGTGTCGGCGGAGAGGATCTTCGGAGCCGGGGATGGGCCGGCCAATTCCTGCCAGGGTACGACATGGCCGGGCCGGTCTTCGACGGCGTGCATGATGTGCGGGGTAATGAGCGTGCCATTGTTGGCGAAGGTGGCAAAGCCGCGGACCAGTTGCATGGGCGTGGCGGCGACTTCGTAGCCAAAGCTGACCGAGGTGAGGGTGCCTTTATTCCACGCGGTCAGGGGATGGACGAGGCCCTTCTGGTCGCCGGGGAGTTCCACGCCGGTGCGATCGCCAAAGCCGAAGGTGCGCACCGCCTCGTGCAGGGTGGGGATGCCCATCTTCCAGCCGATCTGGGTCATGCCGATGTTGCTCGATTCGATGAGGATATCTTCCACGCGCAGGGCGCCGTAGCCATGGGTATCGGTGACGAGGCGGCCGGTCGGATCGTAATAGCGGCCGTTGTGGCAGTTGAACACATCGGTGCGCCGCACGACGTGGTTTTGCAGGGCCCAGGCGAGGATGAACGGCTTGAAGATCGAACCGGGTTCATACGGGTCGGTGACGGCCATGTTGCGGCGTGTCGAAGGGTTCGATTCGCGATAGTGCGAGGGATCGAACGGGGGCCAATCGGCCATCGCCAGGATGCGGCCGTTGAACGGATCCATGACAATGGCCACGCCGCTGGCGGCCTTGTACTGCGTGCAGGCGGCGGTGAGTTCCTCGTCGGCAACGCCCTGGATGATCGTATCGAGCGTGAGCCAGACGCGCCGGCCGTCGTCGGCCGGATGATAGGTCTGGTCCTGGATATAAAGCGTGTGCCAGCCGGCATCCTTGACGGTGAGCATGCGGCCATCGTGGCCATGGAGCAGGTCGTCGAGGAGGCGCTCAAGGCCGTCGACGCCTTCGTACTGATTGGCAAAGCCGATCACCGGCCCGGCCAGGGCCCCCATGGGATAGAGGCGCTTGAACGACTGGGCAAAGCCCACGCCATCGAGGGTATGGTAAAGAATGCGGGCGCGTTCCTGGGCGGCGGTGCGGACGGCCTTATCCTTGTCCCGGGTCTTGGCCTCTTCGTGGGCCTCATCGCGGAGTTTCTGCTTGAGGGCCTGGAAGTCATCGTAGAATTTGGCATCGACCTCGCGGGCGAGCCAGAGGAACCGCCGGGGCTTGCCGTTGGTATAGGTGCGGTGGGCGTTGAGGTAAGACTGCAACTCGTCGGGGGCAAATTGCAGTTGCTCGGGATCGACCTTGGCCAGCAGCGGCTGGAGGGCCTCGACCAGTTGCTTTCGGGCCTGGAGCAGGTCGGCATCCTTGAGCGAATTGAGCTTGCCTTCCGGATCGAGAATATAACCCGGGTCGGCAAAGAGGTTGTACATGCGGACGCTCAGGGCATAAAAATTGCCGGCGCTGTCGCAAATGGCTTCGCGGCCGGAGAGGTCCGTCTGGACGGCAGTGGTCTGGGCGTTGATCTTGGCCAGGTCGGCAGGGGTGACATGGCGCTCGATCCACATGACCCGGCCGGCCAGCGCCACGAGCAGGCCGACCGTCAACAGCAGGACGGTGGAGATGAGCCAGTCGGCACGGCGTAAGGGTGTCATAAGCAATCCATTCTGCACGCGCTGCCCCGGGGCGAGCCGCGACGATCCATCGTCAATTATTCTGCCATCCTATGCCGCAGGGGTCGAACGCTATCGTGGGAAATCGTCACCAGTCCATGGTTCGCCGGTGCCCGAACCGGATTGGGCAACGCGACGCCATTGGCAGCCCCGGCGGGCACGATACGCCCCGGGGCGGAATCCGGCGGAATGCCTTGGTCGTCGGTGAGGGCTTTCTTGAGATGTTCGGCCAGGACGCGCGGGTCGGTGGTGCGGGCGATCTCGACGCGCTGGTCGGCCAGCAGATGCTCCTGCTGGCGAATGTGATCACGCAAGCGGGCACTCTGGGCCGTCAATTCCAGGCGATGATGATGCAGTCCCAGCACGGCCAGGGCCAGGAGCAGAAAGACCAGAAGTGTTGCAAAAAGCTTCAGCATGAGCGTTTATCGGGGGGCCGGTCCGGCACTGGCCGGATTGGGGCCCTAAAAAGGGTATGACCGGAACACATTCCGGTCATACAGTTACGGTATCGGCATTCTTATAGGCCATCCCTGATTCTTTGGAACCCAGAGATTACGAACTTTAGGGGTCCATGACAAGCGCACGGACAGTGCCCATGGATTGCGATCCATGGATGTGAATTTCAGGGAGTTCAGGCGGCCGCCTTGGCGGGGATCCGCAGGGTCATGCCGACATCCAGGTAATCGTCTTTGAGCTTATTGGCGGTCATGATCTTCCGGATCGCCGGATTGCCGGAACTGCCCAGGAACTTCTTGGCGATTTTCGCCAGCGTATCGCCTGCTTGAACCTTGTACGTTGTCGCGACGGGTTTGACGGTTTCCAGGGTTCTGGCGGTCAGGCCCGGCGAGGCCGAATGAACTGGGGCCGGGTTGCCAGTATCGGGGCGCAGAACCAAGGTCTCCGGAGCGGTAGGCGGCACGTTGCCCAAGGGCGGCATTACGGGGGACGAATTGGCGACAGCCACGGTCTTGGGGGCATCGGGGATCAAGAGTTTCATGCCCACCTGCAAACCAGTTTTTTCGTTCTTGAGAACCTTGGGATTGGCGGCGACGATGCGGGAGAAATTGGCCTTGGATGCACTCTTGTAAAAACGCTGGGCAATCGCCGAGAGCGAGTCGCCCTTGGCGACGGTGTAGAACGTGCCGGTGGGCATGGCGGCGAGGGGATCGGCTGGCACCACAGGTGCGGGCGTGTTGGGATCCGCGGGAACATAGATGGCCCGTGCCAGGCCATTGTTGCCGGCACCGGGATTAATTTGGACCGGCGGTATGGCGGTCGGGTCGGAGTTGGGGGCGGCGACGACGGGCCCCATGGGCTGCGGCGCCACCGGTTCGGAGATCAGGGGTGGCATCGTGATCGGATTATTCGCGGTTGGCGGAACAGTGGCCGGGCCATCGCGGGTGGGCAGGCGGGCGATTAACGGATCAGCGCCCCCAGCGTTCGGCGTGGCGCGGCCGAGGCCGGAATTATCGACCCCGGCGAGCATGGTGCCCTCGGGCTTGATGGCCGGATCGGCCGCCACCGGCTGGAGCTGGTGCTGGCGATAGGTATCCCCGAGGCTGGTGAGATTGGCGGAGCGCGGCGAAGTATCCGGCCCGCCGAGGTACTGCGAAAGCAGTACGCCAATGAGAATGATCACGCCCAGGCCGGTCAACAAGCCGATTTTGGTTTCACGGTTCACAACGATCTCCCATGCAAGGATGCAGACGCCGGCCCCCGGCACACTTGCCGAGGAACGGGCGGTCCGAATCCGGAACTATATCTTCCAACGTACGGCGCGGAGCTTGGCGCTCCGACTGCGCGGATTTTCCTGCAACTCCGCGGCCTCGGGCACGACGGGTTTTTTGGTCGCCAGCGTACAAAAGCCGGCGGCGGCCCATTGCCGCATGGCATTCTTAACGAGCCGGTCTTCGCCGGAATGAAAACTGATCACCGCCACGCGGGCGCCTGGAGCAACCATGTCGGGTATGGCGTCGAGCAGCGCCGTGAGGTTTTCCATCTCACTGTTAACGGCCATGCGCAGCGCTTGAAACGTGCGGGTGGCCGGATCGATCTGGCCGAACTTCTTGGGCCCGACAACGGACCGAATAAGTTGACCTAATTCAATGGTATTATGTATCGGGTGCACGGCCCGGGTCTGAACAATTTTGCGTGCGATCTTGAACGAGAGGCGTTCGTCGGCGTTATGAAAGAGCATATCGGCCAGCGCCCGCTCGGGAAGCTTGGCCAGCAGATCCGCCGCGGTCTGCGTGAGGCGCGGATCCAGGCGCATATCCAGCGGGCCCTCGTCGGCGAAGCTCAGGCCGTAGTGCGGGTCGAACAGCTGGCTGGTGGCCACGCCCAGATCCGCCAGGAGGACATGGGCCTTGACCCCGCCGGCCTGGGCCAGAACATCGGGCGCTTCGGCAAAGTTGGCATGAAAGAAACGCCGGGCGGGCGCCGGGGCGCCCGGGGGAGCCTCCAGACGGGCGCGGGCGTACTGGAGATTCTCCGGATCCACATCCAGCGCCAGGAGCGTACCGCCGGGTCCGAGGCGCGCGGCCAGCGCCAGCGCGTGGCCGCCGCGGCCGACCGTGCAATCCAGGACGGTATCGTCGGGCTGCGGATCGAGCAACTGGAGCACCGCCGCGAGCAGGACCGGATCGTGACCGTGTTGGGTTGTCATGGTCTATGTTCTGCGGCTGGCGCCGTAATTCAAAAAAAGTGCGCGGACACGACTGGCTCAGCGTGTCCACGCACCGCCATCCATGGCTGGGGTTAGGCTCATCCATGAGCCTGCACTTATACTGCCATCCCTGGCTTTCGGCGGACTCGTCCATGAGCCCGTGTTTTGTTCTTCTGCCCTTCCAGGACTAACGATCCATCCGGCCACGAGAGCACCGCCGGCAAACTGCCATGCGCCGGTACGCCCGCCCGTGGTTATACGATCCATGTACGACCACGGGCAGCGCGTACTGGCAACCCGGCCCGCCGGCAGGCACACGATCCGTGTGTGCCATCTGCGGTCAACTGCATAAAGCGCCGCCACCCGGCAGCGCGGGGAATCTAAGGTTCACGCGCCGGCTCGGCCGGGGCGTCACGAAACAACTTCTGGGCCGCGGCGGTCAGGGAGACCGCGTCGGCATTAACTTCCCGCATGTGGGCGTGAAAATCGGCGCGGTTCCAGATCTCCACGCGGTCGAGCACACCGACAAGGGTTACCTGACGCCCCAGGATACCGCCGCCCAGCGGATCGGGATTCTTGGGGTTCTGGAGGAAACGATCCGGCACGATCACGCGGCCGGCCTTATCGGGTTCGAGGCGCGACGCGTTGGCGAAGAGAAAACGCTTGAGCTTCGCCACATCGTTATCTACCACCAAGCCTGAGGTGGCGCGGAGCGAGAGTTGCTGAAAAGTCTTTTCCGGAATCAGTTCCAGGCAGCGCCCATTGGGACCGGGTTTCAAATAAAAGGCGACCCCGTCGGTCTGGGGGTCCATGGCATTGCGAATCTGCATGGGGATTGCCAGACGATTCTTGTCGTCGATCAGATGGTCGAAATTGTCGGTAATGACCATAGAGCGCCTTGCAACCCGGTCGATCATTGAATACGTTGTGGGAAATGGCCCCACTTAGGTTATGTTTCATGGTATATTGCAACACTTACCCCCACACGTCAATAGAAAAATCGCAATTTTAGACCGATACCGCAAATATCAACAAAAGCGTATTTAATAAAAACGCAACCTGTAGTACGACGAATTGGTTTCGCACTCAACTAATGGGTAATTTGTGAACTTTCAACAAATTTTATTTTGTGCAGAAATTCTTTAAAATTTTGTTGTGTTCTGCCGCGACCGCCTCCAAAGAAAGCGCCCCATCCACCCATTTCTGCCCGGCGGCAGCGCGCAGCTGGCGCTCTTCTAAATTCTCTAAAGCACTTGCTAATACAGCAGTTAAAGACGTTTTTGCGGACGAATCAAACAGCCATACCCCCTGGCCCTCCTGCACCAAGGCGCGGATGGCCGGTATATCGCTGGCGACGACGGGGATGCCCGCGGCCAAACTCTCGAGCAGAACCATGGGCATGCCCTCGGCTTCCGACGGCAAACACATGATGGTAAATGACTTATACCACTGCTCGGGGGCGGTCGTCGGCCCGGGGAAGAAGACTTTGTCCGCCACGCCCAAGCGCCGGGCGAGGGTCTGAAGTGCCGCCTGCTCCCGGCCGTAGCCCACCAGCGCCAGGCAGACATCGGCGGTGGCGGGGCGGCGCGACAAATCGACCATTGATTCAATAAGAATATTTAAGCGTTTAACTACATCAAATCTGCCCACATACCCCACCACCCGGGCCCCCGGCGGCCACGGGCGCTGGCCGGCGGGCAACACAACCGCGTCGCGGAAGCGTGCGACGGCGATGCCGTTGGGCACCACGATCCCCTGTTTATACCGGCCATGTTGCGCAATCATGTCCAATACCTGTTGGGTGGGCGCCAGCACCGCCGCCGCCCGCCCGGCGATGCGCCCCTGGAGCGTCCATTGCCAGCGCGGCCGCGGCTGGGTGGTGTGGAGTTCCTGTAGATAGACCGCCGGCGGCCCCAGTGGCGCTCCGAGCGCCGCGAGCGCATTGGCGTGCACCAGCATGCTCTGCACCACCGCGGGCCGGGTCCGGCGCAGCAGCCGCACCCAGCGCCACAACACCTGCGGCAAATCCGCCACGCGGCGTGCCCCCAGCCCCGTCACGTTAATGCCATCCTCCTGCATCATCCGCCCCACCGGCCCCGGATTGGCCAGGCTGACCACGTGCGGGGCAAAATCGCCCAGCCGGGCAATGGCCAGCGCCCGGCTGCGCAGCAGCAGCGGCAGTCCGCCGAGTTCCAGATCGGTAATGAGATAGATCAGGGGAAGGGGCACATTATTTCCTACCACTGCGCTTCATCAAACGGCGTCAACGGCGTTTGGGATTTGGGCTTGGGGAGGTGCTTGAGGAAATCGGCGGCCAGCTTGATGTTTTCGTCGCTGTCCATGCGCACGTTGTAGCGCGAGCCGGGAATCGTGGCCACCACGCCCCCGGTGGCCCGCACCAGGGCGGCATCATCCGCCGGCGTGCCGGCCACGCTGGCGCGGGCCCCGTAGGCGGCCTCCAGGACTTTGCGGGAAAAAATCTGGGGGGATTGCACTTCGTGCGCGCCGGTTACGTCCAGCGCGGCGTCGAGCATCCGGGTGCCCTCGAGGCGGGCAAAGGTTCCGATCAGCGGCAGTACGGGAACCGCCGCCCCGGTCTTGCCGACCGTCGCATCGAGCGCATCGAGCAGGGTGTAGGGCACCGCCGGCCGGCAGGCGTCATGAATAATCACGGTCTGAATATCGGCCTGGAGTTTTTCGAGGCCGCGGGCCACCGCCGAAAACCAGTCGCTCCCCCCCACCGCGACGGACACCCCCTGAAAGCCCAGGTGCGCGGCATATTTGGACTGCACCACCGCCAGATCGTCCGGGGCGACGACCAGGATGAGCTGCTGCACCTGGTCGCGCGGGGTATAGAGTTCGATGGTGCGCATGAATACTTCGCGGTTGTCCACCTTGGCAAACGGCCGCGCGGCCCCCTTGGGCACGCCGGGTGGAACCAAAGCTACAAAGATAACAGCATGAGTGGACATGGCATCTCCTGAAGTTGCATCCTATTGTAACGGCAAAGCGCTCGTTGGGGGATAATTCCAGCCCGCCGATCCGGGCATTTTGCCACAATTGTGCGCCGGGGGTGGATACTGGCCGCAAGGGGTTGTATTATTCTGCGTCGCCCGTGCGCTGCCCTTAACCCCGGACCGCCCGGGGCCACCGCACGCGCGGCGGCCGTTGGTAAGGTTTATCGGTATCCCGCAAGCGCCGAAATTAAGGAATATTCACATGCCCATGTTCGATTCGTCCGGCAATTTAGTTCTGCCCACCGCCGCCCGCCCCCAGGGCAACACGTTGCCCATGGCGCTGCCCGGCCTGCCCGGCTACGACCAGATGAACCCGCGCAACGCCAGCGACTACCAGCGCTACCGCGAAATGACGGTCGATCAGATGCTGCTGGAAAACCGCGTGATCTTCCTGGTCGGCGAGATCAACCATGTCAGCAGCTACAACGTGATCATGCGACTGCTGTACCTCCAAAGCGTCCGCAAGGATCAGGACATCATGCTGTACATCAATTCGCCCGGCGGCTCGGTCGATGACACGCTGGCCATGTACGATACCATGAAATTCCTGACCTGCCCGGTGCAGACCTTCTGCATCGGCCAGGCGATGAGCGGGGCGGCGATCATTCTAGCCGCTGGTTCCAAGGGCCGGCGCTATGCGTTGCCCCATGCCTCGGTGATGATCCACCAGCCCTTCGGCGGCATCTACGGCCAGGCGGCCGACATTGCCATCCAAGCCGAGGAAATCCTCAAGAAGAAGCACACGTTGACCGAACTGCTGGCCAAGCTCACCGGCCAACCGGTGGAAAAAGTGGCCGAAGACCAGGAACGCGATAAGTACTTTGATGCCCACGAAGCCAAGGCTTATGGGCTGGTTGACGACGTGCTGGAAGAACAGGACACCGGCAAGAAGGAAGCCATCGCCACCGCCCAGGAGAGTAAAGGGCGGTCGTGACGATCACCCCGCTACCTTCTCCACTTTGCACGGCGGCAGTGCCGCGAGAAACTTCTTTCCGTACCCCTTGGTCGCGATCCGCTGGTCCAGCACCACCACCATGCCCGTATCGGTCTTGGAGCGGATCAGCCGCCCGAATCCCTGTTTGAATTTAATGATTGCCTCTGGCAGCGAATAGTCGCCGAACGGGTTACCCCCGGCGGCGCGAATCGATTCCAGGCGCGATTCGATCAGAGGCTTATCGGGAACCGCAAACGGCAGCTTGGTGATGATCACGTTCGAGAGGGCTTCGCCCTGCACATCGACCCCCTGCCAGAATGAGTCCGTGCCCAGCAGCACACTGTGGTCCTGCCGCTTGAAGCGTTCCAGCAGTTGCGAGCGCGTCAGATCCTTGCCCTGGGCCAGCAGCGGATAGCCCAGGGCGGCCAATTCCGGTTCCAGGATGGCCGCGGCCTTGTCCAGCATGGCATAACTGGTAAACAACACAAATGCCCGGCCCTGGCTCTGGCGGATGTAATGCATGGCCCGTTCCATGGCCCGGGGCAAGAACGCCGGATCGTCGGGCAGCGGCAAGCCCGTTTCCAGAAACAACGTCATCTGTTTTTCGTAATCAAACGGCGAGCCCAGTTGCAGTTCATCCCCCGTTTCCAAGCCCACGCGGGAACGCAAATAATCGAAGGGGGATGCCGCGGGTTTGTGGGTTGTGCTTTTGGGCTTCTTAGCGCCGGTTACCGGCTTGGCACTCGGATCGTCGCGTTGCGACGGTGCTAAACTCTCATCGTGCTTCTTCTGGGCCGTCGCCAGCGTGGCACTGGTCAGCACCACCGTCGCCTTGCCGTCAAATAGGTTCGCCTTGAGATGCGGCGCCACATTCACGGGGCTGCAGGTCCATTTAAGCCGCCGCGTGGAGTGCCCGGGGCTTTCAAGCCAGTAGACGCTATCAGGCAGTTCCTGATCACAGAGTGCCTTGGCGGAGACGGCCAGGGTGTTGCAGCGCTGGAGGTAACTGTTGAGTTCAAACCGGTCCTTCTCGAGTTCATAAAGTTCCGGATCATGCTGCCCGGCGGCCGAATCATCTTCCACCGGGGGCAACTGCCGGTCGGCTGCGAGGGCATTAAGCTGTCCCTGGAGGCCGCGGAGTGCCTTGGCCAGGTCTTCCATCCCGGCCGCCAACTGGTTTTCCACGATGTTTTTTTCTTTGATACGGCCGTTCTTCGGGCCACGGTCCCGGCGCCAGCGGTCAAGATCTTCGAACATGCCATCGCAGGCCTTGCCGGCAGCGCCCACCGCCTGCATGGCAGCCAGCGCGTCAAGTTTATCAAGCGTGGCCAGGAAGCCGCGCTGCGTGCGTTCGACGAACAAGCTGGTCAGCAGGTGGCGCACCGCCGCCTCCGAGATGCTGATGCCAAAATGGTCGGAGGCCACCGCCTCGATGGTATGGGCTTCATCGAGCACCACAAAGTGGTAGTCGGGCAGGATCGAGGCGCCCAGGCGCCGCAACGCCAGGTCGGCAAAGAACATGGCATGGTTGCACACCAGCACCTGGCCGTTGGTGATCCGCCGGCGCGACGCCTGGTAGAAGCACGGCTCGTAATACCGGCAGCGCCGTCCCAGGCAGTTGCCATGCTCGGCACAGACCTTGTCCCAGACCTGCCAGGCCGGCTGGCGGGGCAAGTCCGAGAGCGAGCCATCCTTGGTATCCTGCGCCCAGTCTTCGATCATGTGCAGGTCATCGACCAGTTTGCGGTCGGTAAACAGGTTGTAGGCCTTCCTGCTGGCTTGCTCGGCCCGCCGCATGCAGAAGTAATTCGACCGCCCCTTGCACAGCACCGCCGAAAACTCCTCGCCGCACACGGCGCGCAGGAAGGGAATGTCCTTGTTGATCAACTGTTCCTGCAAGCTGATGGTGTGCGTGGAGATGAGCACTTTTTTCTTGTGGGCCACCACCTGTTGGATGGCCGGGATCAGGTAGGCAAAGGATTTGCCCACGCCGGTTCCGGCCTCGACCACCAGGTGGCGCCCTTCCGTAAAGGCGCGCTCCACCGCCGCGGCCATCTCCACCTGCTGCGGACGCAGTTCAAAACGGTCGAGCCGCCGGGCCACCGGCCCGGCATCGGAAAGAAAATTCTGCACATCCAAGGCCATCAGGGAGCAGAATAACCGATTCGGCCGCCGGGACCCAACACGCCCCAATCCGCGCTGGTGTGCGGGAACAAAACGCGGCCGCACGAGACCCGCTGGCCCGGCGGCGCGATCATGGCCCGTAAAACTCCGGATTTCCGCTCCCGTGCTCCGATAATTCCGCCACCGGCCGGGCTATTTTCCCGGGCGCTATTTTTTTGGTGCCCGGGCTTTTGCACACCCCCCGGGAAATGCTAAGCTATTATTTACACCCGGCTTGTCCAGGGGGTAAACAACAACGTTCGTGCTTATATATGGAGATGCAATTGAATCCAACAATGGCCAAGCAAGCGCCCACGATAACGGCCGACGCCGCGCGCGCCCTGTATGAAAAAGGGTGGCGCTATCACCACGGGGAAGGGGTGCCCAAGGACCACGAAAAAGCCCTGGTCTATTACCACGAGGCGGCCGACGGCGGCGATGCCAAGGCCATGTTCGCCAGCGGGTGGATGCACGAAAACGGCCTGGGCACGCTCCAGGATTTCAAGGAGGCCCTGAACTGGTATCACAAGGCGGCGGCCCTGGGCAATGCCCGCGCCATGTGCGCCCTGGGCTGGATGTACCTCAAGGGCATGGGCCTCAAGTCCGACTACATGCAGGCCCGGGAATGGCTGACCCTGGCGGCCAAAGCCGGCAACGCCGACGCCATGTACAACCTGGGGGCAATGGCCGAAAAAGGCCTCGGCTGCCAGCGCGATGATGTCATCGCCCTGGGCTGGTACCGCCAGGCGGCCGAAATGGGCGTCGTCAAAGCCGACCGCGCCATGCGCCGCATCGACGCCAAGCATATCCGCGGCTGAATTCAGGGCTTGAATGCAAATGCCCCGATGTCCAGCGCTCCGGCTACCGGCCGCGGCTCCATGTTTCCAGGGTGGACATAGTGGAACTTCGGGGTCAGATCAAAATCGCCGGCCTTGCCGGGAGCCACCGCTTTGGCGATGGCTGGCGCACCGGCCGTGAGATGATAGTCGTAATGGGCGGCATCAAGGAACCGTGCCTCCGTCGGGGTCGCAAACAAGATATTCCCCGCCTGGTCCGCCGTGGTGCTGTTGGTCAAGGGGATATTTCCCACGCACAGATTGTTGCGGATGACCGGCACAAAATCCGGCGCGACGCGCCGCACGTCGACAAAGAATGCCGACTGCCGGTGATTCTCGTAGACCATGGTGTTGTTGACGACGAACAGGGCATTATGGGAATACTTGAGCCCCTCCATGCCATAGGCAATCACGCGGGTATTCTGGGCCGCGACACCTTTCTGGAGGACGTTGCCGAGCAACACGCAGTAGCCGCCGTTGGGCAGGTCAACGACCGCGCTCCCCGGGCCGCGCTCGTCGGTCAGGCGGTTGTAAAGGATCCAGCTTTCATGGGCGCGACTCTTGAGCAGGTGCCCCTGCAGGACGAACGTCGAGTAGTTGTATTGGAAGACCAGTTTGGTGCAGCGTTCCCCAATGTAGAGGGAATGGGTGGCCGGCTCGGCCACCGGGCCGCAGTGGTCGAATTCGCTGTGTTCGATAAGCATTTCGCCATTGCCGCCCAGGATGCCATTCTCGCAATCGAAGAAGCGGCAGTGGCGGATGGTGAGATTGGCACCTTCGGCACGAATGCCGGCGCCGTTGCGATCGGGCACGCGGGCGCCGGAAAACTCGATATTCTCCACCGTCATATCGCTGCCCGCCGTCACCCAGATCGCCTTGCCCCCGGCATTCCGGCCGGCAGCGCTGATCTTGACCCGCTCCGGGCCCACGCCGCGAATCGTCAGGTGGTTGCGGTGAATGAGCGCCACATCGCCCGCATAAGGGCCCCCGGCAATCTCGATCACGTCACCGTCCTGGGCAACATTAAACGCGTCCGACGGTTTGGCCAGTTTCTCCCCCGGACCGACCTTAAGCACCGCCGCCGCCGCAGTGCCGAGGCCAAGGAAAACGCAAAGGCCACAGCACAAGATAGAGCGCACCATACAATCACTCCTTTATGGAAATGAATTGATACGTCCCCGAGCCCACTTGGTAAAGCGCCGCGCCCTCTTCCATGCGCAAGAACTTGACCCCCGCGGCCTGGGCGGCGGGCCCGCCCGATTCGGTGACATCCTGGGCCACGGCCGCCGGAATATAAACGATCGCCGTGGTGTTGGCGGGAATGGCGGTTTCCAGCGTGAACTTATTACCCGCATATTGCCAATGGATAACGATCGGGCCGCGGATGGAATCGTAGCGGGCTTTGCACCAGGAGACTTCCGGAGTCAACTGCGGATGAATGGTGAAGGATTGATAGCCGGGTTTTTGCTCATCCGGGTTGAGCCCGGCAACGTTCCGCCAGAGCCATTCGCCTGCGGCGCTGTGGGTCCAGTGGTTCAACGAGAGGTTTTTGCGGTTGGCATCGAAGGCCTCCCACAGCGTGGTGCTTTGCTCGGCCATGTAGCCCCAGGAAGGTTTGTCACGCTGATCCAACATGCGGGCGGCGTCCGCATTATTGCCATGGGCCGATAGCGCCAAGAGCAACTCCGCGCTGGTCCAGAAGCCGGTCGTCGGATGATAGCCGTTCTGCACGACCAGGCGGTGCAGGCGGGCCGTGGCCAGGGAACGCAATGGTTCATCGAGCAGGCCGAAGTGCAGGGCCAGGGCATAGCTGCCCTGGACGTCCCCGCTGGCGGCGCCGTCATAGCCATAGGTGGCGGAAATGATCTCCAGCGGCTGGCCCGGTTTGCCAGCCAGTTCCACTGTGCGATCTTCGGCAAAAACCTGTTCCTGCTTTTCGGCAGTGCTACCGAGGCGATAGGTCAGGTGCAGTTGCTTGACCTTCCCCAGGATCGGATCGCCGCCGAGATTGTCATTCTTGACAACCACGGAGAGCGTTCCGTCCTTGACCAGCGCCCGCACAAAGGTCGTCACATCGCGCAGCACCGGCTTGCCGCCGGATGTGCCGCCGATCACGCCATCGGTGCTGACGTAATGTTTGATGAAGGCTTGCCGAATGCCCGCGAACAGCGCCTGGTACTGCTGGGCCTCGGCGGTGCGGCCCAAGGCTTGGGCCATGCGGGCGACTAGGTCGGTGGAGCGGGCGAAGAAAGCGGTCGCGCCGAGTTCCTTGGGGGTGGCGGGGCCGGCACTGAGCCAGTCGCCCCAGTCCTGGCCGCGGTTGGCCCGCCAGAGAAGCTCGGGATTGCTGGCGTGGATGGCATCGACCCAGCGCCGCGCGGCGGAAAAATGGTCCGCCAGCAACCGTCGGTCGCCAGTGTTGATATACAGTTGCCACGGCAGCGAGACGCCGGCATCGGCCCAGCCGGGCGAACCGACGCAGATGGTCGTGTCCCGCAGGTGGGCATGGGGGCAGATGTCGGTGAAGCGCCCGTCAGGAGTCTGGTCGTCCCGCAGGTCCTGGGCATATTTCCCGAACAGCGCGGCCGTATCGAAGTTGAACAGCGCCGCCGGCACGCAGGGGCGGATATCGCCGGTCCAGGACAGACGCTCGGAGCGGGCAGCGCACCCGGTGGGCACATCAAAGATCATGTTGGCCTGGGTCCACTGCGCCGCGGTCGCGATGCGGTTGTACAACGCGTTGGAGCATTCAAAGCGCCCGGCAACCGGTGCGTCGGTCCGCAGATTCTCCGCCACCAGGGTATCGGGACCCGGGGTGCCCGGCAGGCCGGTCAACTCCACGTAGCGAAAGCCGTGATAGGTAAAGTGCGGCGCGAGCGTGCGCGGACCCTTGCCATCGAGAATGTAGTCATCCTGCTGGGCGGTGCCCCAGAGGTTGTTCACATCGATGTTGCCGTCCGGCGCTGCCAGTTCGGCGTGGCGCAGGCGCAGGTGCGTGCCGGCGGGGCCATTGGCCTGCACGCGGCACCAGCCGGTCATCTCCTGGCCCATATCAAAAACGTAAACGCCAGGGCGGGTGTTCTTGACGGCCACGGGACGCCGCTCCTGAATCACGCGCACCGGCTGGGCGCGCTGCCAGACCAGCAAGGTTTCATCACGCGGCATCGACCAGGCCTTTTTCCACGCGTGATCGTCAAAATCGGGCTGGTCCCAGCCGGGCAGGTCGCGGCGGAGATCGACGCCTTCGCCATCGAGCAGGTCCGACCAGCGCACCGGCCCCTCCAGGGTGGAGGTCCACTGGGCATCGGAGGCGATCCGCAGGTGACGGCCATCGGCCAGGTCGATTTCCAACTGCGCAATCCATTGCGGGAAATGGCCATCAATGCAGCGGTTCTCGGCCAGATTCATATGGCCGGCGTACCAGCCATAACCCAGCAGCGCCCCGATGGCGTTTTTGCCGGGGCGCAGCAGGGCCGTGACATCGTGGCTCTGGCACTGGATGCGGACGTTGTAGTCGGTGTAGCCAGGGGCCAGGAGTTCGTCACCAACGCGCTGGCCGTTGATCCGCACCTCGTAGAACCCGCGGGCCGCGACATGCAGGGTGGCGCGGCGCACCGCGCCGGGGAGCACAAATTCGCGCCGCAGCAGCGGCACGCGCGAGACGGTGAACTTTTCCGGAACGTCCGCCATGCCGGCGGCCGGCGCTGCGCCGACCAGAGCCACGGCCACCCGGCCATCAACCAGGAAGCGTTTGGACCACTGCTCGGACTCGATGGAATCCGAACAATCCACCGGTGCGCCGACGGCAATCGACCGGCCGCCGTCGAACACCGCCAGGCCGCCCAGGGCCAGACCATAGTCCTGGCCATCCCAGCGGGAGAGGCGGGTGACGGTGAGGCGCACAAAGCGTGCGGTGACGGCCGCGAACCCAACACGATAGGAGTCAGCCCGCGGTCCGGGGATATCGGCCGCGGTGCGATCAACCACGAGGCGCGGAGCGGCAAAATCGCGGGTGTCGGCGGTTTCCACCTTGAAGCGCCGCGGAAACATCAGCGTGCGAAAATCCGGGTTGCGGCCGCGCGGCCGCGCCGGGATCACATCGACGGCATCGAGGCGCTTCGGAGATCCGAGATCCAGGATAATCCACTTGGTGACATCGGGCCGGGTGGCCAGTGCGCTGCGGTAGCAATGGATCGGCGTGAGCGGACGGTTGGCCGGGTCCGCCAACTCGGGATCGCTGATCCAATCCGCAGTCCAGGCGCCGGGTTGCAGCAACCCCATGGTCCAACGGGCCGGCGGGCTCCAGGCAGAGGGTTGGCCGGCGCTGTCCCAAACCCGCACTTTCCAGTGGCACGGCGTCTCGGAGGTGAGAGGTTTGCCGGCGTATTCCACCAGGTTCTGCTGGTCGGATGCCACCTTGCCGCTGTCCCACAGGTCACCGGTATCGCCGGCCAGCAGTTGTGCCGACGAGGCCACCAGTACCTGGTATGCCGTCTGTACCTCCCCGCGTCGTGCGGAGGTGAGGTTCCAATTCAGACGCGGCTGGACTACATCGATACCCATGGGGTTGAGGCGGTATTCACAGCGCAGCGTCCCCACCTCGGCCCCACGCACTCCGGCGCCTGCCATCATTGCCCAGAGGCAAAGCGCCCCGCCAATAACACGTCGCATCATTAGCTCCCGTCCTTTAAACTTTCCACCAGCGCTATCATCGGCGTGCGCTTCTTTTCGAAAAGAGCAAACATAACGATTACCCCAACCCCCGGGCAAATGCCGACCAAGCGCCAACCCGAGCGGGCGGCCACCGCAGACCGGCGCGGCAGGAAAGATGATGGTGATCCGTGGTGAGTGCCGGATGAGCGCCGGTTGCCAAACCCGGCGCAGAGTCGTGCACGCCCTTCCATGCACGGCCTTGTGGCGTGGGCGTATTGCATTGTAAAAGAGCCAAATGGAACGGGCGGGCCACCAGAGAAGGCGGAAACGTCCAACGCTCAATCCCAACGCATCGGGATTCAAAGGTGAAAGGCGATTGTTGTGGTGATCTATCGTTATCTTTTTGGACGGAAGCGACACAAAATGGCAACTCTTGCACGATCATCATGCGTGTGTTCCAATGGGTGTGGCCAGATTTTGTGGCATTT
>Ga0316217_10003533_pt1 | contig 17698 bp, 17 predicted proteins | sample 1anoAmetaG_FD_203633 | JGI IMG/M metagenome (GOLD analysis project Ga0316217, IMG submission 203633) | Freshwater microbial communities from Trout Bog Lake, Wisconsin, USA - 1anoA | ecosystem: Environmental > Aquatic > Freshwater > Lake > Hypolimnion/Profundal zone | place: USA: Wisconsin...
ATGTACTGAGTAGTTCTTAATTGCTTACAATTGAATTAATGGTATTGTAAATCATACTTAGACTTGCTTAAAAGTGCTTTTTTGTTTGGTATTCAAAGTAAGAGCATATTGAGGAGCCTCGCAGAATTATTCAAATGGGCGAGATATCACAAAACTGAATCCCAAGATTATTCTCCTATTTCAAAAGTTTGAAGACATATTTATAGCAAAGAGAGAAAGATAGGCTTAAAGGATTGCGATCCTGCCAAGAATATTTCGGATCTCATTATTGGTGATTTTTGGGTCGAATCCAATTAATATCTCATATTTGTTGAGTTTAAAGTCTAATGTGATGATTTAGACGAATACGGGGATGACATCAATCAATTGAGTTTATTATCTGTATTGTTGATGCCCGTCCAGTCAAAAATAGCTGACGAGCCCCACGTGGGGCAGCTGTTGCGCGATCTGCTGCTCGGCAATAACAAACGCAAGCTTGTCTCCGTGACAGTGCTCCTCATCATCGGCTTTCTGTTGCACGTGCGAAACAAACGGCCAGAGGTAGATACCCTTAGAAACTCCAAGCTGGAGTCGATGGAGAGTAAAAAGCCGAAAGTATGTGCTGTGTTATTCAGGGGGGCAAGGGTAATGTGGATGCAATTTTTTTGTCGAGAATAAAGAAACTGGTCAAGATCGTGATCCCTTCTTGGAACTGTCCTGAAATGGGTGACCTTGTGTTGCTCTCGCTTTTCCTGGTGGCAAGGACCTTCCTCAGTATCTACATGGCCTCAGTTAATGGAGGAGTGGTCAACGCCATCGTCTAAAAGAATTTACCTCTTTTCATCCAGAGGGTAACTCTCCCTTAAACCAGATCATCGGCTTAGGTCTAATCGCTGTGCCAGCTTCATTCGTCAACTCCTTCTTGGATTTCCTCAACCGCAAGCTAGCCCTACGCTTCAAACGTAGACTCACTGAGTTTTTCCATAAAACGTATCTCAAAGACATGGTGTTCTATCAGTTGGGCAATTTGGACAGCAGGATCAGCAATCCTGACCAAAGACTCACTGCCGATATTGAAAAGTGGGCGAATTCGCTTTCCACCATTTATGCGAACTTTACCAAGCCTACTCTAGATATCATCCTTTTCTCTAAAAAGCTATCTGAACTTATGGGCTGGACTGGGCCGCTTGTGGTGATTGTTTGGTATCTAATGTCAGGAATTTTCCTCAAATTTGTTTCTCCTCCTTTCGGCAAGTTAATCGCTGCAGAGCAACGTTTAGAGGGGTAGTACAGATCTTCTCACACTGATTTGGTGCATCATGCGGAAGAAATCGCGTTTTTCAGAGGAAACTAGTGGGAGAAAACCCGGATCAACAACATCTTTTATGTACTCATTCTCCTAGCTAGAAATTCATCAAGCACAGTGAAGGAATAATGAACAAAAAGTTATATATGGGAGTCTTCGACAGCATGTTGGTCAAATATGGGGCGTTTATGATAGGATACGGAGTGCTTGGATTGCCAGTTTTCGGTTATAACTCTAGCGAATATACTAAAAAACGTGGTAACAATGCAGGTGCCATGACAGAAGACTACATCAGAAACTCTTCTTTGCTTTTGAACCTCTCAAAGGCTATCGGAAAGCTAGTCATCTCCTATAAATAGATTCAGAATCTAGCAGGTTACACAACCCTGATATACGAAATGAAACAAGTTCTTGGAGACCTGGAGACTGGCCGATTTGTAAGGACACAGGTGATTGACAAGCACGCAGTCCAGAAATAGAGCAGCATTAACTAAATCCAAAAAGGCAGGACTGAAGAGACTGATGACTATATCCACTTTGATAAGGTTCCCATCATATCGCCCAACGGAGACGTTCTTGTCAAAGAAATTTCATTCGAAATCCATAGAGGAATGAATACAGTTATTAGTGGACCTAACGGTTGTGGAAAGAGTTCACTTTTCAGGATACTTAGTGGACTTTGGCCATTGGCAGGTGGAGTACTGAAACGACCTCACATGGATAAACTTTTCTACATTCCTCAAAGACCCTATCTTCCCCCCGGAACCCTCAGGGACCAGATAATCTATCCCCACTCCAAGTAAAGAATCACAAGAAGCGACGAATAAATCAGAGAATTGTTGAAATGGGTCAAGCTTGACTATATTGAGTAGAGAGAGAAAGGTTTCGACGCTGTGAACGATTGGAACGATGTGTTGTCAGGCGGCTAAAAACAGAGAATCGCAATGGCAAGACTTTTCTATCATCGTCCGTTATTCGCAATTCTGGACGAATGTACATCAGCGATGAGCATGGACGTGGAGGCGTAGTTGTACTTGAAGGCAAAGTAGCTGCAGATAACTTTGTTCACGGTGTCCCACCGCAGCAGTTTGTTCAAATACCACGAATATATGATCAAATTCGACGGGCATGGCAACTACGAACTTATCAAGTTGGCTCATGAGTGATTGAGTATTATAATGTATAATAAAAATTAAAATAAGTTTAGTTGCTTTATTTTATAATTATAGAAGATGCATTACACCTCTTACCGGTCCAATACCTCGCCTGCATCAAGTCATCCAGGCTACCGCACTCGTCCCTCCCACCAGGTCTTCCCAGAAGACATTGACTGTGTGGTTTAGACATCCAGCAGCACCGGAGCGATCTATATCGGCAATCTTGAGGCAGCCTAAAACTTGTAAACCCTCCGCAGTATATCAAACTTAACCCAGAGCACAAAATATCGTCTCTACTAACCGCCTGCAAAAACATCCACATTCGCCATCCCAAGTAGCACGTCCCATACTGCTTATATGTCCCAGGGGAAGACCATGAGAACTATGATTTGAGCTTGCACTTTGAGACTGCCGCTGATTTCATCCACCAGTCTCTGCAGGAAACCAACATTTTGGTGCACTGCATGGCAGGCATTTCGCGCTCTGTGACCCTTGTGATAGCCTACCTCATTAAATACAGGAAAATGGGTTACCAGCAGGCTATGAGAATGCTCCAAACCAAACGCAGCAAGGTTGTTTTCTTATTATTCAGATCAACCCCAACCCTGGCTTCGTTCGGCAGCTGCAGCAGTACGAACAAAAGATGAACAAGGATACCAAAAAGTACTATAAGGATCAAGATTATTAGAACTATGCGCCCTCAAGAGAGAGCTACTTTGGGACAACTAGAACCAGTGCCTACGGAACTAATAACTATACGAAGTACACTTCTAAGGAAAGTGAGGAATTGAAATTCAAAAGCAGGTATGAGGACTACTCCAAATATCTGTCAACTTCCAATTTGCAGGTCTCCAAGGCAAGGGTACCCAACCCTGAGCAGGTAAACGAGTCCACCAGCTATCTCAGCAAATACCAGCTAAGTTCATCCAAACCAGCATCTTTCTATAATCCCAACAAAACTGTCAACTAGCGGGAGCCAAGAAACTATAGAGCTTTAGAGTCGATCACTAACTACTCCGATTATTCTGCCCTCAAAAGTACGAATATTCAAGACATGAGCAAAGATCTTGATGAGCGCATTGCGAAGATTAAGCAGAAGTATTACGAGGAAAAGGATACGCAAGTGAGTAGAAACGTGAAAAATTGTTAGTAGCGTAGGTTGAGCAGTCATGTTGCTTCTTCTATTGGGTCTAGCAGCATTAAAGGGCGCTAATCATTCGGAAGAGGCAGTTACAACCCTTTCCACGCAGTTAGAACCATGACCTATCAATACATATGATCTTATTTTTTTTGATAGATTTTTAATACTCATTTAGCACAATAAACTAAGGCTTGCAGCGTTCGCTATCACAGGCTTTCTTCTATTTCAATTTATCATCGAATGGATTTTTAACGTTATTGGTGGGTGCATAATAAATAAGAATCGACTATTTATCACATCATAAAGTATTTTAGCAAATAATGAGCGAAATAACAAATACTAGGCTGTCAACGATAGAATTCTGAAGCAAAGTGTTAGAGGTATAACTTGCCCAATCCAAACTGTTATTCATCGAAAGACAACTCCTCTCTTTGATACTATATTTTATTTATTTGTTAAAATTCAATGCTTATTTTAAGCAGACCTCCATCATTTTCATTCAGCGCAATCGGGACAGAGATCGTAATTGCAAGAATTGCAATGCCAAATTCCATCATCGTCTACCGTCTTACTTTTTGAGCAGCTGTTGCAGGCATAGTTGTTGCTGTAGTACTCAGCCTTAACTTTCTACGTCAATTTTCAACTACATTCAGCTCGATAATCTTGAGGAGATTGTGTCTTTGGTTGCAGATGCGACATTCACTGCACTGCCTGAATTTGCAAGACTTGCATTCTAAGGTGGCGGGTCTGGCGCAGATTTCGCAGAACTGGTCAGTGGAGTCGATTATCTTTTAGAGCTTTTTTATGTGGGTTGGGCACTGCATCCTGCTATTATATCTTAATTAATATTAAAAGACCTAAATCGATATTAATAACGGAAGTGGGTAGAGTGCACTAAAGAAAGAATGGATCATCGTTGCGTTCTCAATTTTATACTCTTGCTATTCAGAACAGCATCTAGCGATTTTTTAGGGTTCTAGCTATCTTTTTGGACAGGCCGTTTGTATTTGTTCTGCAGGAGGTTTATCATATCTTTGAGCTGCGAGTGGCTCTTGCTCCTGTCGATGTTTTCACAGATACTGCTCTTGCTGTTGGATTTGTTGGTTCTGCTGGAAAACAAAAACTAGCTCACTTCATGCTTTTTGGTTGAACTGCCTGCTTCCTTTTTCTTTTCGGTGGTCTGCAGCAAGTAGAATATCTTTTTGTACTCCAAACTTTAAGAAAAGAGCTGGGTGGCTGGATACTTTTCATTGGGGGAGCAATACTAGGACGACCTCTCTGTGATAGAGGGCAAAGGACTCTATAAGCACCTTTATCTTTAGTAGCTGAACAAATGAATGATGCTGCTTTCATTCAGTGATCTGTTCTACTTGTCTTCACCATTGCTGAAAAGCTATTGTTAGGAACTTTAGTAATCTTTTTCGGCATCCTCACTGAAGGTATCAAAACTTTAGGTAGATTCTGTGATTCTGCGGTACTTCAATTAAAGTTTTCCATCATCGTCTTCTTCCTTTAAGTTCTCTTTTTCAAAGTTCTATCTTTATGCCATTTAGTAGGCTTCTCGATCAGTATTTTCAGGTTCAGCTTACTCGCTGCTTCGGCTGTGGAAACTATTGGGAGAGCCTCTAGTTCCATTTTATTCATTATAAAAATCCAAAAGGCTGCTTTGATATGAATCCTAGAATTTCCCCAAAAGCTATTTGAACTCAGTAACTTTGATTTTTATTTCTTTCTTCAACTGTTAATTTGTTTCATCGGCCGCCGCGCAACTCTGTTGTGGATTACTGATTGCATTCATTAGGATTAAGATATTTTCAAGGGAACTTTGATCCTCAGCAGGTGACGCATCTTTGATATCATTGTTAGATTTGGTGTTGGCAGAGTAATCTTTAGTATTGATTGATTATTGAATAAAGTTACTCTCATCTTTTGGTGTGATTTCAGGTTCTGCGAATTCCCGCTGATGCCCAAATCTCATTTTTTCCTAATTCTGTGTATTGATTTTATAATGCGCGTCAGTCATAGTATGCAGTTTCTGCTTCATCAAGTGTGCCAAGTTGAGAAAGCTTTTCTGCAGATGACTCTCCCTGCTAAGCGTGAGGAGATCAAGTTGATCTATTTTTTGGGAATCGCGTTTGCTGTGTACGATTCTGGATTTGTGGGATCTGAACTTCTGCATGTAAGAAAGAAACGTTATAATTAGATTTATATCAGCTAGTTATAGTCTTATTGTATCACTAATACTCAATAACAGCACTACAATAATTACAGTTCATAAAATTATCATATCCGGTCTTTTTAGGACTTGGGTCTACACTAGCTTGCTCATAGTTTATCCCTCGGCTCTTTTCGTGCTTTTCTTTATGCTTTTCATTGTGCACTAGTGTCTCTACTTTGTCATTATACTGCTTTTGGGTCGCGCTCTGCCTGTTACTTTATTTATCCCCGAAAGTTGGTTTTAGGAGGGCAGACGGTTTACATCGGTGTAAGAGGTATCTATCCTTTTATTGCTCTCCTGGACTGGTTCTCTGCAGTCTTGACTAGTAGGATAGTGACTTCGAGATGCACTTTTGTTCACAAATAAAGGGGTTATCTTTTTATCAGAAGTGTAATTACCAAGCTCGGCATACTTTTAGTTTTTGTTCTTTTTATTTTCAGCATTATTAGAAGCAGCGTACAAATTATTTTGATCCTATGGCTTAACATTTTTATCGAAGGGCAGTTGGCTAGAAAGGTCAAGTTTACTTTTAGGCTAATTATTGGGCAAAGGATGTACAACAATACAGCTTTTGAATGTGGCTTCCACGCATCTTTTATTCTGCTCATTATTACTTATTTTTTTGGTTACAACTAAAGTTTCTTCCTGACTCTTATCTTGCATTTTTTGCTAAAGTTACTTCTTCGTAGGCGCATACTTAAATATCAGGTTTGGTCGCTCTTTCTGGGTATCTTATTTTACTTGATCTAGCTAGTCTTACAGTAACTTTTCTTATAGAAAGTTGTTGACCACTTTGCGGCGTATTAGATTTGACTTTAGGAAATTCAAATTTCTCTCTGCTTCAACGACAAATCTCCTCTATTTTCCTTATTTGTCTCTTAAATTAGTTTGAAAAGTAATCTAAGGTCTAAGTCCTTGTGGGAAATATTTTTTGAGGAGCTAGCCGGCCCCTAATCGCTTATTTGGATTCTTTTAGAGCATATCCAAAATAATCTGATTGAGTTCAGCGGAATAGTTTTAGATTGGTTTTGGTTCAGAGTTGATGATTTTTTGACCCAAAGTGATAATGTTTTTGCTTTAGAACGGATGTGTCAACATTGCTAGTTGATAGCAGACGCAGCCTAAGCCCCAAATATCAGCTTTATAGTCATATTTTTAATACTTGATGATTTAAGGGGCCAAGTAAAGAGGAGTACCAACTCGACTATATAGTCCGCTATCCGTTTTCAGTATTTTTGATACTCCTAAATCTCCGAGCTGAGTTACCTTGCAATTACATAAAGTTTCTCCTAGTTATCCATGAAGATGTTGAGAGTTTTGACATCTCTATGAATGACACGATGTGAGTGTAGATAATCCAAAGCGCTAAGAAGTTCTCTAGCCTTCTCCCAAATTTCTGCCTCAGGGTAGAGATCTCTTCTGATTCTTCTCTTTTTGAGGATCTGTCTAAGCCAAGCCTTACATTGTAAAGATCGCCTTTGGGCGCATACTGCATGATGATATAGAGATGGTTTTAATCACTGAAGAACTAATGGAGTTTAATGACATGTGGGTGGTCCAACTTACTCAAAATGGACACTTAGGAACATACTTCTTTTGTGTTTTGTTTCTAACTCCCTCATTTGTTACTTTGATTGAGTTTATGTGTATCTTTTTGAGGGCGTACTGCTACTTTGACCGGTTATTCACGACTCGATAACAGATACCTGAGGCTCCCCTTCCAATTTATGACTCAATTCGATATTTTTCGTATAGTTCTTTGCATTTGCCTTACTATATGCTCATTAGCCTATAAGCAAGAATAAATATTATAACTGTTATTGTTTTTGGGCTTTCGTCAATACTTTTTGGATTCCAACTCTTCAACAGGTCTAAGATATTCTTTTGGTTGACTTCAAATCCAAATTATAATGTTAGCATTACATAACTAGTAAATATGTTACGATCTTTTTCGCAGCTTAGATTTAAGTTATAGTTTGTAAGAGCAATCATTATGAGTAATGAGTGGTATTTATGGAGTCTATCTTGTTCTTTTGCTGACAAAAACAGGATATTAAAAAATTTATAGCTATTCCTATAGTATATCAAGTACTTGCATTTTGTTGTTAGAATAAGGAATAAAAGTCAACTTTCTATTTTTCTTGGCTAATCAAATAACTAAGGGCAGGTCTTCCTTTTTTGCAGATTTAACATTTTTGCATATTTTTCAGTCCTTTTCACCAAACCAAAGAATATGGTTCTAAACTGGTTAGCTGGTTATCTTAGTTGTTGGTGATTTGAAATATTAAGGTTTCATGCTTTATTTTTTAAATAGGGAGTTTACAATAAGTATTTATTTTGGGAAAAGAATATGAATCATAGTCTCCTAAAAGAATCTATAAACTCTTGTTTACTTATTTTGGCATCGTCCATCACTCCAACTGAGCTCAAAAACCTGCCCATAAAATTCTCATCGATTTTAATGGTTTTCTTGCTCTTTTTAACTAAATGTTCCAAAAAATGCTGTATTTCGACAGCGTTGAGGTAGTTATCATTATCCTTGTCGAATTCTTTAAAGATTTCTTATAAAATCCTGGACTCCTGTTTGGCATGTAAATTTGTTTAATTTCTATTGGCAAGTTTTGAATAGCTGGTTTCTCTATTTCTGTGCTGGGAATGGCTGAAGCTGCCTCTTCTAGACCTGGTCTAGCTTTGGATTTATTATGAACTACAAACTCCCATTTTTTGCAAATGATTCTCTGTAAGTTTTAAATTATAATGCAGTAATAACGAACACTTTATATATATCCAGCATAATACTCTTTTGCATCACTTTGTTGTAGAATTTTGTATTTAGAGTGGTAATGGACTCAACATAGTAATGTTGTATTCGGTCGTTCATATTTGTGCTTGTTTATCAAAAAAAGTAATCATACTTTTTTAGGGCAATAGGCAAATTATTGAATTGATTCTTTATTCAAGATTAAAGGAAACTCTATGAATTTGATAAAAAAGATACTTTTGAAGGATTCTAGAGTTATTTTGGAAGGCTAAGAAATCATGAAAAGCATATAAGCTCACAAAGTACCGAAAGCTCTGTTAAATATGCTGTAATTTCTCAGCTATAATCTGAGATTCATGCTCTAAACAGCCTCATAAAAAAATTTAGTTTGAGATTCCTTCAAAATTGGATGAACTTCACAAATTTTCAAATTGTCTTTCATTTTCAAGATTGATTGGAATTATTATAAGATTGAGGTCGGGTTCGATGGCTAAGAAGATTTGAAGACTAAATCTATGTAAGCTAATCAAGCCACCGAGTTATTCGATTGATAGCTTGCGGTATCAGTAGCAATAAAAAGATAGTCATTACGAATGCAGAAGGATTAGAACTGCTAGATAAGAAGTTGCTTTAAAAGCAAAAGATCGATAAGTGATGAATTCTAATACTCTGATGGGTTTGGAAGATTAGCCTTTGTGTATTTGAAGTAAGTGATAGTGAGAAGTCTCCAAGGTGGTACTTTGATAGTTTTGAATTAGATTTTGTAGATTCATCTTATTACAACATCTGCTTACCAAAATATGACAATCGAGTGTGTTTGCCCAGTAGTCTATTAGCTAATAAGCATAAATAAACCATTAACGAGTAGTTGCAAGTACCTCTTGGTTTATTAATACTTCGTGACTTGAAACAGAAAAAATAATTTGAAGTTTTTTATAGGTCAGCTGTCTCTCTCTGGTTATCTGTTTAGATATAGCTTATGCCCTAATAATTGTTGTTAGTTGGTTTATAACTACGCACGATGATATTTTATTATGTTCAATTACAGTTAAGAAAGAGTACCTCACAAATTGCTGATGGAAATCAGCCGAAACGAAGAAGTTCCTAAGCTTGTAACAGCCCACTAACTCTCACGCAGCAAAGATGTCAGGAATAAGCTTTTGATGCAAGCTCGATCACAGACTCACGCACAGCAATATCAAAACTCGGCCGGAACTTAGCGCAAAGTGGCATCGAGGACGCAGGAAACTGTGAAAATGTAGCACTAGCTGCAGAACTAGCGTTCTGAAAACGACGAGTTACGTTCTATAATAAAGTAGATGAAAAAAGAGGTGTAAAAGCTGAGGGAAGTGAATGAGGGGCTGATAGTCCGTCTAAAGTAAGTCTAAAGCTCGTACCGCTTGCTGCGGAGTGACCTCTAGAAAAGTAACTAATAGTAGCAACATAAACTCAAAATAAACATTTACGCTGACATTGAGGAGTATATAAAGATAGTAGTGGAGAGGCTGACTCTGAACCTGAAGCAGGAGAAGATGACGATGGCTCTGGAGAACAAGCTTTAGAGGTTTTTGGCTGAGCTGCTTTAAATAAATGCTGTAACTGTGGAGCAATTCATGAAAATGAGTAGACTTGAGCCATCCCGTATCAATCAAGTCAACAACTTCCAATCTTAATCGAGGGCCACAGGAACATTGAAATATACCAATAATTTCAAACCAAACCGAGAGTAGCTCCCGTCACAGGAACACTATGCTTCAATCATGCAAAGATTGACCGGATAGCCCAAAATGAGTATGAGTTATGCTGGAACTGGACACGGTTTCGCCAGTGCAGTTTCGCAAGACAGCAAATTCAAGACTATCTATGCCACGACTCCACAAAAAAGAAAGCGCATTTTTTAGTGAACTCTCATTCTTTTTATAAACGATATATATCATCATGAAGCATTAAAAGCAAAGCCTTTTCTAAATCAGTCTTCCTCTAAACGAGATATTTTTCATGGATATAACACCCTAATCAGGAAATCTGAAGGCACAAAACAATAAAATGTAGCTTTTGGGCAAGTGCACTAATTCCTCTGCGTGTGATTCTATTATCTTCTAATATCTCTTCTTGTTAATTAGATAAATTAATGGAAAAAGAAAACAAAGAAAAAGTGCTCTTGCCTGAAGTCTACGCCAAGCTTCTTGAAAACGAGGCCAAGCTGACCTCCTATCTCACAAATATTCGGCACCGGACTAAAACAAACAAGTCCATCCCCTCCCTTCCCAAATTTACAACGCTCCCACGTAGGTAGCCTCTCCGTTAGAAGAAACCTTCTACACAAGTTAGAACTTATGTTGAGGATTATATGAAATTGGTGAAAGAGGCGACAAGTTCGGAAAATTTCTCAGGACGCAGGATCATAACAAAACTACTACAATACCTATAGGAATTCCCCACTATGGCGATTCTGGTATAGACTATAAACTCTTATGGGCGTACGGAGAAGAAACTCTGCCTCGATGAGTCGGCAATACTGGGGTAAGTCAATGATGAGATGATACCATTGTTCCAAAAAATTATATAAAAGGTGTAGCTACTCAAAAAATAGATAGAGAGCAAGAAGCTCATGGAGTTGGGGCAGAGGATATCTCATCTCCAGAAAGTTATGGATTCGGCTCCCAAAAAAATATGTTTTGCTGTGGATGGCCGTTTGAGATTGTTGGAGCCGGAAAGGGTTGAGAAATATCTCATTATGGAGGATAATATCACACGTGCTGAGAAAAATTTTGGGAAATTTTCACAGACTTTTCATAAAAATCAGGAAACTTTTTCCAACATAAATAGAGTCTACATGCAAATACGTAAAAGTAGCGAAATACATCATTGATCATCATCTACCTCTTTAGTAAAATCTTTATTTTCAGCATCTGATTCACTTTTTAGCCTACAATTTCATTTTTATATTAAATTAGATTTTTTTTGATCTACCAAATTCGTCTTACAAGGCATGATTCTTCGATTGAGTTACAACAAAAAAACTTTATTCAAATACAAAAGAGCATACAATTCTGGCCTGTAACTTTGAAGCATAAAGTTTGGCAGTAAGCTCAACAAATTTAAAAATTATTATTTGAGGTTTAGCACAAAACTTATAAAAATAAAATGTAATGTATTGTCTCAGATCAACATGCGCTCTTTTATGCCCAACAGCCAACTGTGCTCCAGCACCTCGCTTATCTTCAACCGATTTGTTGGCTCGAATTTGACCAAGTCAACAAAAAGACTTTTGAACTCGGCTATCATGGAGTTTTAGTTTTCTTAATATCTGGCTAAGTCGGGGGCAGAGCGGGCCCAGAATTCACTAGTATTTTCTGCTATAAGTAACTTGTAGTGCTTGTTTTAAGGGAGGGCGAATTAAAAAGGAAGCCTACCCATAAAAATAGCGAATAGAATCACTCCTAAAGCAAACATATCTGCAGCTTTGCCATCGTAGAGTTTAGACTTATCATCTTTGCAGGCATGTATTTCTGGGGCCATAAAACCCCTCTTACTTCCTTTGTAACCTTTAACTAATTGGTCTCCTTAAGGTAGAATTTTAGCAAAGCCGAAGTCAGCCAACTTAAGGATAGGTCCTTGCTAGGTCTAGAAAACAAGGACGTTATCCAATTTCAAATCTCCATGAACTACATCTTTGCTGTGAAGGTACTCAACAGCTTTGGTGAGTTCCCAGAAGCAATAGCGACGATTTGCCATTGTCATACTTTTTCTGTTGTTGACAATAAGCTAGGCAAGGTTGCCATATTTCGCGTACTCCAGTTCCAGGATGTAGTAAACTCCTTATCGTCCTGGGAAGCTCACGTTTTTGTGAGAATTGAAAAGTTTGATCACGTTTGGGTGCTAGAGACAATTCAAAACAATCTACTCATTGAGCAGGTTGTTTATTTCCTTCATTGTCTTCCACTCCACAACCTTCAAAGCAAATGATTATTCTCCCTTTTTAAGCAAAAAAATCTCAGAATGGCAGCCAGTGCCCAACCGAACAAGTTTTTCGATCCCAAACTCCATTAATTTTATAATAAAAGCAAGGTTTAGATATCATGTTGATGCCCCATAATGTTTTAAATTGTACTATTTAGCCAGATATTGAAGATAATCATCAATCAGCAGCAGTTGGCTTCCTGTCTTGCTTTAACACATTGACATACTACGCAAATTAGTTCAGTGTCTTGACAGCTGTCCACACAGAATGGGATGCAACAGAAAATTCCTGTAAAGATGAAGAGGCCAAAGCACCAAATCCAGGTCACGCCGCCTGGAACTTTTCTTGGGAAGTTGTCGGTCTATCGTCTGCAAACTGGGCAGACCAACCTGCCAATTGGAATGAATCCTTGATTGTTCGGGATGAAACCTTGATTAGGGTTGTAGCCTTGATTTGCAACAAAAACTTGGTTAGCAGGAACGTAGTTAGGATTCTGATTATAAGCGTTGTAAGCGGGTGGAGGCGGTGGGTAATTGGGTCCTAAGTCGGATGAAGCATACCTGGTGGATAAACGGGAGGAGGGACATAGACGGGATTATTGATGGGGGGCTGATAGTAAGGATTGGCAGGTGGAGGTCGGTTCTGGTTGTTATTGGGTTCGGAGTATAAGTTGTTTTGGTTGTTCATGCTGATAAATTCTAAGTATGATTTGGTAAATTAATATTCAAAAAAGTTGAGATGCGTAGTATTCTTTTTTCTCATTTGTGAGCTTTGAAATAATTAACTTTTGTTGGCAATAAGTTTAGAGATAAGGCAGCTGTTTGAAGCAAACAAATTCTCGGACATGGGTTTGGGAAAAATCTAAAAGCATTGGGATTACATAAAGTTATGAAACTATTACACCTTTATTTTTTTTTATTACTGTACGTTTTAAATCGAATCATTAGCTTAAGCTTTTCGGAAAATATTAGACAGATATTTGATAAAGTTTATTAGCTTTGTTCAAAGCTTTTCTGGCATAAATTATAAGAGTCATCATATTCCAGCCTTTTCTTGAAACAAAACATCAAAACTTCATTTTACTAATTATTTTCAAATCGTGTGATAGCAAAAGGTTCCACTAATCAATACGTGATTCTTCCTGCTTCTATATTTTCAATTTTCTATTTCTCAAGTTGATTAATTTGTTGATCGATTCATTCAGCTATTTCAAAGTGATTATCAAACAAAAACCGAATTGCCGAAAAAATTGAAATTAAGAGGATTCCAAATCGTATTCAAACCAGATATATGGCTTATCAATTTTGATTGGCCGTATTTTGTGACTAAGCTATGCAAATGCTTCCTAAGTTTTATTTGATACTTTATCAATTATTTGAAATTATGAGCAAAATCCCGCAAAAGCCTGTAGCTGGAGGCAAAGCCCCCACCGGAGCTCCCAAAGTCCCAATTTCCAACACCAACAATGCCAAGGGCCCAGACCCCAAGCACCTCCCGCGTGAGTTCAAGTACATGCCATCCCAAAATAGAGACCAATTTCTTAAAAAAATCCAGGCTTGCTCAAATACTTTGGATTTCAATGACTAGACAAAACAGATCAAATAAAAGAGTGACAGGCAAAGCTACCTGCAATAGTTCAATGATTTCCTCAATGATCAGAACTGCATGTCTACAGTGATCATTCCACATCTCGACCTTGTCATTAACATGATTGAAAAAAACATATTTAGGCCTTTACCTATATTGAAGAAGCAAGGATTACCAGGAGAGGGTGTTGGAATGTAAGAGGTAAAGAAATATCTTAACTTAGGAAGAAGCACTCTCCGATCCAGCATGGCAACACCTTCAGCCCGTCTATTAATTTTTCCTACAGCTTATTGTCAATGACGGAGCCGATGTGAAAGCCCTTAAGGTTCATATCACACCTTCCTTTATCCAGTAATTTTTGTAGCTCTTTGATTCTGAAGAACCAAGAGAAAGAGAATATTTGAAGAACATTTTGCATCGCCTTTATGCGAAGCTTGTCCCAAGAAGGAAAATGATTCGTAAAGCGATCAATGACTGCTTTTACAGTCTCATCCATGAAACTTTCAAATTCAATGGAGCTTCAGAACTTTTGGACATTCTAGCAAGCATCATCTCAGGTTTCGCTGTTCCTCTTAGAGAGTAGCATATAAGTTTCTTTAAAAATGTTATCATTCCTCTTCACAAGGTACAAACTTGCCACTTCTTCCATGAGCATTTAATGAGATGTTCTATGTTGTTCTTAGCTAAAGATCCATCGCTCGGATTGTTTTTACTTGATGGGCTTATCAAGTATTGGCCTTTTGCGAACTCTCCTAAAGAAGTCATGTTTATCAGCTAACTAATCTAAGTTTTGGAAACATGTGAGGTGCAAAAACTTTAGCCTTATATTCCCAAAGTTTTCAAAAGGCTTGTTAAATGCATTTCGGGTCTGCATCTTCAAGTGGCTGATAGAGCTATGTGCTTTTTCTAAAATGATTATTTCCTGAACATTCTCAAAACTTACAAAAGCTATACCTTCCCACTCCTTGTTCCTGTCATTGTACATATGGCTGAAACTCACTGGCACAAAGTCTTACAAGAATCTCTGAATGCTTTGAAAGCTATTTTGAAAGAGATTGATCCTCAAACTTTCGAGAAGGCTCTTGAAAAGAAAGATCAAAACAAGATTTACTTATCCTTGCAAGATCCTAAGCTCTTGAGAAAAGAGAAAACCAAGATGGACTAGAAGTGGAAAACTTTATTGCGGATGGCCCAGCAGAAAAATCCTAACCTAAAAGATCCCATCCTTCCATATGCAGACAACCATGTGGTTGGAGAATTCAACGGCATTAACAACGGAAACGTTAACATCTCTTGAATGATTCGCTCATTATTCAAATACAATACTTATCTTTGGTTTTATAGGATTAAATATATAAATCTTGTTTGAATATCAAACTATTACAACTTTTTCACAATCCTAAGAACAGTTATTAGCTGGGTAGTTAAAAAAAATCTATAAATCATGCAAAACGTTCAATCCAGGCTTTCAAAGAAGTAAGCTCTTAGATTACATTAAAGAAAGTCATATCTTTGTCAGCTATTTTTTTCTGGTACTAAGCCAGATACTAATCCTCGCTTTTTTTAAACTAGAAGCTGAATATTTTAAATATATTCTAAACCTTGTAAGATTCTAGCGCTTTGTAATAGTTAAGCCTTTGACCACAGATAATCCTGGTTATTGATACTAAATAGCCGAGTTGTAGCAGAATCCCGAACAAATCTTTATTTATCAGCATCGCCTTATTAGTTTGTATATAAACATACATTTGGGCCAAGATTTAGTCAATTAGTAAGCAGGCTTACTCAGATATTTGAACAAATGAGGAGACTTCATCATTTATTTCGACCTATTTTTGTATCTTCTAGATAGATGTTCCTCTGTTTAGCAGATTTTACAACTAAATCAATGTTCTTGAGCTTTCGTACATCTATTACATCCCTATCCTGAAAATCAGATAATTTTTTTTCATTTACTATGGAATTTTCAATTGTTTCTTGACAATTAGATCAGAAAGCTGTTTGTATTTTAAGTTGGATTAGGACTTGAAAGTTTAGATCATGTTTTTGTAGTAAAGGATATTGATTAGGTACACTAGATTTGTCATGTGGGGAGTTGTGTTTATTTTTGCTAGGTTTTGCTTGAAAAAAGTAAGTATCAGCTAAAAATGCTTTTTGTAGAAGACTTTTTGCGACTATTGCAAAATTGAACCTATGTTGACCGATTTTCTTGGCTCAGCAGCTTTAACCGGATTAGTTTTGAGAACATTTTGCGTCTTTTGTTATTCGGATAGCTTAGGAGGCTCTTTGCTTTTCTAAATCTATTTCTTATCTTGAAGGGAAGGTTTCTATTTTTGTTTGAAGCCTACCTATTAAATTTAATCTAGGTAAGAGTTTTGGGCAATTTAAAACGCATTTTTCTTTGAAAACTGTGAGGTTTTAGGAACAGGATTGTTAACTATCACCTTTGGCTATGCAATATCATTAGGTTTATTGATTAGAATACTGGGATTGTGGGCTTAAAGCTTTTTCTATTACTTTTTAGCTGATTTCCTTTAGATCCTTTTTGCTTACTTCTTAGGTTATACTTCCTATTTCGGTAGGCTGGATTACTTTTTAAGAGAAGGCTATTTTTTTAGCTTCGGTGATTAGAAATTCATTTAACGATCTTTTTTTCTTTGCTACATACCAAGCTTGATATTCAAGGTGTTAATGATTGATTTACTACCTAATCCACTTTTTTTGCTACTAACCTCACTCTTATTCGCTGCTATCTCACTTTTGCTAGCTATTTCGCTCTTATTATCAGCAACCTCACTCTTATTGGTTGCAACTTGACTCTTATTATCCTCAACATTACTCTTGTTGACTGCTACCTGACTCTTATTATCTGCAGCCTCATCCTTTTGAGTGGCAATTTCACTTTTATTAGCTGCAATCTGATTATTGCTAACAGCAAACCCACTTTTATTGGCGATTTAATTGTTTTCTTCATCTTTTTCTTCAGTCATGGTAAACTGATCTTGAGTTTATTGCTTGCTTTATCTTAAAACAACAGAATCATTTAATTTTTCCTGCTTTTTCATGATTAACCCCTTTGAACGACTGAAACGGTCGACTATCTAATCCTTTGCTTAATCTTTCTATTATTTGATTTAATTAATAGTATTCTCTTTGGATTGGTTTGGAATTGCGGCCTGAGGAGAAATGTGAGCACTCGTAAAATTGTTCCCTTTCTTGAAGTTTCTCAACTGAGCAGACACTTAGGAATCTTTGATTGATGAGTAGTTCAGCCAATTCGTAGAATTAAGTGACATTTTACTTAAGTTAAAAGATTTGCGGCTGAATCCAAAACCGGTCTAATTGTTTATCTTTTCCTTTTTAACATTCTTAGTTGTTTGCTAGATAAGTGTGGACAATGAAGTCGAAGGCTATATTTTGGAATCTTTGAACATATTAAGAGTTGCCTTTTTGACCTTTCTGCCCTGACTAAAAGAGTTCTTATCACCGCTCTTGTTTAGTTTGATCTATGATTTAGAGTATTTCAGACGTCCACTGATTCTTCTTGGCTGTGCAGTATTTGCTTAGTTTGGCATACAGTTTTCC
>Ga0316217_10003534_pt1 | contig 17694 bp, 14 predicted proteins | sample 1anoAmetaG_FD_203633 | JGI IMG/M metagenome (GOLD analysis project Ga0316217, IMG submission 203633) | Freshwater microbial communities from Trout Bog Lake, Wisconsin, USA - 1anoA | ecosystem: Environmental > Aquatic > Freshwater > Lake > Hypolimnion/Profundal zone | place: USA: Wisconsin...
CGCGGGCGCCAAGCTGGAGGATGACGGCGGCATGTTTGGGCCGGTCTGCCTGCTTGGGCGCGAGAAACATGCGGCCGGTCATGCCGAGGTGACCGAGCAATGTGAATGGAACGCGGGAGCCTCGCTGGCGCAGTTCGAAGAGGAGGTATTTTCCGCGCCGCCGCAGGCCCAGAAATTTCGCTCCGCGCAAGCGTCGCTTGAAATGGGCGGCGGAAGTCGGTTCCAAAACCTCCGGGCGGCGGATTTCCACCGCGCGGATGGTCCGGCCGTGAAGCAGGGGACGCAGATGGCGGGCGAGAATTTCAACTTCCGGCAATTCGGGCATGATGATTCGGTGGCGGCTGGTTTACTGTGGCGATTCTTTTTACGCCGCATGGCCATAATTTGCGTGCTGGTGGCGCAGCAAGGCAAGCACTTCCTCGTCAGATGTTGGGGAGAATTGTTGGTAATACTGCCCCACCGCCTCGAAGCGTGGGTCGGTCAGATAGGCGACCACCCGGTCGGCGCACCGGGTCAGTCGTTCCGAAGCGCTGGTGGATACCACCGGCGCAGCCAGGGTGATGTGCCGCGCTTGCTTTTTGCGGGCGGCTTGGACCGCAGCCTCGGCGGTGGCGCCGGTGGCCAGACCGTCGTCCACCAACAGCACCCGGCGGCCGGCGAAATCGGTTTTCTGTTCCGGCTGGAATTTCAGGAGGTATTTCTGCAGCCGCCCGGTTTCCTCCGTGATCACGGCGGCCAGTTCTGCCGCGGCGAGGGGAAAAGCTGAGATCACATTTTCGTCTAGTACCAGCACCTCCCCTTCGGCGAGCGCGCCCACGGCAAATTCGCGGTGCCACGGATGACCGATTTTGCGCACGACGATCACCTCGAGCGGGCGGTGAAGCAGGTCCGCCACCTCCGCCGCCACGACGATTCCGCCGCGCGGCAGACCGGCAACCAGATCAACCTCCAGCCCCAGTTCCAGCAACCGGAGGCCCAGCTTGCAACCGGCATCTTGGCGCGAGACAAAGGTCATCCAAACTTCTATGTCGTCCCATTTGCGGGAAAAAGCAACGGGGAAAAGGACGGGGCGTCCAGAGATCGCCAACTCATGCTCATCCTCACAAGAAAAAGCGAGGATGAGGATGATCCAGGCTGATTTTCCCCAGCTGCCTAACCCGTGACCAGCGTTCCAACCTGCTCACCGAGTACGACGCGGCGGAGATTGTGCGGCCGGAAGAAGTCGAAAACGATGATGGGCATCTGGTTGTCCATGCACAATGAAAAGGCGGTGGAGTCCATGACTTCCAGCCGTTGTTGCAGCGCGTCCAGGTAGGAAATCCGGGTATAGCGTTTCGCTTCGGGATTCTTTTTCGGGTCGCTGTCGTAAATGCCATCCACCTTGGTGGCTTTCAGGATCACTTCGGCTCCGATTTCATTGGCGCGCAAGGCGGCGGCGGTGTCGGTGGAAAAATAGGGATTGCCCGTGCCGCCGCCGAAGATGACGATACGGTTTTTTTCCAGGTGGCGCACCGCGCGGCGGCGGATGAATGGTTCGGCGACCTGGGACATGGCGATGGCGCTTTGCACTCTCGTGGGTGCGCCGAGCTTCTCCAGCGCGTCCTGCAGGGCCAGCGAATTGATGACGGTGGCCAGCATGCCCATGTAATCGCCGGTGGCGCGTTCCACGCCGCGTTTGCTGCCGCTGAGTCCGCGGAAGATGTTTCCGCCGCCCACCACCACGACCACTTGAACGCCGAGGTCGCGCACTTCACAGATCTGTTCGGCCATGCTCTGCACCGCATTGGGATTGATGCCGCTGGCTCCCTCGCCGCCGAGCGCCTCGCCGCTGAGCTTGAGCAAAATCCTGGAAAATTTGGGGCGTTTGGTCTTGATCATAAAAGTGGCGGCGCGCGAAAAATCACGCGCATCTTTTAGCAACAAAAGCCGGGTCGGTCAAACCAAAGTGGAGCGCCGGCGGCGAGCCTGCCAGCGTCTTGCTTTGCCTTCGGGCGTTACGCTGGCAGCCACAGCCGCTCCGACAAGCAGGCCTCGTTTGCGATATCTTGGACGCCGCTTTAAGCGTGGATGCGGCTGCGGCTCACAGCGCCGCGCTCCGAAAACGGCGCTTCGGAGCGCGGGTCTGTGACCCGCAGCAACTCTGCCTTGGTATCGCCGCCAACGTGACAGTTCTTTGAATTCTGCTAGCCTTGGTCGCGCCGACTGTGATTCCAGCGGCCATTATGGGAAAGCAAAACCAAATTGACACTGCGGCAAGCCTGGCAGGCGATCATTGCGATTGGAGCGCCGGCTTGCCTCGCTGTAGCTGCCAAGCCAAGGCAGGTCTCCTGACTAGGCCTGTTTTGACATCCAGGTTGAAACAAGCCGGGGCGGTGCCCGGCGCTCCAATGGGTGGGCGGACCCGCTTGGAAAATTCACCAATCCATGAATCCATGAATCCGGCCCGATGAATCCCGCCAATCCTTATCGCGGACGCCTCGCGCCTTCGCCGACGGGCTATTTGCACCTCGGCCATGCGCGCACTTTCTGGCGGGCTCAGGAGCGCGCCCTCGCCCGCGGCGGCACGCTCATCTTGCGCAACGAAGACTTGGATGCCGCGCGCTTCAAAATGGAGTTTGTCGAAGCCATGCTCGAGGACTTGCGATGGTTCGGTTTCGCTTGGAGCGAAGGTCCGGATGTGGGCGGGGCGCACGCTCCATACAACCAGAGCGAACGGATGGAAGTTTACCGGGGCGCGCTGGACCAATTGCGCACCGGAAATTTCATCTATCCCTGCGTCTGTTCGCGCAAGGACATCCAAGCCGCCGTCACCGCGCCGCACCTGGGTGAGGAGGGGGTGATTTATCCGGGTACCTGCCGCCAAAATCGGAAATCGGAAATCGGAAATCGGAAATCGAGTTGGCGATTCCGCGTCCCGGATGGCGAGGCGATTTCGTTCCACGATGGCCATTTCGGCGAACAGCGATTTGTCGCCGGCCGGGATTTTGGGGATTTTGTGGTGTGGCGCGGCGACGGCGTGCCGGCGTATCAACTGGCCTGTGTGGCGGATGACGCCGCCATGGGCATCACCGAGGTCGTGCGCGGCGCGGATTTGCTGCTCAGCACGGCCCGGCAGCTCCTGCTCTATCGCGCGCTGGGCTTGAGGCCGCCGGATTTTTTCCACTGTGAATTGCTGTGCGATGACGCCGGCCAGCGGTTGGCCAAGCGGCATGACGCCTTGAGCCTGCGGCAACTGCGCGCGCGCGGGGCCACGCCGGCTGAGCTGCGGGCTGAATGGGAGAGTCCGAAATAAGCAAAGCAAACCCAGGTCAGAACCGGGTCCAAGGCCCGGCCCCTACTTGCCTGCGCCAACGGTCCAAGGTTTCGCCCAACCCAGTCACTGAGGGCTGAAAGCTCGTCCCTTCAATTGTGGTTTCTCCAATTGTGATTTCTGCTAGACGATTGCTGCGCGGTCAGGTATTTCATCCACATGGATACCGGCACGCCTCTGCCAGAGCACCACGATCGCATCGTGGCGGTTAAACGCATCGAGGCCATGATGCGTGAACGGAACAAGCTGGAAATACAGCTTCGCCAGTCCCAAAAGATGGAAGCGATCGGCACCTTGGCCGGTGGCATCGCTCATGACTTTAACAATATTCTCGGTGCCATTATTGCCTTTACGGAATTGGCGAGATTGGATGCCGGTGACAACCAGGCGGTGCAAGATTGTCTCAAGCAAGTATTAAAGGCTGGTGACCGGGCAAAAGGCCTGGTGCAACAAATTCTCTCCTTCAGTCGGCAAAACAAGGTGGAGCGCCGGGTGGTACTCCTCCAGCCCATCGTAAAGGAAGTGCTCAAGCTGATGGGATCGACGCTGCCGGCCTCAATCGAAGTTGGCTCCGACATCCGTCCGGACGCCGGTACGGTGCTGGCGGACACGACGCAGATTCATCAAGTTCTGGTCAATCTTTGCACCAATGCGGCGCACGCCATGCGCGGACAAAACGGCCGGTTGGAAGTGCGATTGGATGAGACGCAGGTGGACGAAGCGCTGGCCCATACCCAGCCTGATTTGCGGCCGGGAAAATATGTGAGGCTGACCGTCAGTGATAACGGACACGGCATGGATGCCGCGACGTTAAGCCGCATTTTCGAGCCGTTTTTCACCACCAAAGGCCCTGGGGAAGGCACCGGTCTGGGGCTGTCAGTAGTGCATGGCATCATGCAGGATCATGAGGGGGCGATACAAGTGGCGAGCCAGCCAGGGTGCGGCACGGTGTTCCAGTTGTTTTTCCCTCTGCATTTGGCTGCTTTGGAAACCAAGGTTGATTCCCGTCTTGATTTGCCAGCCGGCTCGGGGCAACGGGTGCTTTATGTGGATGACGAACCCGCACTTTGCCTGGCGGCCGAGGGCATTCTGAAAAAATTCAATTATCGGGTGACCACCTACACCGAGCCGCTGTTTGCGCTGGAACACTTTTTGCGCGAGCCGGCCTCCTTTGATGTGGTTTTGGCGGACTTGAACATGCCCGGTCTGACGGGAGTGGAATTAGGCAGGGAGATTCTGGTGGTCCGCCCGGAAATTCCCGTGTTGCTCATTTCGGGTTTTAGCGGCACTTGGAACCAGGAAAAAGTCCGCTCCCTCGGCCTGCGCGATCTGATCGTGAAGCCGATCTCATCCTCCGTCTTGCTGCAGGCAATTCATGAAGCGCTAATGGCGCCGGACGGGATGGCGAACCCCCGTAGAATTTAATGATGGATGTTCCAGTAGCAAACCACGAGTCGGCCGGGCGCGGAAAAATTCTCGTGGCCGACGACGACGAATTATTTCGTGCCGGGCTGGTGCAATGGCTCGAACGCCACCAATATGAGTGCACCAGCGTGGCTCACGCCGGGGCGGCCCGGGCGGCGCTGCAGGCCAGCAACTTTGAGGCGATGATTGCGGACATTCATATGCCGGGCAACGCCGGCTTGGAATTGATTGAGCAGGTGCCGCAAGTCGCCGCCGGCCTGCCGGTTTTTTTGCTTACCGGAAACCCAACGGTGGAAACCGCCGCGCGTTCTGTGCGTTTGGCGGTCACGGCGTATCTCGTCAAGCCGCCGGATTTTGCCGACCTCAACCGGCTTTTGCAGGAAGCCATCACCAATTATCGCCGGGCGCGGCTGATTCAGCAAAGCCGGGCCGGATTGCGGGAATGGGATGCCCAACTGGAAATGCTGGCGGGCAGATTGCGGCACACCGCGACCCGCGCGGACGAGCCCGCGCTGGCGGATTATTTGCGCCTCACCCTCCGCCAGGTCATCCTGCAACTGGCGGAACTGGAAAGCTCCGCGGAAACCTGGCAGCGGCTGGGCCATGCCGAAACCGACTTGCAGAAGCTGGATCTCATTGGCGCCTTGCGCCGCACCGTCGAGGTGCTGGAGCAGACCAAACGGAATTTCAAATGCAAGCAGCTTGCCGATTTGCGCCGCCAACTCGAAGACGTCCTGGGGAAAAGCTGAGCGGTCTTTTTTGGGGTCTTTTTCGTGTCGTCGGCCAACCCAATTTGGGGACTTCAAAAAAAAATTCATTTTCTTCTCAAGTTCGGTTTCGGGTGACCGATAAACAGCACTGAGGCCCATGACCCGGTCATGGGTGCTTTCTCTGGCAGGACTGTGGGCCTGCCGCTCGAAGGCGCAACTGAATCATTTCCCTCGCGGAGGGAGAATGATTCAGTTGCGCCTTTTTGTTTTTCCACAGCAAACGCAAACCGGCGAACAAATGAAATGAAACAAGCAGACTGAAAATGCAGCAAACCTCGTTTGCCTTCGCGGCGGCCATCGGTTTGGCCGCCCAAATCGCAGGCAACAAAATAAACAAGCAGACAACACACACAGCCAATGAAAAATCACCGTAACCATCACACCCCGAAGGCATTATTGACGGCGGCGCTTGGCGCGGCTGCCGCGTGCGGCGCGCAGGCTTATGAAGTGCCCTTATCCTTTATCGGCACCAATATGCCACCGTTGGACTTCCACGGCTTCGCCAGCCAGGGATTCATGTATTCGAGCGATTACAATTATCTGGACAGCGACAGCAAGAACGGCTCGTTTCAATTCACCGAGGTGGGTCTGAATGCCTCGATGAATCCCTTTCCCCACACTCGCATCACGGCCCAGGGCTTCCTGTTCGACGTCGGAAATGTCGGCAAATACCAACCGGACTTGGATTACGCCCTGATTGATTATAATTTCTGTGACGCGCTTGGAGTGCGGGCCGGCCGCATTCTTCGTCCCGAAGGAATTTACAATACGATTCAATCCATTGATCTGGCTCGCACCTCCATCCTCCTGCCCCAAGGCATGTATGACGCCCGGTATCGGGACTTTTCCGGGGCGGTGGATGGCGGCTCCGTGTATGGCGGCTTCGGCCTTGGCAAAGCCGGCACGATGTCGTATGAAGTCTATGGTGGCATGGTGAATTTGTCCGAACAAGGCGGGGTGGCACGGCTCTTGCAGGACGCCTCGAATCATCTGCCTTATTCTTCTTATACCGATGTGAATGACTTTCCGGAGGTTGGCATGCAATTTTGGTGGAATACGCCGGTTGCCGGTCTGCGGGCCGGTCTGGCGGCGAACGAAGCTTTCGGGTTCAGCTATGACTATTGGATAAGTCCAAAAATTCACGGGCCGGGAGCCGTCAACAGCTCCATGGACGCAACGGTCATCCATCCTTCGCTGGAATATCAATGGAAAAACTGGGATTTTCAGGCGGAATATCTCATCCGCTATGAACCGGCCGAGAGCACGGCCAGCGGCCACCCTTACAACGCCGGTCCGGGGCATCTGGGGGCGGACACCTGGTATGCCGGCGCCTCGTACCGGTTCAATAAATGGTTTGAGACGGGGGTGTATTACACCGAGGACTACAATGACATTTATGATCGCAGCAATTCCAAACAGTATCAGAAGGACCTTGCGTTATCGCTCCGGTTTGACCCCAAAGACTGGTGGATCATCAAAATTGAAGGCCACTACCTTCATGGGACCGGACTGTTGCACGACAATTCCAACAATCCCGCTGGCAGCCGGGACGACCGCGGCTGGTTTATGCTGGAGCTGAAGACCACTTTAAGCTTTTAACCCAAAAGGAATCCCGACTATGAAAGCTAATTGGATTAAACTCGCATTAATCGTGGCCGCCCTTGGGGTGAGCCATGTTCGGGCGCTGGCTTTGGATGGCGCCGTGGTGATTGCCAACCCCAGCGTGGGCGCCGACAGCCTGTCGGCGGATGCGATCAAGGACATTTATACCGCCAAAACCAAGTATTGGGATGGCGGTCAGGCGATCGTCATCGCGGTGTTGCCGGACAAGACGGATGCCGCCTTGCAACAGGTGTGCGGCATGGACACCAGCTCGTTCAAGACCTTCTGGCAGCGGCTGGCGTTTTCCGGGCGCGGGCAGGAGCCGAAGAAAGTGGATGATGCGGCTGCGCTGGTTTCGCTGGTCGCGTCCACCAAAGGGGCCATTGCCATTGTTCCCGCTGATGCGGTTCTGAATGGCGTGAAAAAAATTGAAATAAAGTAGTGTGCGGATTGGCAAAGGCGCCGGGCGTTAGCGTTTGCGTTTGGCGCCGTTTGCCTCAGCCACCCACGAGATATGAAAACTCACTCCAACACATCCATCAAAAGCAGTTTTCGGTTCATTGAGGTTCTGATTGTATTTCTGCTGGTCTTTTTGCTTGGCCAAGGGGTCGTGCAATGGCGCGTCTGCCAGCGCGGCAATCAGGCCACCCATGGACTGGTCACCGAAGGTTTGCCCAGTCTCAACTTGCTGGCTGGGCTGCAAGAAAACCTGGATGCCTACCGCCTGGCTTCGTACGAACTCATCTTTGCCCAAGACAAGGATCGCATCGCCAAGGCCGCGGAAACCGATCGGGCGCAGCAAAACTGCGTCCAGCAATTGCAGGCCATCAAACAGCTCTATGGGGCGGGCGAGGGGCGTAATCGCGTCGCGGACCTGGAAGCCACTTTCAACGATTACGTCCAAACCGTGGGTCGCTTGCGGGGCATCCTGGACAAGGATTTTCCCGGTGCCATGAAGATCATGGATCAAGAAATTCCCGGGAAAATTGCCGCCTTGGCCAGCGCGGCGGCCCAACTGAAAGTCCATAACCAGGAGGTGGCCAGCAAATGTGTGGAGCTTACCGTGGGCAGTTTTAAGAGCATCAGCGGTTATGCCTTGTGGCTCGGCGCGGCCAGCGTGCTCTTTACCGCCGTCATTCTGTTGTTGGTGGCTTGGAATGCCAATCGCCTGCGCCAGGCGTTGCATCGCTTGGTGGGCGACTTGAGCAACAGTTTTTTCCACGTCGCCAATGCCGCGACCCAGTTTTCGACTTCCAGCCAGGCCTTGGCGGAAGGTTCGAGCGAGCAGGCGGCCTCGGTGGAGGAAACCAGCGCCTCGCTCGAGGAGTTGGCGAGCATGACCAAACGGAACGCCGAAAACGCGCAGAAAGCCAACGAACTCGCCCGGGCCGCCCGCGGGGCGGCCGACAAAGGTTCGGGCGACGTGACCTCAATGAATACCGCGATGCAGACCATCAAAGCCTCTTCCGACGACATTGCCAAAATCATCAAGACCATTGATGAGATCGCTTTTCAAACCAACATTTTGGCGCTGAATGCGGCCGTGGAAGCCGCGCGGGCCGGCGAAGCCGGCATGGGCTTTGCCGTGGTGGCGGATGAAGTCCGCAATCTGGCCCAGCGCAGCGCGCAGGCCGCGAAAGAAACGGCGGCGAAGATCGAAGGCGCGATCAACAACACGGCGCAAGGCGTGCTGATCAGCGCGAAAGTTGCGGGGGCATTGAACGAAATTGTGATCAAAGCCCGGCAGGTGGACGAACTGGCCGCCGAAGTGGCGGGCGCTTCCCGCGAACAAACCCAGGGTATCACGCAGATCAACGCCGCCGTGGGACAGATGGATAAAGTCACCCAATCCAATGCCGCCAATGCCGAAGAGAGTGCTGCCGCCGCCCAAGAACTCAATGCGCAGGCGGAGGTGATGAAACAGGCGGTTGCGGAATTGCGACAGTTGGTTGGCGGCCAAATCGGCGCCACTACGGCGACCAACCCGGCGAAAGCCAAACCGCGAGTCGTTTCCCCGCCGGCTGCCCAAGCCGTGCCGTTGGTGGCGCCCCGAGCCAATGGCCATGCGCGCCTGCCGCAAGCGTCCTTTGGAGCGGAAGCGCTGCGTACGGCAACGCCTCCGGAAAGCGATTTTAGGAATTTTTAGGACCAAAATCTATGGCCATAGACACCCTCAGCCAGACCAGCAAGAGTCTAAGCGGAAAATATCTGACCACGTGGTCGGTGACGCCACCTTGCAACAACTGGCAGTCTCCTAGGCCTGAGGCGTAATCGCAGCCGGCATGATGAATTGCCGTTTACCGAGAAGGCAAAATGAAAATTCTGCAGAAGGTGTTTTTGGTGGCTTTTGTTCCTACGGCACTGGCGGCAGCGCTGGTGCTGCTCCTGGCCTGGCGCCTGAATCACCTTGCCGTGTTGGACCGTCTGCGGACTGAATCGCACGTTCACCTCGAGATCCTGCGCCAGAATATTTCCTCCCGCTTTGCTGGCATCCAGGCGGTGCTCGCCGATGAGGCCGTGCGGCTTCTCCCTGGAGAACCCGGGAAAGTCCTCCCGGAGCTGCGTGCCTTGGAGGGGCGCTTGGGCAGGAGTGTGGATGGGGTATTTCTCGACCTTCCCGACGGAGAGGTTCTGGGGTTGCATGGTGAACGCTTCAATACGCAGGATCGTTATTACTACCCGCTTTTGCGCCAAGGTGCTCCGGTCATCACGCGGATTGTCAACAGCAAGTCCAGTGGCCAGCCCAGCGTGATCGTTCTCTCCCCGCAGATGGGTAAAAACGGCGACTATCTGGGAGCTCTGGCTGCCAGCGTGCCCGTGTCCGGCCTCTTGCAAGCCATCCGGGATTATTCGCCAGGCGTTGGAGGCGAAGCAGCCTTGCTCGTGGATGACTCCGGCCGGGTTGAGGCTGCTCGTAAAAATTTTGTGATTAACTCCAATTTAGTTCATCAAGTGCTGGCAGCGGAGGACGGCGATGCGGATATGGACATTCCCGGGATCGGCAAGCAACACCTCCTGTTCACCCGCGTGGTCGGCACACCTTGGAAGCTCGCATGGCTGCAGCCGCAACCGTACCTGTTGCCGGCGCAACGCCCCATGCTCATCGTCTTGCTGCTCATCTTTTTCGCCACGGTCGCCGTGGGCGCAGCCGGCTATCATTTGCTGAAGCGGCTTATCTCCCGGCCGGTGCAGGAGTTGATCGCGGCTCACGCGGCCCTGGCGCAGGGTGATCGGTCGGTTCGCGTGGAGCGCTTGGGCTGCGACGAATTCTCGACGCTCGCCAGTTCATTCAATCAAATGGCGGAACAGCTCCAGCACTCGGAAGCAGCGTTGCGCGCCAGCGAGAAGCAGTTCAAGACACTGTTTGACCTCGCGCCCTACTCCTGCGCAGTCAGTGACCTGGAAGGACGCTACCTCTTGGTCAACCGGGCGTTCGGCCATGATTTTGGATTTGATCTGGATGCCTTCATCGGCCACACGCCGGAGGAACTGGGTTTCAACATGGAAACCCAGGTCCGGGAAATTGCCGTGGCCGAATTGGCTCGTTCGGGCGCGGCTCATATGCTTCAAGCCGAGGTGATCAAGGGCGCGGAAACGTTTAACATCCTGTTCTCGAGCCAGGCGATAACTTTTGCTGGCCAGCCGGCGTTCCTTACGATCACCGTGAATATTTCCGAGCAAAAGCGCGCCGAGCGCGCCCTCCGAAAGAGTGAAGAACGATCGCGGCTGCTGCTGGGCAATTCCAATGATATTCTCACGGTAGTTGATGCCACCGGGAATCAAATCCTGATTAACGGACCGGTCTGGTCAACCTTCGGATACCAGCCCGAAGAACTCTTGGGCACCAGCGGATTCAACCTGGTCCATCCCGATGATTTGGAACCTGTATCGGCGGTCTTTGCCAAAGCTCTCAGCAATCCCGGCATTGTGCACCGCATTGAATTTCGCGCCCGACACAAGAATGGCACTTGGATTTGGATGGAAGCGATGGGAAACAACCTGCTCCATGAACCGGCGATCGGTGGAGTGGTCTTGAACATTCGCAATATTGCGGAGCGCAAGCGGGCCGAGGCGGAAAGAGAGAAACTCCAATCCCAGTTGATCCAGGCTTGCAAGATGGAATCCATCGGCCGGCTGGCCGGCGGCGTGGCGCACGACTTCAACAATATGCTGCAGGTGATTTTGGGCAATGCCGCGCTGGCGCTGGATGGGCTCCCGCCCCAAAGCCCGGTGTGGGAGAGTTTGGATGAAATTCAAATCTGCGCCCACCGCTCGGCGGACCTCACGCGGCAGCTTCTGGCTTTTGCCCGCAAACAAACCATTGCTCCCAAAGTGCTCGACCTTAATGAAACCGTGACCGGCATGCTCAAGATGCTCCGCCGCCTCATTGGCGAGGATATTGATTTGAGTTGGCGGCCTGGCGCGGAGCTGGGGTCAGTCATGATCGATCCTTCGCAAGTGGACCAACTCTTGGCCAACTTGTGCGTCAATGCCCGGGACGCCATGGTTGGCACTGGGGGTAAACTCACGATCGAGACCGCCAATATTGTTTGCGACGAGGCTTATGTGGCGCACCAGCCCGAGGCGCAAGTGGGGGATTATGTGCGGTTGGCGGTAAGTGACAACGGTTGCGGTTTGCGTCCGGAAGTGCGGGAGCATCTGTTCGAGCCCTTCTTCACCACCAAGGAGCCGGGACATGGCACCGGCATGGGGCTGGCCACCGTGTATGGCATCGCGAAACAGAACCGAGGTTTTATCACCGTGTATAGTGAACTGAGCCGGGGGACTACTTTTCAGATCCATCTGCCGCGACATGCGTCGCGAGCACTCCTGCCAGCCAATAGCGCGTCTGTTTCTGCGCTCGGCATGGGGTGCGAGACCATCCTTTTGGTCGAGGACGAGGTATCCATTCTCAAGGTGAGTCAGAAGTTGCTGGAAAAGCTGGGCTACCGGGTGCTCGCCGCTCGCACGCCGGGCGAGGCGATGCAATGGGCGCGCGAGCACGCGGGGCAGATTCATCTGCTGATGACCGACGTCGTCATGCCGGAAATGAATGGCCGGGATCTGGCTAAGAATCTACTGTGCCTTTATCCGGGTTTGAAACGGCTGTTCATGTCAGGTTATACCGCTGATGTGATCGCCCACCACGGGGTGCTCGACCCCGGCACGCATTTTCTCCAAAAACCCTTTTCACAACAGGACTTGGCGGGGAAGGTGCGGGAGGTGCTGGATGCAACCGCATAATAGGCAACCAGCCATCGCTGCTGCTGAACTTCGTAACATGAACATGACCGCAAATCTCCTTGACCAATACGATGGGATGTTGGCCAAGGTCGCCGACCGGGAGGAAATCCTCCGGTGTGCCGATCAAATTCCGCCGCTGCCGGAGGCGGTCTTGCGGGTGTTGGAACTGCTCGACGATCCAAATGCGGATGCCGGCGAGTTGGCGGCGGCGGTCGGCCGGGATACCCGGCTGACCACGGCCCTGCTAAAGTTGGCAAATTCGCCAGTGTATCCCCAGGCACAGGGCGTTCTTTCAGTTCAGGATGCGGTCACCAGTGTCGGAGCAATCCAATTGCGCGCCCTGGCACTGGCCACTTCGCTGATGGGGCAGGCCAAGCACGAAACGATGGACAAATTGGTTTGGGAAAATTCCCTGGCCACCGCCATGATCGCCCGTCGGCTTGCAGAAGAAGTGGGCCACCCGCAACCAGAGCAGGTTTTTCTCATGGGTTTGCTGCATTGTCTCGGGCAGTTCATTTTCCTGGCCCACCCCAAAACCCGGCTGGCTTACGCAGGCGTGCTCCGGCGCATCCAGAAGCACAACGTGGACTATGTCACCGCAGAACTGGAGGAGATCGGTTTCTCGCATAATCTGATTGGCGCGCTGGCGGCCAACCGTTGGAATTTTCCCGACGAAATATGTCAGGCCATTCTGCATTTCCCGGATCCCTTGGAACCGACCGTCTCCGCCGCGGGGCAAAAGCGCGTCCTGGTCAAGCTGGCCGACCTGCTCGCCCATGCCGCCTTTATCGGACGTCCTCCCGGCTACCCCATAGCCATAGAAATGATCGAGCAATTGGCCGGATGTTTGGGAATCAAGCTGACGGCTCAGCGGGGCGTGGTGGAACTGATCTTGCTGGCCCGGAACCAATTGAAAAAAGATGCCGAACTATGGGCCGCGCTGGCCCCGTGACGCGTCGCTGAAAGTTACCGGTCGGATTCCGTCCCGCCGCCACCGCCTCACGGCGTCTCATTCCACAGTGATCCAGTCAGCTTTGGCAAATTCATCCACTAGCAGTTGCACCGGAACTTCAAGCCAGGCGGCCGCTTCCTCAAAACTCGTCACCACCTTGGTCAAAATTGGAATCCGTCCCTGGCTTGCTTGCTCAAACATGCGGCCCACCCCATAGTGCGCCGTGGATTGGACCAACAAGGCGTTTTTGCGCATGTCGGTTGTCGGTGATTCAACGGCCATGATTTCCACCACCTCATTGGCTTGGTCAAAGGAAAAGAAATTCACCAGTTCCCGCACGTCATTGCAGGAATTATATTCTCTGGACGCCGGGTGCGAACTGCGGACTTGCTTGAGTAAACGCCCGCATTCTTCCGGCGTTGCCTCGCCCAAGCTTCGGACAAGCAGCAGACACTGTGCTGGCAGGATTTTATAAAGAATCATAAACGATCAAATTAAATTATTTGCTTCATCACCAAAATGTCAAGCAAAAAATGCAAAGTGAAAAAAATCCGCGCGGGCTCTTTAACTTACGCAATTTGTTGTTATTTCGTGGATTGGCATTATTCGCTTCGTCGCACTCGGCGGCGGCTGGTCTTGGCCGATCGCGCGCTGGGCTTGAGTGGTGCAACCGAAACTGAATGGTTGGTCGGACCTCACCTCCTCCCGCATCGGACCCCGGCTTGGCACCACTCTCCTCCCTCCGATGCAGCGGAGACGGAGAAAGTACTTGCGTGCGGCCACCATCCCAGTGGGTTGGAAAATTCTCGCGGCCGATCGGGCTGGAGATGGAGCCTCACGTCGGCTGCCACTTGGAGAAGGCGCCGGACTCGGTGTTACGAATAATAAGATTCGTATGAAGATTTTACTTGCGGAGACGGCGGGGCGGCGGGACAATACAGGACGCGTGTCCCGTCCGGGTTGGCCGGCGGACCAACCGCGGGTTTGCATGGCCACCACCACAACTACGCCGCGCTCGAGGGTTTCCGCGATCGCCGGGAGGATTCCGGCCACCGTGAGAGGCCGGACGTTCCTGCTGTATGGGTTGCTCATCGGCGCCAACGTCGCGGCTTGGATTTGGGCTTGGGCCGCGTTTCACCGGCATCCGGTGCTGTTGGGCACGGCGCTGCTGGCATACGCATTTGGGCTGCGGCACGCCGTGGATGCCGATCACATTGCGGCGATAGACAACGTGACGCGCAAGTTGATGCAGCAGGGCAAACGGCCGGTCGCCGTGGGCCTGTTTTTCTCGCTCGGCCATTCCACCGTGGTGTTCGGGCTGTCGGTGGTGATCGCCTTGACTTCCGTTGCCATCCAGACCCATTTCGCCTCCTTTGCGGCTGTCGGAGAGGTCATTGGAACCTCGGTCTCGGCCTTTTTCTTGCTGGCCATCGCCCTGGCCAACCTCCTCATCCTGGTGTCGGTTTACCGGACGTTTCAGCATGTCAAGCGGGGCGGGCGATATACCGATGAAAGCCTCAATCTGCTCCTGGCCAAACGGGGCTTTTGGGGGCGTCTTTTCCGCGGCTTGTTTCAATTGATTGAACATGGCTGGCAGATGTATCCGGTGGGCTTTCTGTTCGGGCTGGGTTTCGACACCGCCACGGAGGTGGGCCTGTTGGGTATTTCCGCGACGGAGGCCACCCGCGGGTTGCCCATCTGGTCCATTTTGGTGTTTCCGACACTATTCACGGTCGGCATGGCGTTGATTGATTCCACCGTCAGCATTCTCATGGTCAGTGCCTACGGCTGGGCCTTCGTCAAACCGATGCGTAAATTGTATTACAACCTGATCATCACCCTGGTTTCGGTCGCGGTGGCATTGCTCGTCGGCGGCGTTGAGGTGCTGGGTTTGATCAGCGATCGGCTCAAGCTGCATGGCACCATTGGGGACTGGATCAGCTACCTGAACAATCATTTCGGAGTCCTTGGTTTCGGGGTGATCGGGGTGTTTGTGGCGGGCTGGGTGGGCTCCATCATTGTTTACCGGCGGAACCGGTACGATGAAATTGAAGTCAACTCCGACCCGGTCGGTTGAGGGAGCTTCCTGCGCCCCTAAACTGAAGGGGAACTTTCAACATCCAACGTCCAAGAAGCGCCTCATCTGGAGGCCATCGGGCGTTCGCTAGTGAAGGTTGAAGGGTGAAGGTTTTTCGGCGCCGGTTTTTTCTTGCCAAGGCCGGCTCGCGTTGGGCATTTTCTGACATGGCAGCGACGCGCAATATCAATCTCGACCAAACCTTCTATCAGGCGGCCGACGCTTTTTTCCCGGCCAACCACAAAGTTGGCCTGACGTTTGACGACATCACCCTGGCCACGTTGTATTCCGAAATCCTGCCGCGCAACACGCAGCTCGACACCACCCTGGCCGAAGGCTTGCATTTGAACATCCCGGTGATTTCCGCGGACATGGACACAGTCACGGAATCGCGCATGGCCATTGCGATGGCGCTCAATGGCGGCTTGGGGCTGATTCATTACAACATGGCCGAGCGCGACCAGCTTTCCCAGGTCAGCCGTGTGAAATACCACGTGCAGGGCCTCATTCAGGATCCGATCAAAGTCGCGCCGGAGCAACTGATTGGCGACGTGCTGGCGTTGATCGAGGAGAAACGGTTCGGCTTCAGCACCTTTCCGGTGGTGGACGCCAAAGGCCGGCTGGTGGGGCTGCTTTCCGGGCATGTGGTCAAGCCGCGTTACGCCGCCAAGAAGGTGATCGAGGCTTTGACGCCGCGCCAACAGGTTCACACCATCACCCGGAAGGAATTGGGCAAGGATCCGATCGCCCGCGCGGACAAATTTTTTACCGAACACCTGGGTATCCACAAATTGCTGGTAGTGGACGAGGATGATCATTTGCATGGCTTGATCACGATGAGCGACGTCGAGCGGATCACGCAGGAGCGCAAGGCCCAGTTCAAGCCGGCGCGCGACGCGCAGTTCCGGCTGATTTGCGGGGCGGCGGTCAGCGCCACGCGCAACGCGTTTGGCGAATTGGATCGGGCGCGGATTTTGAACCATGCCGGCGCCTTGGTGGACCGCGGGGTGGATGTGGTGGCTGTATCTACCGCGCACGGACACAGCAAGGGCGTCGGGGACACGGTGAAAGTGCTGCGCGATGCGTTTCCGAAGCTGCCCATCATCGCCGGCAATGTGACCAGCGCGGCGGGTGTGGAATTCCTCGCGGACTGCGGCGCGAACGCGATCAAAGTGGGGCAGGGGCCGGGCTCGATTTGCACCACGCGCATGGTGGCGGGGGTGGGCATTCCGCAGATGACGGCGCTGTATGTCTGCGCGGGCGCGGCGGCGAAGAAGAAAGTTTCGCTGCTGGCCGACGGCGGTATCACCAAATCGGGTGACATTGTGAAGGCGCTGACGCTGGCGCAGTCGGTCATCTGCGGCGGCATGCTGGCCGGCTGCACCGAAGCGCCGGGCGAGGTCATGGAAATTGGCGGCAAGCTTTACAAACAATATCGCGGCATGGGCAGCCTGGCGGCCATGAAGGCCGGCAGCGCGGCGCGCTACGGCCACGAAAAAGCCGATGCCACGCGCAAGCTCGCCGCCGAAGGCATTGAGGCGCTCAAAGAATCCGCGGGCTCGGTGGATCGCGTGCTCGCGCAGCTCATCGGCGGCATCCAGAGTGGCATGGGTTACCTCGGCGCGGCCAATTTTGAACAGCTCCGGCAAAAGGCGCGATATATCCGGGTCAGCCCCGCCGGCCAGCGCGAAGCCGCGCCCCACGATGTCGTGGAACTGAAGACGGGGAATTGAGCAAGCAGGGGATTGCTGGATTGGTGGATGAATGAATGGATGCGGAAACGCGGTTCGGGCGGAAATCCATCAATCCAATAATCCAAGCATCCAGCAATCCATGCGGTCATGGGGGTTACTGCGTCAGCAAACGGTAGAATTGTTGCGGTTTGCCGGAGGTTACCGCGCCGGTCACGGTATAGCTGAAACTGCCGGTCCCGCTGTAGTTGTTGGTGGTCAGCGGAGTCCACTGACTGAACGGCACCGTCAAATTGGTGGAGGTGAGCACAATGACCTGTCCGTTGGCGGAGCCATTGGTGGAGGTGAGGATCAGATTGCCGCCGGAAACCACGATGCTGCCAATAGACGGGGTGGCGATTCCGACCGAAATCGTGCCGTTTACGGTCAGATTGGCGGTATTCCAAACCAGTCCCGGAGTCAACGCCGGCAGATTGAAGGCGTTGAAGCTGCCGCTATAGCTGGGCAGGGAGGAGGTGAACAAGGTGAAGGTATCGCCCGAGACAAATGGGGCATCCCCGGCGTTGGTCACCACCAGCAGCGTGCCGCCGTAGGTGATCACGCCACTGCACAGCACGTTGTCA
>Ga0316217_10003535_pt1 | contig 17690 bp, 9 predicted proteins | sample 1anoAmetaG_FD_203633 | JGI IMG/M metagenome (GOLD analysis project Ga0316217, IMG submission 203633) | Freshwater microbial communities from Trout Bog Lake, Wisconsin, USA - 1anoA | ecosystem: Environmental > Aquatic > Freshwater > Lake > Hypolimnion/Profundal zone | place: USA: Wisconsin...
TTTATTATTATTAGAAAGAAAATAGAATCATTGATTTATTTTATGGAACAACTGAAGTTCAGAACTATACCAACAAATGTTCGTCAAAAAACCTATCTTTTGAACAAAGCCAACCATCCCACCGAACTAACCTAAGAATCGTTTGCTAATACTACATCCTACACCAACCTCATCACAAATTTCAGAAATGAACAAATCGCCAGCGGTTTGGGAAGATTGGGGGATTCGAGAAAGAAAACTCTCTGCAAAAATGCCAAGGCGGAAATAGCTAACAGGAATCTGAGCAAATAGACTCTTAAAAAATTAAGGAAGGTTAACACAGAAGGTAATAGATCCTCAGAATCGGAGTTGAAAAGAATCAAAAACCTCAAGAATCACATCCGGGGCATCACCAAAGTTTGCAACAAATTGCAAAAAAACAAGACTAATACCTCGCTTGGCAATTACTAACTCAGTGAGATAGCTTAGAGATTGACGATTAACAATTTGTCTTTTGCTGATATTGAAGAGAAAAAAATAGAAAAGCAAAGGTCTTTCCTTAAACAATTTTAGCACCTGAAACGTAAGAATTCAAATATGATATCTACTCCTGTTTAAGGCTAAGAAAAAGCAATCGCATAATGTTTGGTTCACATTTTCAGACACATAGACAAACTTTACGCAATTTTGTAGGAAATGGAGTTTCTGGGCTACTTCAAAAAGAACAACAAAAGCATCATAAACTTCTGCACAACTAACAAAGTATGGCTTTCTCAAATATTCCTTCATGAATCAAAAAACCACAAAGATGCTTTCTCTATAAAATCCCAATGGCTGGTCGTTCCCAGTGCAGAGTAGGCAAAGTTAAAGTTGTCTAATTATCTCGCAAAGGCAGGCAAAGTAGACTTTCATATCATAAATAATGATATCGAAGATTTACTAGATTATGTGGAGCACTCTTTGGGGCAAAAGAGACTGAATGAGATTTCCAAACTTGGTGATTACATTTAGTCCAGAATCAAAGAGCACTAATTTTAAGATCTGGGAGGAGAAAATATCTAAATTCTTAGAATTGCCAAATCAAAACATCACCAATCTAATTTATCGAAGTAGCTGAGCCAGTTTGAGGAAACCTATGGATCTATGAATATGGTGACTAAAGTTAGTCGCAGACGATTTGAAGATTTATGTCGGACCTACGATAAACTGCAAGGTTTATTGTGAATAAGCCATAGGTTTTTCGTGATCTTTAATAGTGTGATTATGATTAAAATAGTCAGATTATGAACTCATTTGAATGCCTAAAGGTTTTCTCTTCAGTAGGTCAACCACAAATGATTTTATTGGTTATTATACTTTGTAATCAACGAAATAATCATATGGATGACATCAAAGTGGAAACTTTTGGTAGATAGGGTTGGAGGGTAGCTCTCTCTGTGGATAGACAACTACCTTATCATACTAGAATTCATTTTTGATATTTATCAATCCTTTGACCAGCTTATTTGAATCTATAACGATTCCTTTTGATCTCAACTTCTCTTTTATTTCCTACAAACTACTCATTTAATCCTCGTAAATGTCTTGCTCGCAAATAGTTCTTATTTTCTTTCGACCAAAACCAAGTTTACCAGAAGATAGACTTGATACCAACTGGCCTTAGCTGAATTTGTCCTGTTTTTTAATTCCCTTTGCTATTAAGTTTCTTTTGGTTTTTTCATCATTATTTGACTCAACTTCTGGTACTTCTACTTATCTTTTGGCTTTAATCGAAGGCAAAGAGCAAGATTTGTAAATTCGAGGCGGTTTACTTATCGAAGCCATAATTCTTTGAGTTTATAACTTCCTCTTTGTATGATCTAGCAACATTTGCTTATGACTTTTATATTTCTGCATTGAAGCTATTATTTCTTGATCTTCTTTAAGTTGAAGCAGCCTTTTCCTTTAGCTTTGAAAGTGAATATAATCTGCTCTTGCTATACTCTATGTACTTCCAAACACTTCTGCCAGCTTTTGGTCATTGATGTATTTTTGAGTGTTTGTATTTTTTGTTTATTCTTATTCTTACACTTATTCTATTTTATCCCCCAAAACGTAGTCGTCATAATTTTAGCCTTACTTTCCCTACATTTCATGCTAATTTATATTCTCTTGCTTCACTCCTTATTTTTATCCTGTCTTCAATTGGCTTTCATCTTTGAGTAAAAGTTACGACTATAAGGTTTATTTTTGGGAAGTGAGCTTTTCCCCAGAATTTACAGACTTCTTATTTGTTTACTCTATCTTGCTGCGACTGCTAAGTAAATTATTGCTCATTTTTGTCTCTAATAGCTGCTATATACTCTCTGTATTGTGATGGTCATCATCGAATCTACTTTGCTTCATCACAACAAACTCTTAGGTGTTTAGGTTTGATAAAGATTTTTAGGTACTGAGGTTTCCAAAAGTGTGGAGGTATTTTTTTTTGAATTCTTTTAGCACTTCAGATGGTTTGAAGTTTTAGTAAATTGTGCGGCCAGTCGCACTTGGCTAACGGTTTTTTTGTGTCTTCGGCAGAATAGGCTCAGCTTTTTAAACTGACTTTCGTTTAAGAGCGAGTGAAAGGCCACTCATTGCTTGAATAAAATTATAAACCTGTAAAAGGAACAAAATTAAAGATTCTCCAAACCTATCCCTAAACAACTTCATCTTATTTATTGAAGCAGCTAAAATTGAAAATTGGCTAGTCGTAAAACTATTTGAGGATTGCCTTAATATATAAACTATAATGTAATAGAGTACGTAAGATAAGCAACGTTTCCTGCGCTAATAAATACTTGAGTCCAATTACGATCCAGAGGAGTTCATCAACTTCTTGAAACAGGACTTGAAAATCAAGGAACTGGATGTGGATCAGCTACAGATGAGAACTCTACAATAAATTGTTGCCAAATTCAAGCAGTACAAATACTACCAGCAAAACAGGTAAACCTAAAATGCTCCCAAAATTATCACCAAAAAGAAAAAAATTTAGTATGTAAGTTTACGATGATGCAGGAAAAAAATGGCAATACGTTCGATTACTAATTTGAGGAAACAATCAAATGTGTCCAGGCTGAAGCATTTAGCCATAAGTTAGAAGTTTACATTCCCAACATAGAAACAAGGCAAAAGGAAGGAATATTCTTTTCCTTAGGAAGTAAAACAGAGATTTGGTATAATATTCAAAGTAATCTCAACAAACCCACAACGAAAAGACTAGAAGAAGATTTTTAGTGGCTTGCTGAAATAGTAACAAAGCTTTACCCTCTGAGTGCAGTACTATGATTTCTATGAAGTTCCCTGAACTAGTTTCAGTTTCAAAATAAAACGAAGGAAGCATCGAAAAGCGTAGAAAGTAGTTGGAGCAGTTTATTCAAATATTAGCTGATAGATAAGAAATGAAGAGGTCCAATCTTTTTTATTAGTTCTTGACTATTCCTGCCGATAAATTCGAAAAAGCTAAAAAAACTTACGACTCAATGAGTTTCGTTAAAAATATACATAGTATTAAAAACTAGGCTGGCAAAATCAATCTGAATTTCTCAGCCAAACTAAGAAACTACACTCTTAGCACTTCCTAATTCCTTCGCAAAGTTCCCAAAATTCATGAATCTATCTCATAAAGCATCTAAAAAGTGATGAGTAACCTATAGAGCACATCAAAAGAGATATATAAAATAGTTGACTATTTCGCAGAGATCCATGAAACATATAACGAAGTAGCAAATAAATTGCCATAGTTCAAAATTTCAGAGTACAGCTAAATCCTCATCAATACTAACAACCTTTTCCACACTATAGCGAATGACCTAGTCACTAAATCCCAAGTCTTCAACACCAATCTCAAATAGTTTAGTAAAATCCAGTTGAACTACGATAAAGGTTTGAACAAGCTGTTTAGAAATTTGCTTGAAACTGAGAGAGAATACGTTAGCCTCAAGGCTAGCATCAATAGAAAGAAGGAAAAAGTCTATCCGGAAGTGTCGAAGTGGGAAGTTGACGAAAAGACGCTTTAAAACAGGAGATTGACCAAATAGGAAGCATTTTAGCTGATGCTTCCGAAAGAAACCGCCTACCAGAACTAGCAGAAGCAGTGGCTGGCCTTTTTACACGAAAACTACAAGTAACTACTGATATTATGTAGATCCGAGTTTCAAAACTACCTACGCTTCGAAACCAAACGTTATGTTGAAGTCTACTGCACTTTCTGTGGTGAGCTCCTCTTGAATAATAAAAACTACGTGGAAGAAACTACCAAGTTTCTGGAAGAGTCAAAGAAACTAGTAAAAGCTTGAGGAGTTGTTAATCATTGTGCATGATAACGTATTGATACGTATTCGCCATTTCTTATTCATCATTCTCAAATGCGATCACAAATTAGAAAGTCATCAAGCTCCCAAAATTAATGATTGGAAGTCTTATTTTCACTCAGCATCATTAAGGAATTTAAGAAGATGTTTATTCAGATAATTTTTTGTTACTTTTGATAGCCTAATCCTAATCTTAAGTCTCACTGAAAATGTTTATTCAAAAAACCGCCAATAAAACATTACTAAACACAAAAATACCACCCTTAGAAAATTTTGATAATCAGCTTTAACGATTCCTATCCGTATTTGTTATGCAGATACTCATCTTTGAGAAGTTTTTGATGAAAATTTGCTAAAATCCTTTTCCAAATCAAATTTACTTTCAGTATTAGAATGTAGCACAGAGTATATTAAATAACGCATCCAAGAAAAGTATAAATGATTTTGCTTGTCTCGCGCTTTCCAGCTCTTGAATGCCCGGAATGTCCTACTGAATACCAAATCAAGCAATAGCTTTATTTAATCTTACATTTATACCTATTTTTAATTTTCTGAGCGGTAATATGCCATAAAAATAAATTAATGCTTTTCTTCGCTGCGCTCATACTTTTTTGGTCAAAATTTGATCATTCCAGCAGTAATAACGAATTTCCCACAACTTTGGTCGATTCTGAAGCTTTACTAAGCATGAGAGAAATCCTTGATTTTTTAAATTGTAGCACAACTAAAATAATATTAGACTAGTTGGATCCACCTTTCACTCCATCCCTTTAGCCATAATTTTAGATTTCTTTTACTTTAATATCGAAAATATTCTCTTCTTATCTTTTCTTGAGCTTAGTATATTCACCCAAAATGCACACTTTACATTCGAAACTACTTGCTTTCAAGCAAAATAGTCGATATTCGAGATCGAATTTAGTGTTTGCGAAGAAACTTGCATTTCTAGAATTATTTGAGTAAAATTTAAAGCAGGAGAAATATTCTCAAATTTTGAACAATTCTAAGACTCATTGATAAATTTAACCCTTTGCAAGGGCAAGGTAGCATATTAACAAATTTTTTTTATTGCGTCGAGTGTTATGATATGTTTTCTAAACTCAAGTCCAAAACTCTCATTTGTTTAGAAAAGACAACCTTATATCTATGAAGTTTGGGCTCACTAGCAGATTTATGAGTCAAGAATTGAGTTAGCTATGATAGTTTCCAGTACTAAATTCTAGTTTATCCTACTAACTCATAATAATTAAAATTCATTCTTCTATTTCCATTCATGCCAAACCAACGTGAAATCGCCTAGCTTTTTCAGTCACAAGCCAGTGGACACTAAAAACTGGTTATTTAGTCTTGCTTCGACATCTCTTACAAAGGAAATGTTTCTACAAAAATGAAAGCCTCCCTTTTTGAAAATTCCATCACATTTTAAATCAAGGTAACTAAATCATAATTCAGAACGGCTCACAGCTTTAAACCCACCTAATTCGTTTTAGTTTTGAGTTACTATTTGAAATGGTGCCTTAGTCTGCTACTAATAAAAAAAAGTGGAGTTTATCTACATGCTATTCTATCAGGCTTTAACTCTTCTAGAACTATATTGAATTTAGATGTCTGCAAGAAAAGCAGCATTTGGGGCTGTGGAGAGACCATCTTGCCAGTAAACTCAACCAAAGGGGGTTTCATGAACAGTTTTACCCTCTTAAAGAGCTAGGACAAGGATACTTCGCCAATGTATATCAAGTTCAAAGATATGAAAATAAGGCCATGTATGCTGTCAAAGCTTTCAACAAGGAAGACGCCTACGCTGCCGAAAAAGGCAGAGAGGCCATTCTCAATTAAATCAGTGTAATGAGAGAACTGGAACATCCAAATTTAATGAAGATGCATGGAGTGTTCTAATCCAAAAACTCCCTTTACATCTGTGTGGAACTACTGGCTGGCCAGCTGTGGGACAAAATCCATCAAAATGTCAAATTCAGTAACTCCCAATTAAGAAAAATAATGAAAAGTATTCTCCTTGGGCTCGAAGCGCTACACTCTAAAGGATTCATGCACAGAGACCTCAAACCCTAAAACATTCTTTTTAGAGAGGAGAACTCTTTGGAGTGTGTAGTAGCCGACTTCGGTCTAGTTTAAAACGTAAACTCTAAGCAGCACCTATTTTACAGGTGCGGAACTCCCGGTTTTGTGGCCCCTTAAATCCTCAGTTCAAGCAAGCACAAAATGAACTATACTTGCAACTGCGATATGTATAGTTTGGGCGTCATTTTGTACCACTTACTTTTTGGCAAATCTCCTTTCAGAGGAAAAACCACTGATTAAGTATTGGCCCAAAATAAGCTGAGTAACTTCCAATTTGAAGGGAAAAAATAACAATGTTAAACCAAGTCAAACATTAATAATCAGGCACCTTGTCTCAAAAAGTATAGAAAATATAAGTTATTGTTGAGTTTATAGTTTTTATTCATATAAATGATTGGCAGAACTTGATAAATTCTCGCCCAAATAGGCTTAAAAGAAAAAAATAACCATAAGAGAGCTTTTTTTCAGAAAGCAGTAGCTTCAAAAACTGCATTTTTTTTGTAAGTCTCAAGAAAACAATCGCTATGGCCCTTTTACAACAAAGAATATGATTCTTCATTCGTGTAGTTATCCAAAAGAAATCATTTCAATTCAAATGGACTATCCGAGTTACCTTAATCAAAAAATTCGGAAGAGTGGGAGAATGGATGTTTTTTGTAATTTTCCAAATTGTCAAGATTATTGTATAATTTTCTATTTCTATAAAAAGATGGATAGTATAAAATACGACGTTTTTAAGCTGAAGTCAGAGTAGGTCAAATTCAACGCCTTCTTTTAGTACCTAAAATCATTCTCTGAGGCAGGTCTAGACACATTGCAGAAGTTGGAAAACGACTTCAATAAGTAGATGAAGAAAAAAACAAAGTAAGTTTAAAAGCTATCGCTCATGAAGAGCATCCTCTCGTCCTACGAGATCTTCATCTTAGGTAAATACTGTGTTATCTAGGTAATTATCGAACCATTCAGAAATTAAAGATAGCTGCGATTTCGTGTAAATTCCTTAATTTGGATTCTGCGTCGGCAAAGCTTTTGTACAGCTTATTAAAATAATCAAATGGTTCCTGAGGGCTTGGCTTAGTAATTATGCTGCTATCAAGAAAATTCTCGCAAATATGAGAAAGTGGCCCTTAGATTATAGACCTAAGAGGCTAAATAGAATGAAGAAAAATAGCCTCACGCCAATATCTGCGAATTTTGCGAATAGCTGATAAAGTTCAACCCCTACAGCAGAGACGGGAGGAACAAGAGGAAGGGATTGGCCGTCAACGACCTCAATTATGAACTTCGAAATGCCAAGAAGAATCATATGAACCAAATGAACCAGGTCATGGAGTTTAAAGAACAAGTACTCTAGAAATACGTAAATATCAAGATTACCTAGACGTTGAAGGACATCACCAGCAAAAGATATATCAGCGATCCTGGAGATATGGATGTAAGCTCTTTTTTATTTAGATCTTGAATAGAAAACACATGGCTATGAAGCTGGAAATATCAGATAATGGAAGTGTTTTGGAGGAAATCCTTAACTAGTTTAACCTTAAAACTGAATCCATTGCAAGATTCGTCGCTAACACTCAAGCCATGTGCGTTGAGGATTTTAAAATGAGCAGCTAGATTGACTATTCAAAGTTTTAGTAAGATATGAAGATTAGAATAGCTGGCAAATTCGAAGAAGCCCGGTAAAAGCTAAAAAGCCTAGTGGCTAATCGAATAATGGAATTCTAAAGGACAAGAAAGAGCAAATTAGTTGACAAAGAAATCCAAGTCTAGATGAAAGATTTTCCTTAGAAAGATCGGCTTTAGCAAAAGATCAAGATGATTACTGCTTCTTACCATAAGCTGAAGAACGAGCTCGAAAGCTAAAGGAGTTTAAACGAAAATCTCAGAAAGCTGCTGGAGTCTAAGTCAGTTGAGTTTTAATAGGAATTTTTGAATTATAGGAAGCATGCAATCGTAAGTGGGTAGAAGGGCAAACAAAACTTAAAAAGCCTAAAATCTTTCAAATAAATTTTGGAAGATAAAGACGAAGACAATTAGTAATAGGGCTAAAAAAAGAGCAAAGTCAGCATTCTTCCTCAGTAGTTCGAGTCTCGATAAAAATTCCCTAAAAAGTTTGCAAGCAACTACGGCAAGTAAAGCAATAAAAAGAACTCCATCAAATTTACGTTTGAGAATTAGAGTAGTGATTAATAGCACAGCTTTGGAAAACTTAAGTATAGGTCATAGAAACCAATACAGTTGGCAAGGATATAAGCAGAATGCCAAACTTAACCTTTCTACAATGACTCACCAAGTGGAGTCCCTTTATCTTCCCACACAGCAAGCAAAAAGTTTTTTATTATTAACAGGGATGCTTCGGCAAATAATTAAAAAAATAAAAAGTTAAAGACACAACAGGTCTAAAAGAAAAGTGAGAAGAAGCTAAATCCAATCGCATCCCTTTACTCACATATTGGCAGCAAAATCAACTTTAAAACCTAAAAGATCCAAAAAAGGGAAAAGAAAATCAAAACCAACATTGACTAATACATGAAAAGTATCAGCATGCAAAATTCAAGAGACTAGCCATTGTAAGAAGTAAAGTGTTTTAAAGTTAAGGAATAACCTGAATTCTTGAAAGTGTGCCAGCTAGAATTCACAAAAGCTGATGTAATCAATCTCTATCTAAACTACAAAAACGCTCATAACTATGAGTGTCTACTGTACAGAAGCCCAGGGACTCAGAATGACAAAAATTTGAATCAAAAGAGGGCAAAGCACATCAGCATCAACCTTTAGTCTACTAGTCTGGATTAGTTTAAGGTTGAAAATTAGGAAATAAACCCAACCTAGCTCAAACTCGTCAACATCATTTATCAACAACTAGCCAACATCAAGAAAAACAAGAAAAACCTTCACAACTAGATCAAACTTGTTTTGAGGTCTCCCACTTAAATCGGACAAAACTTAGATGTCGTCTACTTGTAGAACTACGAACAGTCGGTTCAGAAGGATATTTAGTTGGTTGAGCTTAAAAAGATGGTGAATCTGATCTTTAAGTTCCACTCAGATTGCGTTGGAGAGTAGAAAGAGGTTGTTTGCACTCACCTGGTGAATTTTTTCTCAAAAATTGGAATTAATATAGTAGAAATTAATAATACTTGATATGCTGTTTTCACTATTTATCACATTCTCTCTTGTTTAGCTCGGGGGTTTATCATTCTATCTCTTGAAATTGGAAAAACTTAGGTTTAGATAAAGTATTTTGTCACTTCCAATCGATTTATAATCATTATAGCAACAAAGATAAAAGCATTGTAATGCTGCTTTATAATGAGTTATTAGGGAAGAAACTATATCAAAAAGAGAAGAGCTTCTAACTTTGATTGATTTGAATGATGAACAATTTGTTATAAACCTAGAAACCTAAAAGATGACACACAATAACTGCCATTGGCCAAATCATTCAATTAAACTTCATATTTTAAAGATTTCTGCTTTATTAGAACTGGTGTTAGTGGTCTATCTTTTGATCGTAATAATTATTTGTATTTGTGTAACCTACATGAGTGACCTTTTGCTCAATTGGCTCAACGACGAGATACAGCTGTCCAAACGCATCAACAGCTTCGAGGAGGATTTTCATAATGGGTTTTTGTTAGGAGAACTGCTTGCCAAATACAGCCAGCAACTTAACTTCCATTAATTTGTTGATAAGTAATCTTGATCTCAATCAGGGATGACAAAGCATCAAAAATCAAGAATTTTTCACTTCTTTTCGAGACTTTTTCAGCACTTAAAATAACCTATGACTCCCACATCGCAATGAAGATAATAAACAAGCAACTCGGAGTGGCAAAAAAGATGCTGTATGAGCTTAAAACAGTAAGTTTAGTTCTACTCAGCAACTCTAGAAAACAAACACTAACACCTTTAGTAAAACGAATCGAATGAGTAAAACCCTCTCGCCATTGAAAAAGATCCAAATTTCAAAATAAAAATTCGACCAAGCAAATAAATAGCACTTTGTCAAACAGCTCAACTAACTGCACCCAGCATAGAAAGAGATTATTCACTAAAGACTATTAAAAAAATTTGGAGATTTCCAAAGTATGAGCACTTTGAGGGCGCATCAGGATTAGGAAAGCTAAAAGCAGTCTAAAAACTTGCTGAGGAACAGATTCATCTAGCAGCAGAGATAAAACCTGAAAAAGTCGGAAGAGTTTAGAAAGCAATGGTAAGCAGATCATTTGGAAAAATGGGCGGTGAATATGACAATCAGGCAGACTCAGTTGGCCAAAGATGACCAGTTCAAATCCAAAATTCAGTTTGAGAAAAGCCACTACAAGACCATGTCTGAAATGAACGCGATTAAATCCTTAGACAACGATATTGCTGAATTCTAAAAGAAAAACTTAGTGAAAAAGCAGGATGACTCTGATGAATAATAGGCTGCGCCTTAGTAAGTAAGCAAGTTGATGGAAAAAACTGAACAACAACAATTGAGGGTCAAAGAGTAAGGCAGAGATTAAAGGCGTTTGGGAGCCGCCTAAACTGAAAAGAGGAAGCATCAGCGAGAGAAAAGAAGACGCAAAATGATAGTTGAACAGCAAAAGAGGTATCAACTAATTGAAATTAACCGCAGAGAACGAATAATCATAAATACAATTGAGCAAACTTCGAAACAGGAAAAATAAATCCAGTATGAGATTTGGAGAGCCTGGGAAAATAAGAATATCATCATTGAAAACAAATCTCTCTACACCTAAAAAATCAACTAAAAGGAAGAAATGAGGTCAATAAATGCGAAGTTCAAACGAGATTAGCTTCTTAAAACATATCGCGAAGAACACAGGCAGGAGGTAGACTCTGCCTTGCGCCAAAACACGCAGCTCCAAAGAAGCAATCAGGTGGCAATCCGAAAAAATACCTATAAAAGTTGCTAAGATATGATTTTACAATTGCTGGATATCACTGAAAATATGTATGTCAGCTGCCAAGAAAGAAACACTCCTGAAATCAGTAGCGAAGAATTGTAGACAGCTTTAATCAAGTTTACATAGGGCACGAAAACTAAAGATTAAGAGAGCTCTTTGAAATTGAAACATTATATCGAGGGAACACATTAATGGGGATTTAAGATTGTGAGGCCTGAAGAGTAAGTTCCCACTGATCCTAAAGAAGATAACGCACTACCCAACGAAAATGTAAATAACTATTACTTGGGAAATATTCTCCACAACATCTTTTAGCAGCTTTACACTAAATAATCTTAGGGTTAAAGTAATATCCAATCAAATGATAGGTTGTTGATATCTTTAGTGGGTTTAGATTATGCGAGAAAGCAATACTTAGCTCAGCAAACGAGAGACAAATACAAATTCAATGTGATTAATGTTGATAGATTGATTGAGGCCAAGATAAAAGATTGGATCAATTTCAAACAGAAAGGCATTCAAAATTCAGACACGACAGAGTAGTTAGCTCAAAGGTTTTTCACAGGCCAACCCATTTCAGATTAGCTGGTAATTCAATTAATCAAATAAGAAGTAGAAAAGAACCCACAATCAATCTTGGTAGACTATCCGAATACTTACAATCAAGCAATTTAACTTTGCAAAGTCCTTGGAAATATCTAACCTCATGACATGCTAAACGCGAGTAAGCTGACCAAAAAGATACAATAATATCAGAGATTAGTAAAAGGCACATAGTCGAGGATTGTAGAAAGAAAAATAAGATAGTGTGGGGTGAGTTTTGTTTGGTGGGTTGATGTGTCTATTGAAAATTCTTTGGATAGGATGCTAGGTAGAAGATGGATAGGCAACAAATAAGTACATATTGACCAGGATATTGAACCTTAGAGGCTCAGATAAGGCTAAAAGGCAGCCGCCCTTGTTTCCAACAATAATTTCAAACTCAAGAATAAAGAGAGACTTAGAGAATGGTTTACGTTGTTTGGAACTTAGTTTGGGATTGAAGAGCCAGTATTTAGAAAATGCTGGTAAGAGCTAAATGGCAATTGTGATACAAATAAGCTCTAAGAAACCTTTACAGATAAAATAAAGGATGCATTATAAGTAAAATCCAAACAAAAATCATGGAACGAAAAGCTGTCAGAGCAATAAAAAAAGATAAACTAAAAGAAGGCATAATAAAAGAAAGCATTTGAGCTATTGAAAACAAAATGTGTTAAATCTTCATCTTAAAATATCAAGACTTAGCTTCAAAATGCTCTTCAAAGCGTATCTCTAAACAAAGATTTCATAGAACAAATGGCATAGCTCTGGAATAAAATCTAAAACTCCACCATTAATAGTCTCACAAAGGCATTCCAAAGCCTAGAGTAGCAGGAACAAAATCAAAAGACCTATTTAGCCAAAATAAAACGATCTTTCATTCAACTGTTGACCAGAGTAGATCATAAGTTTTACCTCATAAAAGATTTCCAAAACGAATACAACCAGTTTATTGCCTAAAACGAAGATATGCTTGCGTATGACTATACGAAAGAATAACTTCACCAAAGAGTTGAAGACCTATAGAACAACCTTCTAGCTATTATTGAAGAAAAGAAAGAAGATGCCAGTGGCTAGAAAACTGCGGTAATGACATCAGGATGGCTGGAATCTCAGCTGGACATCATCAGCGAGAGTATTCTAGTCCTAGTGCAAACGGAATTGAACAGATACGCTGCCTCAGAAAAAATACTCACTGACTACTATGCAAAGAGATTTATGGCCAATACTAAAGCCTATGAACCACTCAACCCTGATGTAAATTTGGAAGCCATTAGTGCAACATAGATCTATAAAGATGGAGCTTGTTTAAGAATCCAGAAATTGATATCTTAAGCCTTGAGAATACTTAACAGAGAAGAATAGGTAGTTGACGATAAAAATAAGAAAGGAGGAAAGGGAGCTCCTCCGCCTAAAAAAGATGATAAAAAAGCAGCGAAAAAAGGAGGAAAGGAGGAGGTTTAAGAAAACAAATAGCCCACTGCTGAGTAGTTAGAACTTAAAAAGGCAATCAACACTGAAAAAGCCATTTTACGCCAAAGGCTTAATCGTATCAAATCTTTAGGCCAGTTTAAATTAAAAAATACCTACTAGAGTGCTCAAAAGCTATACACTGAACTCTAAGACCTCTATGTTTATACAGATAAAGTGTAAAAAAAAGCAGTACTTGGTTTGACCAAAATTTTTAGGAAATCAATCGAGAGTTAGCAAAAAATATAAAGCTAGGTTCAAATCAATCATGTTGAAGTCATCCAAGCTTAATCCATCAGAAACTTCTAGAAACCAAAGGTAATTCAACCCCTATTCAGCCAATCATTCTAACAGCAAGATAAAGTTTTTCTGATAAAAACTTTACCTTAGCTAATATGCAGTAGATCTTCGAATTGTTGAAAAATGAGGCTGAGGGTAGCAAAATATCAACTAAAAGATTGGTCATTCTCCTAAAAAGAATAATCGTATTTTCCTACTTATTCAGACAAACCTCCAGCTTCGGAAGCTTCTACCTGAAAGATGGAGATCTTTGAAAGCTGATCAAATAGAGAAATTTGTGAAACTTCTAGACTATAAAAATGCAGCCTACGTCGATTTGGTGAAGATTTCATTATTTATTGTAATGAGTGGGTATAGTCTCCCAACTGCAGCCTAGATTGAACAGTATACCCTCGACCTCAGCAACTTTAGTTCTCTGAAAGAAACTACCTAAGAAAAGTTTGTGACAACGAATGCCTGGTTTGATGAAAACATCGAATATAAATAGAGTAAAACTTCCTTGATATAGATGTCCGTCCGTTTTTACGCAACGACCATGTGAAATAGATACTGTTCAGCCTTTACAAGCGAGAATATGACGAATGCTTGTAGATAGGAGCGTTTTTGAAAGCTATTCGGTTGGATGAGTACGCAGCTATCAAAAATATGGAAACAGGAACATACTTTGATTTTGCTTTCACTTGATTGCTGTTTACATTATATGACATATGAGATATGACATCGGATTACTAGATGATGAAAAGCAAGAAAGTAAAGTTAGTGGCTATTCACTTTGGTTGATTTGTAACTTCGTGAGTTTAGATAATAACTGATCAATACTTTTAATACTAAATATGAAGAACAAGCAGTTAACCCAGCTCGTTTCGGTGGGAGCTGCCAACAATAAGCTGCAATCACTCAGAAAAATTTAGTTGCCCTGGCTGTTACGCAGGGACTAGGCTCGTCCAGAGCAAGTGGGAGTTTTCACAAGTGAAGATGTCCAAAAGATCATTTAGCATATCATAACAAAAGGCCAACGCTACTCTATGCTAAAGAAAGGAATAACAAACTAGTAAGCTTTACGGCTGTAGGAGAAGTTAAAAAAAAGCAGCTTCGTGGTATTTGTTCTCAAATTCAGCATGTGATGATCCGAAGAGCTTTGAATAATATGGGAGACGAAAGGAGGCTGGGAACTGGACTGCGAGGTTTTTCCAAACTACTCCTCTAAGAATTGTAGAAAGAGTGCTGGTCGTTAATACTGTCCGAAATGCAGCTGTTGCGCAACTAGATGCTTTAGAAATAGCAGAAGCAAAAAATAGCTGAGATCCAATGCGCAATCCATAGCCAGATCTTAAAAGCAGATTTATTATGAGTAATTTCGCAGTACATACATTCATTTCTTTCTAAACTGGGAGGCTTCCTACTGCAGCAGCTGCATGGTCTTGGGACTATGCTTTCCGACCTGCAGCAGAATTTGATTGCGAGCCTCCTCGTAAAGCATCTTGTCTTCTTCTATTACTTCGTAGAACTCTTTTTTTAGTGTTTTCTTGTTTCCGGTAAACTACCGCCTGCAGTGAGGGCAACGATGTTCTTACTGCTAGATAATATACTTGGATATGCACAAAGCGCAGTAAGAGTGCTTTATAGCTTAATACCTACCCCACAAGGCAGCATTGTCGTAGCTTTCTCGTCGAAGCAGATGCAGCATTCTTTTTACTAGCCCTATTCGCCTTTCGCAGTTTATCTGGACTCAGATTAGACCTGTTCTGATTAGCTGATGGGCTACTTTATTTCCGAAAGTGCTTTATTAGCTCATGGATATTATAGATCTGTTCCATATCGAATGTGCACTCAGATCCTTCCGGGTGCCTTCCCACGGGAATCCCGAAATTCGAGATATAGACTGTGATTGTAGTTTTCTTCCAGCCCTTCGCATGGTATTTTAAAGAGCTCATGTCAAAATTAACTAAAATTTTGAGTTAAAGCTTATTCTGGCTGAGATGAGACAATCTTTACCTAAGCAGCTAGGAGGTATCCTGAAGCATCTGTTTGCATTGTTATAGATTGAGATAGCTAGGGATCTATGACTGCTTTTTGATAAATGATGTAAGTCCCATTATAAATTTGATATAAATATGAGAGTGTTTGGAATTCCCAAAGAAAAATTTGCTACTTTGTCGTAACCAAACTATCACTAAATATTTTTTGGAATAGATTTGATTCTCAGTCATCCAAAAATGCCCTAATAAATTATTTGGCCAGAGAATACATTGAAGTAGCATTTCTCTCCAAATTTGATTTAATCACAATGAATGTACTAAAGGTAGTAAGACTCATTCAAAAAACTTAGATATGTAACCCTATTATATGAGCTTAAGGATGAATCCCTGAGAAAATAAAACTATCTCTAGGGTAAAAATATCAAAATCTTGTTTGATTTTTGAAGAAGACCAAAGTTTACACAAAAAAAGGCAATTAGAAAGCTTATTGAAGGATAGAATTATTAAATGAAAAGCAAACATCGATTTTAAACTTAGAATAAAATAGAACTAATTCGCAATAGAATGCAACCTTTCTATGCCCTGCTTTTTTGGTCAACAATTTAAAAACTAAGAACTCATCGCATTGATATAATCAAAATATATTTTGCTCTAATTTGACATTGAAATTAGAAAGTTTTATTTTTATTTTTAGTTTTAAAGGCAATAGACCAACGCATCTTTCTATTAAAAAAGTAACTCTTAACTAAATTTCCCTAATAAACGTCTTGGAACATGAAGAGATGCATAGAGTAAAGTAAATATCTCTCAATAATAGAATTCAATCATTTTCTCAATATCAGCAAACTATTCGTCGTCAAATTATTCCTATAAATTTATTTTGCAGCTTAAAATATTTTCGCAAGCATTTCTCGCAGAAAACCAATTCTTCAAGCGGACAAATTAGTGCTGAGATATCAAGCTAATTTTCTTTATTTATATTATTCTTGAAAGGGCGTATCATAATCATTTATGAATAAGAGTCCAACCCACTCGTTCTTACTCTCCTCCCCTCTCCTTCAGCAAGCACCAAGCCCTTTCCTTAGCCCTTTCCCTCATCTTAGGAAGATATCAGACGACTTTAGCGATTTTGTCTCTTTTAAGCTAGATCAAGAACCAAATCTCTTTGCTTTTCCTTAGTACGAGCCCCATTCGCCAACCCCGTCAAACCACATCCTTTAGAATGACCTCTATCTTGACTTTAAACAGGTACCAGCGAAGGAGGAAGAAGCTTAGGGAAAATCCCCAGTTGGCTCCCAGCGGTGTGATATGCCTTCGACTCGCTTTCACGAGTATAAAGAATAGCAGCAGCCTCCATAGCTACTCCTCAGCTCAAAAGATCCACAACTCTCCATAAAGTAAGTTTACTACTAGTTAGAAATATGATAGAGTTTTTAGTATAGCACTCCCAATTACGCGAAGATCTTTTGTATCTGTAAGCAAAAAGATTCAAAGAAGTGGGTATTGGAGCTGAGGAGATTTTCAAAATGTTAGCACTGAAATTCCGTAAACTCAAAAAAACGAAATAAGAGCTCACAAAGTACTGTATGCGAAAGGCATTCAAGTACGTTTCGGAGAAGGGGAAGCGAGAGAGGAGTGGGAGAGGATTGGAGAGCTCCATGCGTTGTTACTTCGCCAGCTAAGATGACGCCTCCTCATTTAGCGTCCCGTTTAAGTAAAACCTGTTCAAAAATAGAAAAAACTCTGCCTAGAAAACAATGAATGGCAACTTCTTGAAAAGAGTCTTCACCTGTTCTCGATTCGCAGCTGATTATCGTTCATTTCTGGGTAAACATTCGGTAATCAAGGATAATTTGAAGACCTGATCAAATAAGATAACGACCGCAAAGTGGTCTACTTAACAACTTTAGTAGAGTAGGCAATGACCTAGAACAACCTAGGGAAGATCGAAGGGATCAGGAGGCTGCCTTGGACACAATAGATTTTAGAAGAGACGAAATAGCTGGCGGTTTCGCTGCCTGAAGAAGGAAACGGACGCAGAATCAAACGAA
>Ga0316217_10003536_pt1 | contig 17689 bp, 12 predicted proteins | sample 1anoAmetaG_FD_203633 | JGI IMG/M metagenome (GOLD analysis project Ga0316217, IMG submission 203633) | Freshwater microbial communities from Trout Bog Lake, Wisconsin, USA - 1anoA | ecosystem: Environmental > Aquatic > Freshwater > Lake > Hypolimnion/Profundal zone | place: USA: Wisconsin...
TTTGCTCCGCAACCCCGCCGGTACACCGCTGCTGGTCCCGCTTCCGACCGGATGAGCCAAAAGCCGCTCAGCACACCTGAACATGGCCCCCCATCCCATCACTGCGGTGACACGCTATCCAAGCACGAAAGTCCTTTCGTAAGAGCGTCGAATTTTACGTCAGATGATTCTAACCCCGTCCAGGGTTACCGGTGTTCCGCCAAATTCATTGAGGATTTTTTGCACGTTGGGATCGGCCAGGGCGGCTTGAACGCGCGGATCGTTGGCTTTAATGGTGGCGATGGTTTCGGTCGGTTCCACACGCGGCGGCGGGGCGGCGATTGCGGCGACCGGCGCTGAAGCCGTGGCGGGCGGCGATTCCGGGCTTGGTTGCGCTTGTTGCTCGAATTCGAACAACGCCCCGGTAGGCTGGCCGGTGATTTGCGTCAGCAAATTGGCAAGGCGTTCGCGCTTGCCGTTGGCTTGCCAGGTGCGGCCAAACGTTTCCACGCTGGCTGGGAAAATGATCACCGCCTGGCCGTCGCGGAATTCATTCATGCGGGCCGATTTCAACACACCGGCCATGGAGGCTTCCTGCTTGGAGATCTCCTCCAACAGGCGCGACCAAACTTGCTGGGGATCGGTGAGCGGCGCCACCGGCGCGGGTGGCGTGGGCGTTTCCGCCGTGGCAGCACTGTTCTTCTTCGCCATGATGCTGGCCAGCGATTCCGACGGGCCGCTGTCCCACACTTTGCCGGGACGCGGAAGATCATCATCGTCATCGGCCGCATCTTCCCCCGGTGGTATTCCCGGGGAGGGTGGGGGCTTGGGAACGGCTGGCGGCGAAACCACCGTGACGTTTACGGGTTCAGGCTTTTTTTTTTGCGTCTCGCTGGCCCCACCGGCTTGGCTGTGGTCCAAACCGTCAATCACATCGCCAATCGACTCAAACTGTTTAGCCAACGCCAACCGCACCAGCGTGGCATCCAGCAACGCCCGGCCGGTTTGGCTCTGGCGAATGTTGCGGCGCAGCTCTTCCAAAATCGCGATGCCCTGCGACAGCGTCACGGCATCGTAGCGCTTGGCTTGTGCGGCTAAATCGGCCGGATTAACGCCCGGCACTTCCACCAGCCCGCTGTCGATCCCGCAGGCCAGCACCACCAGCAAATTCCGCAGATGGTCCACCAGCGAGGCGATCACCGCATCCACGGATAACCCCGTACCCAGCATGGTATCGGTTTGCCGCAGCGTGGCGGCCACGTCGGCCTGGCCGATGGCCTCGGCCAATTCAAACAGCAATTGCGAGCGCGGCAAACCCAGTAATTGCTCGATAGTTTGCACCGACAGGCGGGTTTCACCAATGCTCAGCAGTCGATCCAGCAGCGACAGCGCATCGCGCATCGATCCGGCCCCGGCCTTGGCCACCAGGGCCAACGCATCTTCATCGGCTTCAATCTTTTCGCTCTGGCAAATCCCTTTCAGATGCGCCGCGATCTGCCGGGTGGGAATATTGCGGAAATCATACCGCTGGCAGCGCGATTGAATCGTCGGCAGCACCTTTTCCGCTTCGGTCGTGGCCAAAATAAATTTCACATGGTCCGGCGGCTCTTCCAAGGTTTTCAGCAGCGCGTTAAACGCGCTTTTGCTGAGCATGTGAACTTCGTCGATGATGTAAATCTTGTAGCGCGAGCGGGCCGGCCGGTACTGGCTGTTTTCAATGATTTCGCGGACGTTATCCACACCGGTATGGCTGGCCGCGTCGATTTCAAAAACGTCGAGATCCTCGCCCCTGGCAATCGACAGGCACGAATCGCATTTCCCGCACGGCACCGTCACCGGCCCCTGCCCGGATGCGCAATTGAGCGCCTTGGCCAGAATGCGGGCCATGGATGTTTTCCCGGTGCCGCGTGTGCCGCAGAACAGGAAGGCATGGGCGATGCGTCCGGATTCGATGGCTTTCTTGAGCGTTTGCGCAATATGTTCCTGTCCGACGACATCATCGAAGGTCTTTGAGCGATAGCGGCGTGCCAATACGGTGTAAGCCATGCGAATCTCGAACGGGGGTTATATCCGAATTGGGCAAGCGGCGCAAGGGCGAGGGTTCATAACATGTCGTTCGATCCATCTTCGTTTAGCCGGCCCGTATACGGGCCGTGGGCGTACCATCGGTGTTGGCTTGGCGGGTTTCAAATCGGGAATCTCAAATTCCAAATTTGAAATCTCAAATCTCAAATTCCCGATTATTCAGTTGCCCCGGACGGCAACGCTCGATAGGATGATCCAACGACGTACGGTGTTACTGTGTTACCCGTGATTGGAGAGCACTTAGTTGGTTAAACCTATAATCAGCCCCCGGGGATAGCCGTCGGTGTTGGTGCATGCCCGCGGCTGGCAGCGGCTAGAAAGCGCGGCCAGACGACGGGAAGCCGATACGCCGGTGATTGCGGTGGGAAACCGCCGCAATGGTCTATCACCCACCTTATCAAAAGGGTTTGATCAATCCGCTCTCACACGACAACTTGGTTCGCCGGTACGTTTTTTCCCGTTTTGGGTATTCCGCTGGGGGCATTGCTGCTATAATTTGGATGGCTAGGGAGCGACCATGAAACAAATGTTGTCCATCCATTTTGCGGTTCTGTTGGCTTTGGTGAACTGGTGTTTTGTACCTGTCGCACGCGCGCAAATGCAGGTGAATACCGATGGCCGCGCCGGCGACGGCAACAACCGTGTCGGTAGCGCCGGCCTGAACGATGTCAAAATCGACATGTCCAAGCTGCCCACCGGCAACGATATCGTCAATAACACGGTAACCGGTGGCTGGGGCTTCCGGGGACACGTGCCTTATTTTGCGCCGGGGGCGTGGCATGGCAGGCTTGCCGGTACTTCCGTCGATAGCTTTATCCGCAGATCCAGTGGCGTTTCCGGCACGGGGACATCGGACTTTGCCCAAGAGCACGTGGTCTATTATGGCCAGAACCAATTGACCGCCCCACCGGGATTTGTGCTCGATCCCAATACCCAAGGCTACGTGGCCAAGTCGCCCTTGCAAGAAGCGCAATCACTCAGCTTAAACGCGCCGCTGGACACCACCCTGCAACCGCTGCCGTTGCCCGGACAGATTGATACTTCCGGGCAAGTCGATCCCACCGCGCCCAACGCCCAGGTGTTGACCTCGGCTTCGCCGTTGTACGGTATACGGCAATGGACCACCCCCCAAACCGGGCCGCAACAGGCCAATCCTTTGCAAACGCCAGCCGGGCCGCAGCCGTCCACCGGCGTCAGCGGGCCGCTGAGTCAGGAACAGATCATCCAGATGCGCCAGCAATTGTACCGAACCGTGGTTCCGCCCACTACTCCCACCGGTAACGAGATGACCCTGCCGCCAGTGAATCCGGGTGGCAACGGCGGGCTGGCGCCCTTGGCGCCAGGTGGGGTTGAAAGCCTTCCCACCACGCCGGCCAATCCCAACCATGGCACGCCATCGCTGACGCCACTGAACACACCCGGCCAGCGGCCGTTGACGCCCTTGCAGCCTGGCGCGACGGAGGCCACGCCGCTGCCCGCGCCCAGCCAGCAGAGCAAGCAATATGCGCAAATGCAAAGCCGCTTGCAGCAGTTTGACACGCAGCATCCGCTGGTGCCGGGAACGACGACCGGTGAATTGCTTCATTCTTCCGTGCGTGGTCAACTGCCGCCGGCTCCGGGCGTAGTCGGCCTGACGCCGGTAAATCCCGTGGCGCCGGTTCCCGCGCCCGCCCCGGTCAACCCGCCGATGACGGCCAATCCGCCGCCGGTGGCGCCGCTGCACGTCCAATCCCTGGCCGAGGGTTTTTCCGCCAAAGGCATGGCGGATTTGCTCACCAATGCCGAGTTGATGGTGCGCGATCAGAAGTACGATCAAGCCATCCAGCAATACAACACCGCCATTCAGGTTGCCCCCAACAACCCGCTGCTGGTGCTGGGCCGCGCCAACGCCGAACTGGGTGGGCTTTATTTCGTCAAAGCCGATGGCGATCTGCGCGCCGCCATCACCGCCGATAAAACGGTGCTGATGGGGCAGATCGATCTGGATCATCTGTATGGCCCGGCCCAACGCGATTTGCTCATCGGGCAATTGAAGCGCATCGCCAAAGAACAAGCCGACAACCCCGCGCCGTTGTTCCTGCTGGCGTACATCTCCTACAACCTTCAGGATGCCGACAAAGCCCAACAGTTTTTGGATTTGGCCCAAAAACGTGCCGGTGGTTCCGACCCGTTCCTCGCCATGCTCCAGCGGTATTGGGTTGCCGAACCAACTACCCGGCCGGCCGATGAAACCAACAAGTAAGCGCCGAGCCGTCTCGGCCCGGTTCGCGGCGACACGCCCCGGCGCTTTGGGAGATCACTGCCCGCCACCAGCTTTGGCGGCCTTGAGCAGATTGTCGAATTTAGCCTTGCTGGTAATGGAAGCCACGTGGCCGTCGGCATAGCCGACGTTGACCGCGCCGGGCCATTCGTCAAATGTTTCGTAAATCACCATCGTCGTGGAGGCTTGGATGTTATTGGCATTCCCCGGCGAAAGATAAACGTAGCCCGGCTTACGCTCGGGATGCTGCGGATTGACCAGCACTTGGTCTGGCATATTCATGCCTTTGACTGCCGCCGACAAATCCTTGGGGTAATTACCATCATGGTCATTGGCATACATCTGGCAGAACATCAACAACTGCCGGATGTTAGACCTGGATTGGACGCGCTTGGCTTGATCGCGCGCGTGAACGAGCGACGCTACCACCGCCGGGCCAACGGTCGTGTCCAGCGTTTGGCTATCGATCGACCAAAGCAACTGATCGGCCTTGGTGGTTGGCGTCATCAGCTTCATCAGCGCATCGACATCCGGAACCACGGACATCAATTGCAATTGCAGCGGCGGCAACATCTGCGCCACCACGTCGCTGATCGCCTTGGCCGAATCCGCATCGGCGGCCTGCACGCAAAGCGTGGCCGAACCCTTGGGCGGGAGAGTGATCGACAACGACGCCCATTTTAGCCCTTGAGTCAACGTGGTGATCGGCGTGGGCTTGGCGGGCGTGGGCAGATTGGGCATCATCTCCGCGAACTTGTCCCGCGCCGCCTTGCCGGGAGCCAGCGCTACGTGAATCACCTCGCCATCCACCACCGCCAACGCTGCCGACCAGGTTTCACTGAGTGCGGGATTACCGGGTTGCGGCTTGATTTCACGGTCGCCAAAGTGCCCGACCACGCAGTTGCCGATTTGTTCGGCATTCACCATCCCGTGCGGGCCTTTGCCCTGGGCATCACCGGTACTAATCAGATTGATAACCGCCCGGGCATCAACGCCCGGCTCCAGCGGCACCACGACAATTCCCGGTGGGCCTTGCCCAAAATCTTCCGCCGAGATCACGATATAGATTACTTTGGCCTGGCGCAGGGCCTCGATCACCTGCACCGGCTTGCTATTTTTCCCGTCCTGGACTTCCTTCACCAAGGCGTCAATCTCCGCTTGGGAAAGCTTCTGCTGCTGGATTTGGCCCGCGTACCAGTCCAACATGGCCTTCACATCGCCGTGGGCCAGGTCGCAGCGGACCACCGCGATGGTTTGATCGTCAATAAATGGCGAGATGTCCTTGGCATGGGGCACCGCGTCGGCACGAGCGCTGCGCGCCACGGCCAACAGCCCGATCGACAACACGACTGCAAACACCGCAAACCTACGGCACATGATGCCTCCTTAGTTAGCACGCGAACGGAACCAAAGATAAGACGATACCCGCGGCGGGAAATTTCACAAAATTTTCCCAACGCCAGACGTCGGCAGGGTGTGCCCAAAATTCCGGGTCGTGGTTTTTCTCCCTCGCCGGATACCAATGCTGAGTACAGGGCGCGGGGGAAAAGCGATCACCTTGTCGGCTGCGTGCTGGGCATCGCGCCGGCAACGGTGCCGGTGGCCGGGCCGCTGTTCCAAATGTACACGCCGCTATCCTGCGCCTGGTAGCCCAGGCCGGTGAAACCGGCGATGGTTTCCAGACCTTGCGTGATGGTGGCGTTGTCCATGGTCAGGCGAATCTGGCGGAATTGCGGGGCGATCTTCTGCACCGCGCCAGGTTCGATTTCAAACTCCACACCGCTGCGCTCGGCCAGCATCTCTAAGACCTTGCTGACATCGTCGCCGTCAAAGCGAATGGTGATCCGCCGCGAAAGCTGCGAACGCACCTTGTCCACCTTGCTCAGCACCACCAGGCTCTTGCCCCAGGGATACCATGTGCCATTGGTTTGGCGGGTGATCTCTTGCAGGGCGGTATACAGCGTGGCATTGCGCGGGACATTGATTTCGACTTTGCCAGCGTCGCCTTTGAAAATGCGATTTTCCACATCGTATGGCGATTTAATCGCCAGCAGTTTGTCGTCGATGGCGGTCAAAAGCTGGCTGACGGTGGTGGTGCGTTCGGGCAGGTCCAGCAAGGTGGATTGCAGCAGATCGATTTGGGCTAATTCGTCCACCGTGCAGCGCCGGCCCAGCCGATGCAATGGCGGCAGCGGGCTAAGCACGAGGCCATCGTCGTTCAATTTGTATTGCAACCCTAGTTTTTGCGTGATGGCGTCCAAGGCCTGGCGCAGGGTTTGATGTTCCAGTTTGGCGCTGAAAGTGGTGAGTTCGCCCCAAGGCAGCATCTCATAGGTTTCCGGGGCGGCTTGGATGCGCACTGCGGTGAGGTCTTCAAAAAATTTGATCGCCTCGGGAAGGGTTTTGTCGGCCAACTCGATCTTTTCCTGCGGCAATTGTTTATCCATCGCCTCGGCGGTCAACGCCGATAGGCTTTGCCCCATGGCCGAGACCGTGAGACTGGCAAGCAAGATCAAGCTGGCGATAAGCCGCATCGACAAATCCTTCTGTTGGCGTTCCGGGGCTTTTAGTGCGGGCCAAATTCCGGGCGATCCATTACCGCCATCGCTTCGATATTAATATGCGATCGGCGCGCGACGATATCTTGGGCATCCTGAGCCATCGCCAGCGGCGGCCGGCTTACGGTCACTTGGGCGACAGAACTGCCGGCCGGGACTTCAATCCGCGGCCCGATCACTTGGGCACTGGCCACAGGTGATACCGGCATTGGGCCGATCATGTGGGGGTCAACCGGAGCCACCGCCCGGCTGCGTACCACGATGACGGTAGCGCCGATGGCGATCAGCAGCGAAGCCGCCAACGCCAGCCAACCGCTGGGCTTGGCGACCCAACCGATGCGATACACGCGCGCCGATTGCTCGGCCCGGTCGGCTAGGGCCACGGCTGCGGCAATCTGTTTGCTTAGCGCCGGCCAATCGACATTGGGCAGCGGTGTCGCGGCACTGACGATCAGCGCATCGAGCTTACGGTATTCATCCAGCAAGGCCTGGGCTTGCGGGTTGTCGCGCAGCAATTGCTCCACCTCGGCTTTAGCCTGTGGGGCCAATGCTCCGTCGAGGTATTGCGTGATGGCGAATTCAAGTTCCGGCGACAACATAAACACTTCCGTTAGGAACCATTCTATTCTATTGCAAATGGCCTTTTAACAACTCCTTGAGTCTTTTTCGGCCCTGAAACACATGCCACTTTACCGCTTCCACGCTGCAATCCAAGGCCACGGCGATCTCTTTTTGCGGCATTTCGTCCATGGTGAACATCACCAATGCCAACCGCTGCTTTTCCGGCAACTGGTTGATGGCCGCGTGCAAACGCTGGCCCATCTCCTTGCTCTGCAACTGGTGGACCGGACCGTCGGAGCGATCCATCCACTGGTTGGCACCGACGTCGCTTTGCGAAGCATCGGCCGAACCGAGCAGATCATCCAGCGGCAGCGGATTCTTATTCCTCCGCCCGCGCCGGAAATTGAGCGACAAGTTGGAAACAATCCGCAACAACCAGCCGCCAAAGGCATCGGGCTTTTCTAGGCGGTTCAGGCTGGTAAACGCCTTGAGAAACGCTTCCTGCGTGACTTCCAAGGCATCCTGGGTATTTCCCAGCAGGCGATAAGAAACCGCGACCGCCCGCCGCTGGTATTTGATAACCAACCGGTCAAATGCCTTGCGGTCGCCGTCGAGCGTTTGCTTTACCAGCCAGCCGTCCGCCGGTTCAATAGAAGAAACGGCGTTCACTGACGCGACTTCCGCTTCGGATTGTCCGGCACCACGTTCCATAAGTGAGACACTGTACCTGAACGAAGGTTGGCATTATCGCGAATTTTTTGGTGGGGGGGAAGAATGTGGGGGCGTGCAACCGGAGGCAGTTGGCAAGCAGGTATATATACTTACTCGCCGGGCGGCCGCAGGAATTGACTGCCGCCACCTGATTCGATTGCACGCAGATACGACATCGACCCCATTGGCGGACAAATAAGGACTGACCGGCAGAAAATTTCCGGTGGCGCGTATCCGTGGGTATCGATGTAGTGGACGATCAATTCCGGGCAAACATAAAGGACGTCATCGCCCGGTATGAATAAATTGGCAGACCCAACAGCCCTATCACGAGATTGGCATAAGTCGCACTCGTGGAGACCGCAAAGACACCATGGTTCCCATGGATCTTTTCGCATGGCGACCAATGCCTCATAAACGCGGTGGTCCAACTTGCCGGTGACATACGGCTTCCCTCGCTCCAGCCAGCCAACTGCCGTCAATGCCACATCAGTTGGGAAATACGTGCATGGACTTAGGTCGGCGAACCACATAGGGAAACCTTGGCAGAAGCATATCGACGGAATTGCTGTTGCTGGCTACGCGACGCGCAGGGCGAGCAACAGAACACCTGGAGGCACTATAACGCAAAACACGTTGGTCGCATCAGCGGTTGGTTACGGCCCGGCGATCACGCCGCCGTAAGCATTCCAACACGCGCCTGCGGCAACGGCGGGGCCTGACAGCGATCCCGGTAGTAGCTGAGATAGAGTTCCACCGCCTCGTTAAGTTGCCGCTCCACCTGCTCGGGGGATTGAGCACAGGTGGTGCAGCCCGGCAGATCGGGCAAGTAGGCCCAATAATACCCATCCTCGGCACGCTCAATCACATAAGCGTATGATTTGCTGTCGGCCATGGCCCACCTCATTTTAGTCCGGCTTGTTTCAGGATGCTGTTCAAGGTGCCACGCGGTACGTCCTGCCCTTCTTTGGCACCTGCCGATACAACGACCGGCCCCTGCTTGATCGGGTGGACATACATCATATGGCTACCGGTGGTCCGCTCGCGCCGCCAGCCATCATCCTCAAGCATACGAAGAAGCTGTCGGTATTTCACCGCGGCATAATGCCAAGAGAATCATGCTATGCCGAGCTGCGCGTGCAGATAAACCAATGGATGGTTCAGTGGCCACGTCGGATTTTCCAAACCAGCGCCCGCCCATCGCCTTTCCAGCGTACCAAACCGATTTCCCGCTCCAGTTGTTGCGTCCACACCGGGCAAGGCCGGTCGTATGGCAGGGCCAGCCGTTTTTGCAGTTCTGCCCAGGTCAAGCCGTTCGGGTTGCGGCGTAGTTCGCCGAGGATGGAATCGCGGAAATCAAGGTATCGCATGGAGAAACACCAAATGCTGCACCAGCTTCGTTTGTGGACCCCAGCCTAACCCAACTGCGCATTCGGGGCAACGTCATACATGACATATTTATCATTTTCGTGCTACAAGGCGAACGCGGGCCGGCGGCATTTTGCTGGCTTTGCTGTCAACGCGATACACCTGACACACTGCCGGATATTGCCCAGGGAATGATACACGGACGCGGCTAGTCTTCGGCGTGGCCGGCAGTTGTCGCTAGGCGTGGGGGCCATGGGCTTTATATACAGCCCTTAATTATTGCGGCAAGAAGCATTAAAAGACTACTCTTGCGTCAAAATTGGAGCCTTTTGTAGCCATGCACGCCCCAAAGGGATTATGGCAGCAGCGGCATGGCCCGGGTGTACCGCTATGGCGCGACATACCTATCCCGGCCGCCCAAGGCCAGGAACTTGCGCAACAAAACCACGGTCACCACCAGCCCCACGGCGTCGAAGGCGAACAAAGCCAGGTAGGTGAGCCGATACGCGTGATGGGTATAGTCCAGCACGCGGCCGGCGGCAAAGGCCAGTAGCATGTTCAGCACGCTGTTGGTGATGCCCAAAGCGCAGGAAAACTGGGCGAATTTCATGCGCGGCAGCATGATGGCCGGCAGGGCGGCGGTGGCGGTCAGCCAGGTGCCCGACAGCACGGTCGTCAGCACACAGGCAATTTCGAATGTCTTGATACCGTGGATAAATAAACCGCCCCACAGCCCGACGGTGGTGTTCAAGCACAGGGCCACGGTGGCGATGCGCAACGGATGGAATCGATCCACCAGCCAGCCCAGGGGAAAGGTTAGCAGCAGCGAAATGGTCCACCCCAGCGCCGTTAGCTTGCCGAACTGGTCGAACGACATGCCAAGGCTCTTGGTCGCATAGAACTGGTTGTAGGTGTTGACCGGCAGGGAACCAAGGTTGGGAAGAATGATGGCTGCGAAGACCCAGTAGTAGTAGCTCTTGGAAAAACACTCCCGGCCAAACTTCCAGAAAAAGGCGATGGGCGAGCGGGGAATGTTGTCGTTGGCGGTCGGCGGTGGATACTGGCCTTCCTTGACCTTGAAGCACATGATCGGAAACCCCACGCCGCACAAAATGCCGATGCCGACGAAGATGGGCAGGTAATGCTCGCTGACTTTGCCGAATCCCCAGTACATAAAGAAGATTCCCGCCAGCAAACTGACGGCCCGCCACCAACCGTAAAATCGCCCCAATACCGGTTGCGGCACGACGTCATTGACAAACGCGCCAAAGACACTGTTGCTGATGGTGGTGCTGATATCAAAAATGATCCACAACAGGCCCAGGAAGAACAGGATGGACGGGTCAAGTCCCAAGAAATGGCCGCCGGAACTGGTGTGCAGCCACCGTCCCAGGAATGGGGCAAATCCCAGGGCCATGATGGAAAGTGCGGTGAAGGGCGTGGGCAGCAGCAAAAAGGGAATGCGCCGTCCCCAGCGGCCGCGGTGGCGATCACTGGCGGAGGAGACATACGGCCCCATGGCGATGCCAATCACCTGCGGCACCACGACCAGCAGGATGCCGACCAGCGTGTCGGAGGCGTGATACTTGCCCAGCAGCAGTTTCACAATTTCGCCGATGGAGCGGTCTTTGATCTGCCAGACGAAATCACCCCACAACAGCCAGCCGAACAGTGCCGCCAACCCCCGTCTCGTATAAGTGAGCGTGCCAACCCGGAACACTTTACTGTTCGAGCTTGGCTGATCGAGTGTGGCGGGAGTTTCCATGGTGGATTAACCAAATCAAGCCGCGATCAGCCCAAGGCATTTTTGCGGACCACTTCCGTGTAAAACTTGGCGCTGAGCTTGGGGATGCGCTCCTGCGTTTGGTAATTAGTGTAACAAATGCCGCAGCGCGTGGTGTAGCCCAAGTTCCATTCGAAATTGTCCATCAGCGTCCATAGGAAATAGCCCTTGAGGGGATATCCTTCGGCAATGGCGCGGTGGGCGGCGATCAGATGCTGCTGGAGATACATCATCCGCCCCAAATCCCATATCTCCTTGTTTTCATCCAGCCGATCCGGATACGGACAGCCGTTCTCGGTGACGTAAATGGCCTTGGTTTTCCACAACTCGGCCGCGAAACGCGGCGCCCAGTACATTACCGACGGCCCGATGTTCAGCCACCACAGGTGCATCTTGGGATACGCCTCGCCACACGGCACCGCGGCGTAACCTTCGGGCAGTTCCGGTGCGTGCCGCACATAAGTGGGCGAGTAAATATTCATGCCCACAAAATCCATCGGAGTGGAAATCGCCTTCATTTCCGCATCGGTAAACGGCGGGGCGTCGGCGCCTTCACGCTGCAAAAACAGCGGGTGGTATGCCCCTTCCATGATCGGCGTGAGATAGGTCGCCCGGGCGCGGAAGGCTTCCCGCGCTGCAGCGATATGCTCGGGCAATTCGATAATCGGCACGGTGGTATTGGGATTATCCGCCAAGCCAAGCAACAGTCCCTTGGGCCGCGCCGCCCGCATGGCCTGAATGGCCAAGCCATGTCCCAGTAGGGCATGATGCCGGGCCAGGTTTAACACCTTGCGTGAAGTTTTCTTGGCCGGGGCAAACGCATCCGGATCAACACCGTAAGCTTTTTCCAGAAAGCAGAAGAACTCGTTCATGGTGAACACCCCTTTGAGCCGATCGCCCAAGTGTTGCACCATACAGGCGGCATAGTCGGCAAAGGCGCGCGAACAGTCCTGCGATTCCCACCCGCCAAACCGATCTTCCAATGCCTGCGGTAAATCCCAGTGGAACAGCGTCATCCACGGCTGCACTTTGGCCTTGAGCAGTTCATCCACCAGCCGGCTGTAATAATCCAAACCCTTGGGGTTCGGCTTGCCGGTGCCCTTGGGAAAGATGCGCGACCAGGCAACGGAGAAGCGGTAGGCTTTCATGCCCAGCCGTTTCATCAGCGCGACATCATCGGGGTAACGATGGTAGCTGTCGCAGGCGATATCGGCATTCTGGTCCTCGGCCACCGCGCCAGGCTTCTGGCAGAAAGTGTCCCACACGGATGGTCCGCGGCCATCTTCACAGGTTGCCCCTTCGATTTGCCAAGCCGCCGTGGCCGTGCCCCAGACGAAATCTTTCGGGAACTGACAATAAGCCATAGGTGTATTCCGCTGCGAGAAATAATGATCGAAATATGAGCCTGCAGACTCAACGCGCGCCTTATCGGGACAACTCGCCAACGACCAGGCACCCTTTGGCCTCCAGGATAACCCGCCCTTGCAGGCTTTGGCCAGTACTCAGTTGGCACAGGGGTGTTTCCAGAAATGCGTCCGATTCGTGTTGGCTGTAATTAAAGACAAAATAGGCCGGCGAACCGTCGCCGCGCACGCGGCGAATCACCTCCACGCCCTTGCCGGCAATGATGGGAACAGGCTTCACGCCGCTGTCGCGGGCGATGCTCGCCAGCAGTTGGCCCATGGCCTCACGCTCCAGCCAGGTGCCCAGGTAATACGCTTTTCCCGCCCCAAAGTGGTTGCGGCTCATCACCGGCTGGCCCTTGCGGAAGGTGTCATCGTACCAGGCAAAGACTTCCGCTTGGTTCGGTTCCAGCACTTCCGTCCACCAGCGATTGGGCGATTGGAGGCGCTGGCCATCCAGGTGCAGGCTGATTTGCGAAACCGAGTTGTGCGCCGGATCATCATAAACGATCTCGCCTTCCCCCACGCGCATGCCAAACAGATCGGTCAACCCGGCCGGCACTTCGGCACGCGGGGCGTTATTGTCGGCGTTCTTGATGGCCGCCAGGAAATTGGTCACCAACGTACCGCCACCGCGAACGTATTCACGCAAAATCTGCTTGAACGGCTCATCCATCACCAGCGGCGTGGGCACGACGACCATTTTGTAGTTATTGATCGCGGCGGTGCAGGGCACCACGTCGCAGTGGATGCCACGTTCGGCAAGCGGGCTGGCAACACCATGCAGGTGATCGCGGTAATCATAACCCCGCTTGAACGGTTTGATGCGAATCGCCCAATAGGTTTCAAAGTCGTAGCACACGGCTACGTCATTGACGATGTGCGAACTTTCCAGCAGCGGGGCGAGCTTCTTGATTTCCGTGGCGGCGGCTTGAAATTCCTTGAATCGCCGGCGCGGCACGCTATCAATGTCGATGATTGATGACTCAAGCTGTTCGGCGCCATAGCGGAATGTCCGCCACTGGAAATAAGTAACCAGTTCCGCGCCGCAGGCCACTGCCTGCAAAGCGTTTTGATGCAGCGTGCCGGGGAATGGTTGCAATCTGCCCTCGCGTCCCCAAACGCCGTGCGCGCTGCCTCCGGCGGAGGTTTCGGCAACCCAGAAGTTCTGGCCCGCTTTGACCCCGCGATGAAAAGCGTAATCGGTGGTGGTGGAGTGCATGGAATCCGTCCGCAACGACGGGTAGATATCGCCGCACATCACCTCCAAGCCGGCAAAGCACTTATAGTAATCGACGCCGTTGGTGCCGATGCCCGTGCCGTTGGTGGTGATCGGCAGCTTGCTATGTTGGCGCAGTTCATCCCGCTGTACGTTGAGAAACTGGACGATGGATTCACTGCAAAAACGCTCCCAATCCAAACGCAGGGTGGGATTATCCATGAAGCTCTCGATCAATTGCGGATCGGCGGATTCTTCAATGGTGCGCAGCGGTGGATTGATCTGGTTGAAACCGTCATAGTCCTGGCTCCAGAACGTGGCCCCAATTCTTTCATTGAAGTTGTTGATCGTCTGGTATTTTTGTTCCAGCCAGAGGCGGAACTTGCGCTGGCAGATTTGGCAATGGCATCGTCCGGTGGCTTCCTGGGCCAGTTCGTTATCGATGTGGAGGCCGATGACGTGGGGATTATTGCCGTAGCGTTTACCGAGCGTGCGGGCCATTTTTTGGCAGTAATCGCGGTAGATCGGCGCGTTATAGCAATAATGCCGGCGGCACCCGATGGGCCGCACCACGCCGCGGTGATCGCAATAAAGGATTTCCGGATGCCGGTCCACCATCCAGCGCGGTGGACACGCCGAGGGCGTACACAGCAGGGTGTTGATTCCCGCGGTTCCCAGTTGATCGACGACCTGATCCAGCCAGGCCAAGCAGTATTCGCCCTCGCGCGGCTCCATCTTCGCCCAGGCAAATTCGCCGATGCGCACCACGTTGAAGCCGATTTCTTTCATCAGCTTCACGTCTTGCGCGATCGTCGCGGGTGTTTCCTGCTCTGGATAGTAAGCGGCACCGTAATAGAGCACGGTTGGTCTCCTGGGTTATGTTTGGTGGGCGTCAAAGTTTTTCAGCAGATCTTTCAGTTGCTGAAGCTGCGCCGGGGAAACCGCAAAGGTCGGCGCGCCGGGCGTGGCGGCGCACCACTGGCGGGCGGCCATACAGCCCTTGAGGGAAGTGATGAATATCGCCACCTTTTCCATCGCCACGTGGAAACTCCACAGCCGGGTGGTGTCACGCGTGACGGCGGCCCAATCGCGGCGGACAATCGCCGCCCACACCGCCGCAAACTCCTCGGGAAACAGATTGGCCAACGCCTGCACCGAGCCGTCAATCCCCAGCGGCGCGGCCTTGGCGATATTCGGCAGGGCCGATTCAAACACGCCCAGCTTGGGATACGTGCTGCGTTTCAGTTCCAGCAATTCTTGCATGTACGCGAAATCACCGGCGGTGTCCTTGATCGAGGTGACCAGCCCTTCGGCGGCCAGCTTGGCCACGGTGGGAACGTCAATGCGATGGCGATAGCGGCCCGGATAGTTGTACAGGATCAGCGGTTGCCCGATACCGGCCGCCAACCGGCGAAAATGATCGGCCAATTCATCTTGCGTATAGCTGAAGAAATAAGGCGTGCTGGCGACATAACCGCTCACGCCTTCATGCCGGCAAATGCGGTAATTTTCCAGGGCGGAGGCAGTGCTGTCGCCGCTGATGCCCACGATCACCGGGATTTGGCCACCGACGGCTTCCACAGTGATATCCACCACCTGGCGGCGTTGCGCGTGGGTGAGGGCGTAAAATTCACCGGTGGTGCCCAAGGCGAAAAGGGCATTGACGCCGGCGCGCACTTGCCGTTGGCACAGCGCGGTCAACGCCTTGGCGTCAACCTGCTGATCGCCGGTAAGCGGCGTGACAATCGGAACGATAATTCCACCAATTGGTTTCATAGGTTTCAGTTCTTCCTGGTCTTTTGCGTTTTCGTGGTCTGCTTCTGGTCATCATCACGACGCTGCTCCCATTTTTCTTCCCACAGGCACATTTCATTGGCCTTGGAGCGCGGTTGCGACCGCGCCACGTCCAGATTCAGGTCGATGCCCAAGCCCGGCGCGGTGGGCAGTTCAATGTAGCCGTCCTTCAATGTCAAATGCGTCGTGAATAAATCCTTCTCCCAGGCGTTGCTGCTGAATTCGTGGAAGTATTCCTGCACATAGAAATTCGGCGTGGCCGCATCGATATGCACGCAGGCCATGGTGGCGATGGCGCCGGCAGCGGAATGCGGCGCCAGCACGCCATAGTGCGCATCGACCATATCGGCAATCTTCCGCGACGCCAAAATCCCACCAACATGCACCGGCTCAATCTGCACGATCTGAATGGCGTTGTGCTGGAGCAGATCGGCCACCGCCTGTTTGGACGAAAGGCTTTCACCGGTGGCGATGGGCACCGAGGTGGCACGGGCCACCTGGATGGTGGCCATGGGGTTGTGGTGCGGCACCGGTTCTTCCAGCCACGCCGGACGGAATTCCTCCAGCCGTTTGGCCAGGCGAATCGCCTGCGACACGCCAAAACGCGAATGCGCCTCGATCATCAAATCCACTTTCGGCCCCACGGCACTGCGCACGGCACGCACGATGTCGATCGACAAATCTTCCTCCCACGGCGTCAGCGTCCGCCAGCCGACGCCGAAGGGATCAAACTTCATTGCCGTGTAACCGCGTTGTTTCACCTTCAGCGCCCGTTCGGCAAACAGTTCCGGCTTGCGATCCACGCGATACCACCCGTTGGCATATGCCCGCAGCCGCGGATGGCACTGGCCGCCAATGAGCTTATACACCGGCAGCCCGGTGGATTTGCCCATAATGTCCCAGCAGGCGATTTCGATGGCCGCCAACGCGCTCATTTTGATTTGCCCGCCATCGGCATAAATGTCGCGCGAGACCGAATTGACGATGTATTCGATATCGAACGGATCGACCCCCACCACCCACGGCTTGATATCCTGAATGGCCCCTTCGACGGCACCGCTCATCTGCCCCAGCGTCCCTTCGCCCACGCCATAAATGCCGCCATCGGTGAGGACTCGGACAAACACCCAGATTTTCCAGGGGTTGCCCACGACATACGTTTCCACGTCGGTGATTTTCATACCCCCGCAAGGATAACACAGGATGGGCGTGGGGAAATGGTTACTTTGGTAAATGCCATATGCGAAATGGCGTGTTGGCAAGATATAGTGAATGGCGACGGCACGGTGATGCGGGCGTGGCCAAACGCCAGTTTTCCCGCCGCCGCCCATGCCTGTTTGTCACCTTGTCACCCCATCGGCTCTTTGCCTTGTTTCCGCTTTCCGCTATTCGCTCTCCGCTTTTCCCCTTTCCCTCGCAGGCTGCAAAAACTACATAGGTTTACAAAACTTTACACTTTTTGATGAAAGTGTAAAGTTTTACTTTTCTTGCTGTCGCGGTGGGCGGGAGAAGTTGACACGATTTGAACCCATTCCGACATGCCTGGAGCCATTACGAGCCAGCTTTGACCGCGTTTGAGCATGATTTGGACCATCAAATGGCCCTTTCCGCATGCCGGCAAAAATCTTGCTTTGTCGGCATAAAATACCGGCGATGTAGGTGATTTTCTACTGCGGCGGCGGGATGGCCTGGCCACGACCCGCCCGCGCCGACGACCCGCCGCATCCACCTATCATTCCCTCGGCAATATCCGGCATTATGCCTTGTGCATCGCGTTGACCGCAAAGCCAAAGCGCGCCGCCGGATGTTTGGCTTGGTGCCAGTTGGGCACACTCGCACACCGGATGCCTGTGCGGCTAAGAGGGTGTGTGAGAAGCCAATGGCCTCACGATGGGCCGGAAAAGGCCCGGATGCAAGGCGGAGGGCCGAAGCGTATCAACAAAACGATACGCTGAGGCCCGACAACGC
>Ga0316217_10003537_pt1 | contig 17686 bp, 8 predicted proteins | sample 1anoAmetaG_FD_203633 | JGI IMG/M metagenome (GOLD analysis project Ga0316217, IMG submission 203633) | Freshwater microbial communities from Trout Bog Lake, Wisconsin, USA - 1anoA | ecosystem: Environmental > Aquatic > Freshwater > Lake > Hypolimnion/Profundal zone | place: USA: Wisconsin...
GCCACTTATTTCAGTCTTTTTAACCCAAAGAGCTAAGATTGTAACTCGTCTTTCTTGCCCATAAGATTATTGAAGATGTTGGCAACTTGTGAGATGTTATAAGACAAAATCAAGCATCCTATTAGCATGACCACTGTAACAACAATTGCTTACACATAGCTAGTAGGCGTAATATCCCCAAAACCAACAGTAGTCATTATGGTTGTTGCCCAGTAAACGCTATAGACATATTGGGCAAACCAGGAATCAGCGTAAAAATCATATTTGTAGATCCAGCTATAGCCGTCCTCTAGGGTAGACAGTGCAAGAAAGATGCTGCCAAATAAATGAGCAAAGAAGAAATTGGCCAACAAAAGTCTGATCAGTGAATAATACTGTTTGGTATGGTTGCTCAGCAGCAAATGCTTTGCCACTGAATCATCGATTCTGTCTGAGATAGCGATGCGTATCAAGCTCATGATATATGCGATGACGGCTGGCTAGATACGATGCTTTATCTTCAGCATCAAGATAATTGCGATAATCAGAATGAGGTCGATTATGGAGTTGGCAGAAAATAAGAAGCTTTTCGTGATATTGAATATTTTTGTTTGCTTGATACCGTTTATGTTTGTTTGAATCACACAGTTGCATAGGACTTTGACGAAGATTATGAGCAAGCAGGTTAATTCAGAGGCCTGAACCCATATCTCCTGGCTTTAATTTTACCTAAACTCTTGAAGAAAGCATTCGAAGGTGGAGAGCAAGTTGATGTAGAAGAAACTAGAAAATGTTACCAGCTGAAGAGTAAGGTTGGCTTTTTCCGAAAAAGATAGTCCTTATAGATTAAGAAAAGAAAAAGCTTTGTCCTTCTCAGGGTTTCTAGCAAGTCTCTCTTAAATTAGATCTTCACCGAAGTTAGTGCACCGTTAGAGCATTTTCTTATGATGAAGGCTGCGTTTGAGTTTGTTAACGAAAAATCTAACATTTTTTTTGATGACCATCCTACTCAAGAGTATAGGAAGATCCTCAACTTTTACCAATTTGTTACTCTCCTGTGCCTTTCTAGGAGAGGAATCTGCAGGTTAGAACTACTAGGCAGAAACATTGAGCACCATAGACTTTGGGAACTGCCTTTATTTAGAGGATGCGACCTTATGAGTTCTGTATTTGTATTTGGACTAGGGGTTAGTCAGATTTCTTTAGTAATCTCTTCGCCTTTGATTATCTAACTCATTAGCTCGATTCATACCGATAATATATTATTCGAATATCAGCTTAGGATCTTTCCACGATAAGCTATCAAATAGCGAGTTTAGCATTCAATAAATGCTCTAATTTATCAAGCCTTAATCAAGAATCATAATTAGTTTGAACAAGTTAATGTAGGTTAACAAAAATCATACTAATTGGAAAAGACTGCTTACTAATCATTAGGCAAAAATAGAGATAGAAAAGTAAAGTTAAATCAATCATGCCAAAAGCTTTGGGAGAACATATCAATTAAAAGCTCAGAATAATTTTCAATAGGCTGTACATGACATTCTTTCTATTTCTTTTGTTTCTCAAATTTGCGATATCAATTCAAGCTCTAACCTTTTAAGCTCAATTTACCTATATCTGTCAACTTCCGAGCATATCTTTGGTGCCTGAGATTGAATAAACAAAATTTGGATAACATGAGTAAGGGGCAAAATTCATATACACCTATTTTCTGGAGGCAGTAAATTTACTGCTACTTTATTTATAACAATAAAATGCTAAACAAGGCATATTCTTGACCAGATAAATAGGCGCCTCGAAACAGTTAACTAGAAATTCACTACCAGAATAGGAATACTAAAGGACCAACCTTCTCAGAAGGATTCTTTCTAATTCATAAAAACCCTAAAATTGGAAGTGAGATTAAAAAGGAAAAGAGCAGTATTGTTGGTAGTGAGACAGAAAGCAGCACTTCTTCGGTTTAATCCTGGAGAGGAGGGTGTGTCTAGCTTTATAGTAAACAGTCTTTGAAAAAACTAGCTCCCCCTGTAGATCGATTGGGGATAGACGCGTTGCGAAATCTTAATTGATAAATTAATAAAAATATTTTTAAAGTTAGAGACTTGAACTAGTAAACCCTTGTGAGCAACTTTTTTATGGGTATTAATCTGAGAATAATATTGATTTAGCGTTTATTAGCAAAAAGCCCAAGTGCAGCATTAGTTGTCAATCATTATAACAGGAATAAACTAATGCCGCTTAACTTTGAAAATAAAAGCATCTGGTCCTCGCATGAAACAGTCCAATCTGGCTAGTTTAGAGAAGTTTCCTGCGTTTTTGCAAAACTATTATTGTTTTATGGTTGGTAAGATCAGGGATGGAATTTCAGAAAATTGGGGCATTGAATAAATTTCAGTTCCGTGAAAGAGTACCTTGCTATACTCAACACAAAATATTCTGGTTTATGAAGGCGTTTTAAAGGAATTTGAGTATTTAACACTTCTAACTTTTTTCTGCCACTAGCGCTCAACTCACAGTGGAAAATCCAGTGCTGAAACTTGATTAATTTAATCTTCCACAATGGGAAAAAAGATAGTTTAAGCTAAAAGGTCCGCTTAGTAAAGGCTAAACCCAAGATAAAGCTGCAAAGACCAAAGAAGCGACTCTAGTTTTTCGATTTCCGATAAAACTTATGTCTAATTCTTTTAATTTCTAAAGGAACTGCATCTGTCTGAAGGACAAGCTAAAGCAAGCTAATCTGAGCTGTCTTCTTCACTACTTAGTATAACCACATCAATAATGAACTTCTTCAATTATGAGAAAGGCTATAGTACCAAACAACTGGAATGTTCCATCATTTGCTTGGCCAATTTGTTCAACGTAATTGGTAACAGTATTGCCAAGCTTCGTTTTGAGAACGAATTCGTCTGCAAAATTAGAAGGTTTTTAAGTGATTTAGCACAGGATACTGAACAACTGGGGTTCCAACAGAAAGTACAAGCAATATTATACATTCTTACGATTTTGATTTATAAAGAGCGTATCGGGGAAGAAAGGACAATACGAGATGTGAATAGATCTATCTTCAGTGATCGAATTATCGTCAATTCTTTGCTGGAGCTGGTACTGCCAGTTTAGAAAAAAATCGCAAAATTCTATGGAATTGTAATCATATACCTCACTGGCAAAAAACTTAATAATGGGTTGAAAAAGAAGGCATTAAAAAGTATTCTTCTTAACTTTTGTAAAATAGATCATTAGCCGACCCTACTCAATCTTTTGGTTTATCTGAGAAGCTAAAAAAATAAAGTCACCATAAATTTGAAGGACATACAAGAAGGAAAATTCTTCTAGCTTCTGATGAAAGCATACCCCAAGCATATTCATTAGTACCAATCATTTTATATTCTGGATTATGCTCATCATTTGCTACTCCTCTTCCCATCCTTAGCTCAAAAGGTTGCTAGCTGTAGATTTCTCCCTTATTTGCTTTAGAATGCCGGACCTGCTAACTTGCACCATCCACTTCATTCTTCAACAATCATCTAATTTGTTTAAAGGACTTTAAAATATTTGGACCTTGCTTTGCAACACAAAGTTTTAGAGGAAATAGTGATGATTGAACATGCCCACCATTCCATTACTATCAAGCTAACATAAATGCTTCTAAATCTTTAAGAGACTGGTTCAAATATACTGAAATTCACACTAAATGGTTATTTTAATAGATTACTTGCAATTATTCGTTAGGAGCCATAGACAAGCATAAAGATCAAAAGCATATAGGTTTATTCAGCCTTGGTACAAAAAACGAACATCTATAACTAAGCTGTGAGTGAAGTGCTGTAGTTTAAAATAAGGGCAACCCTCCAAAGTTTAACTGACGAAAACAAGCAAAAGATGATAGATTTCCTGAATTCGAAAATCAATAGGCCAAGACAATCATTATATGATTTTAATTGAGTTATCTGAATCAAATTATTTAAAATTGGTTAACTTTGCTACTTTTAATACTTTTTGAATAGCTTGAATGAAAAAAGAGTTGAACTAGACTGAAGTCAACATCGTCATCGCATAACAAAGATCTCGTTCTATTGGAAAAACTGAGGAGAGGCAGTTAGTTCGCAGGCAAAGAAATATTCTCCTCCAAAATCAAGACAAATTTATAAAGTAAAAGACACCATGTGAAACATGTGGGAAAGGTACTTCAACTATCAAAAGAAGATCTGCGAGCTAAATAACTTGGTTTTTCTGTGCATTAGCAACTATTGCTAGTCTCTGTCTGCTGCCTTTTATGATTGATAACTGCAACGATAACAAGCATTATTGCTCAGAATGTCTGGAGCTAAAATAAATTCGTAAAGCTGAATGCTGTAATTGCAGATGCCGCTGTTTGTGATATTCTAAGGTTTTAGTTCATAATCACCAAATAAGATGATACAAGACCCACTCAAATCTCAATCAGTTTTACTTTGGTTTCAAGTTGTGCTCCTTGCTGAGAAAAGATGGCAATTCTACTTTTTAAACACGAACTCATCTGATTTTGCACTTTAGGAGGATCTGCTTATTTTTTTTAGTTGATTTATTAATATTAAATCATTTTTTTATATTATTAATTTACCATAAATGGCATTTGTCAAGCTCGTCAAGAACAAAGCTTACTTCATGAGGTATCAAACCAAGTTCAGAAGAAGACATCAGGGAAAAACTGATTACTTCGCCAGAAAGAGATTAGTCATTCAGGATAAAGATAAATACAACACTCCCAAATACAGACTTGTTGTCAGATTCACCTCAACCAGAGTTCTTGCTCAGGTTGTCTACTCAACCATCCAGGGAGATAAAGTTTTCACCTCTGCTGATTCCAATGAACTCAGAAGATTCGGACTTACTGCTGGTCTCACCAACTACGCTTCAGCCTACTCAACTGGTCTCTTAGTTGCCAGAAGACTCCTTAAAAAAGTCGGCCTTGATACTACCTATGCTGGAAATACCTCTATCGAAAAACACTACGATGCTGGAGAAGATGAGAAAGACAGAAGACCTTTCAAAGTCATCCTTGATGTTGGATTGAAAGCAACCTCAACTGGCTCAAAGGTTTTCGCAGTTCTTAAGGGAGTTGCTGATGGTGGAGTTTTGATTCCCCACTCCCAATCCAGATTCCCTGGATACAACAAGGATAAGCCCGATGAGGACAACAAAATCCTTAGAGAAAGAGTTCTTGGTGGCCATGTTGACAAATATTTGAAGGCCTTGAAGGGTACTGAAAAGGAAACTGTTCAATTCAAGAGATGGCTCGAATGCTTGAAGACTTCAGGTGCTAAATCAGTTGAAGATCTTTACAAGAAGGTCCACGCTGAGATCAGAAAGAACCCTGACCACGTCAAAAGAGGTGTGAAGCAAAATCCCAAGAGAGATCACACCAAACTCTCAAAGAAGAGATTGAACGCAAAGCAAAGAAGAGAAAATGTTAGAAAGAGAATTTAAATCAGACAAAAAGAACTCGCTAAAGCTGCCAAGAAGAAATGATTGTCTATTTAAATCAACTTATTCATACAAATCATCTAATTACGGCCATTCAACCAATATTATAGACTTAAAGCAGTATTTAAAGAATTTACGATTATAGGCCACATGTATCATTTAGCAGTTATAGTCACATTAACAACGTTGTTGGCAGGAAGATGTCTTGGAAGCAATTTGATATAGTATTCTCCGTCTCTCTGCATGCTAACTCCGTCTTTTGGGAACCAATCGATGTTAAAACCTAAGTTAAGATCTTTAGTACCTTTTTTGTATATGTGTTCTTAGCTCACAAAGATTATCGTTGCTCCACAAGTGTTGCAGATTTCATAGGACAAGTTGAATTCTTTTGTTGCTGGGTCATATTTTTGAGAAATAGTTTTGCCTGCGACTCTAGGAGCGTAGATGCGAGTTATGCCGTCAATTAACTCTGACTTTAGTGAGCCATCCTCATTATAAAATAGTTAAGTAATGTTTGATTGTTCTTGCATGTATCTCGGCTGTTCAGTTTTTTTGGTAATGGGATAAATCCACCCAAACCAGCTTTGCAGATTATCGTCGCATAAGTTCATCATTTCGATATTTTTTTAGCCCTGCGCGTTTATTACATAGAATTCAGATAGCAAGCCACCAGTGTTGAGTCTTTTTACATCTTTCATTCTTGCTTTCATGAACTTTTTCAAGTTAAAGGTGGGAGGCTTGTAAAAGTGATAACAAAAGATGGATGAGTTGGCATGCTTTTTGCCTCCAGGAGGATGTCCAAATCCTGATCTGAAATAATTGAGCCAAGTGACAGGCTAGAAGCAAATGCTATGCTATGGATCCACCTAACGAATTTTCTCAGAGATGATATCATATGCATGCTGCATGTTAATTATTTCTGAGAGGCCTGGGATCATTACGAGAGGATCACGGAAGTGGTCTCCCGGCCAAGGTTAATTCATCAGCTCGTAAGCAATCACATATTAGCTGGTTTTGAAAGTTTCCGCAACTTTGGTCCAATATCTAATGAAAAGATCCCTAAGTCCGTGGTGATTGTTCCAAATCGCTCCGAAAGATCTAGCGACTGCATCAGTTATGTAGTATTAAGACCATGAGTGTTTTTCGCATTCTTGCGGATTAGGAAAACCGTTTGCATCATATTGAAATTTTTTCAAAGTCACTGGTCGAGGAAAGTTTTTGGATATTTCTTCGGGTATTGCCCATACTGGAACGCCATCAGCACAGAATTTCTCACTGAATAAATCTTGATGGAATTCAACTAATGTATAGATACCATATTTACCAGCATTCTCGACAGTTTGCCTCATTAAGCTGAGATATGTGTCATTAAATTATCCTTTTCTTGGCTAAACTCCAGGCCACATTACTCCAAGCCTTATTCCGTTTATGCCCCATTACTGAAACTTTTTCATATCCTTCTAGCTAAATGAAGTGATGTAGGGTGGTACTTTGCTGACAAGGTTGAGACCATGAAATATTAGCTATCCTCCATAATCGTCAACGATTCTTCCCTCTCTTACATGAATAGCCCCGAAAGAGATAGTTAGTAGGAGCAAAAGTGCAATGATTTGTTTGCTCATTAAATAGATATGAATATTGATCACTATAAATGTATTGAGTTCAGATTATTTGGCATTAAGCTGGATGTCAGAGATTATCATATAATGCTATGAATAACAATACACACTTAGACGAAAATTAGAAACTGCTAGTTTAGGCCTTCAAGCTTCAGAATTAGTAGGCTTACGATTAGGCACTTGAGTATTTTGGTTTTTATGAAGAAAGCTGCAAGTCGCAGGAGATAACTTGATCAAGATAATTGAGAAAATTTAATCAAGTTCGGAGTTTTATATGAGATATATGCAGCTGATGAAAGAAGAAAGAGATCTGGTTTCATAGAAAGATTACAAGTAGTTTTTGTCAAAAAATGAAAAAGTCTTATCCCGCAACTTCTAAAAGAATGCCTATATGGCTCTTCTTATGGAGGAAATCTAAGAGAAAGAAAGCGAGACTCCTGTAAAGAAGTTATCTTCAAGAGAGATAGATGATATGAAAAAAATGATAGAATAAGGCGTCCATTCCTTTTAAGACATTTAAAAGAAATTTCCCAAAAAGCCCAAGGAATAATTGCGGAAGAAGTATGAGAGCCTAATAAAAAATATGAAAAATGCGAAAAGAGAGTAGAGTATGAGCTAAGAATGAGATTGATAGGTATCAGTATAAAAAGATTAATTGCTAAATCAAAGATCACTTTATTTCAGCTGTGTTGGATTTGAACAGTGAAGACAAAATCTACCTATCGGCGTACATTTGGAATTGCTTTTTGTTCTTCAAAGTTATTTTGTTTCCCTATGTTTCAGTTAGCTTGATTGTATTGGGGTCCCATCTGATAACAACCATCGGAAGACAATATTGAGGCTCAGTTGATTTTTCATGATTGGTTCTCTGGGCTAGTTTTTGAAGAGCAAAGTGTATCATTTTGGTTTGCTCTACAAGTTTCCTCTTTTGAGCCACTTTTTCAGTCAACTATTGAACTTTTTTGTTGAGCTTAGCAACCTAATTGTTTTCATCCTTCGAGTTCTCTCGTATTCTGTTTGTTTAGCTATCATTCAAAATTTTGAGAATATCATTATGTCTTCTAGAAATGATTTTGGCTGAAATCATTACATTTAGAGCATCATAAAGTCTTCTCCTCACATTTTTAATTATCTTTCCTTACTTTTAAGTGGTCTTGCTTTCATCAACATACTTTTTGTGCAAATCTTTGAGTGCTTAAGGTTAGATTGCTAAGTAGTTTTTATCGCGTATTTGTATGCCCAGGTTTGTTTCTCCTATGATTTCATAGAGCAAATAGGAGAGGCTTTTCGTTGTTAAGTTTTGGTTGTAATTAATCAGCAGTTTGATGAAATGGGATATATTTTTGAGATTTTGATTATTTTTCACTCTTCTGTTTTCGTTGCCATGTTATACTTAAACCTTTTATTCTAAAAATTTTTGAGTTCGAGTTTTTCTGACCTGAGAATATGCTGGCTATTATTTTTTAGTTTAAGCTTTGATTAGAGTCAGGGGCTATGTCTAAGGAAAGAGTCTTGGGAAAGAGCCTTAATTGGCTGCTCTTTAGGTTGCCTAGCTAACTTTGGTTTTTTTAATCCTATTGCTAGATTGTTTTTACAATGAATTCCGTTGATTGGGAGATAAATTTTGGTGTGCTTTGCTAATTGGTTTCGTAAATCCTTGTTTCTTGTTTTAAGTGTTAGGTTATACTTTGCCCATTTTTCAAATATTAATATAATTCTACCAATTTAGCAAAGACATTTATAATCATGAACCGAACCACAGGAATGCCTTAATAGGAAAAAATAATCTACTCCTCATCCAAATTTCAAATCTTTTCCATTCTCATACTCCCACTTTTGGATGTTATTGTTAAGCCTCGATTTCACAAATTAGATTACATTTTCGTGGTTAAGGTAAGCTGATAAAATGTTCAAAATGCTGTTCATGAAGCTTGAAAGTATTTTCTTGCAGATCTTAAGAAGTATAGTATATAATTTTATGCGCAAATAATGAAAGACAAGGTAGCTTATGCAGTTTTGCTTTAGGCCTAATAATTTTGAGGATTATGCAATAAGGCTTCTAGTTCTTGCTTGGCCTCATAATTAATATCATCATCTTTAGTTAAGAAAAAAATAAATATATGGTATAAGTAGTGCACGCATATCATAAGAGCTATCCTTTCGGCTTAATCAAAGAAAGCTAAAACACGTTCGTTCAGTAATCTAAATCAAACTTGAAATAATTAGAGATAGCTATTCTGCGTCAAAAAGCCAAAATATATCAAGGAATGAATAATCTTTATTTCATCAAGCTGATAAAGGTACTAAAAGAGTAGAACAACTTGCACTTCGTTTATGAGTATTATGAGACTTCGATTGAAAGGTACTTGGGGTTTCTCAAAAAAAGTGTTGGTTTCTGCATGACTCGAGAACTTTATAAGTCTTTTCTAGCTGACTTTATTGCTAACATGAATGAAATTATAGATTTACTCATCCAGTCTGAAATAAAAGCTGTCCTTCTCCTCTAAAACATAGCATGCAGTTCTAAAAGTTAGAAAGATTACTCTTTTGCCCTCAAGGCATTCATTGATACAGATGCTTAGTATTTATCAATCAGTAAACATAGCTATTAGCCCAAAGATCCCAAACAAAAGGAACATAGAAGCAAAAATCAATAATATTTACTTTAATTTTACGACGCTGAAAGGAAAAGACTAGCGATTGAATTTTAAGAATTGGTTGAGAAGATATTTGGAAAAATTAATGAATCTACAGAGAAAAAGCAGTCGCCAAATTTCATAATTAATGGCACAAAACTAATCTTCTTGAATAAAGATTAAAAGGATAAAGACAATAATTAGTAAGATGAAAGAAATAAACAAAAGACCAAAGTAGCCCAAGATGTCAAGCCAGTCCCAGATTAAGTTAGATAAAGAAATGAAAAAAAGATAGAAAAAGTTGAACCAACTCCAGAAAAAAAGTAAGAAAAAGTCAAACCGAAAGAGTAAAAAGAAGTCAAATCTGAAAAGAAAAAGGTAGATGGGCCAATCATCGACTTCGACCAATCCTTTTAACCAGAATTCAAACCTTAAGAGTTCACAAAATAAAAAACATTCATTTATGAAGAGACAGACTATCTAGATTCTCTAGAGTAGTAGTTAAAGAAGATAGCAGCTTAAAAGAAATAGCAATAAATAAAAAAAGTATAATCATTGAAATAGCATAAGATGACTAAAATGAACGAAATCAAGCGAAAAAGTATAGAATAAGCTCTGTAGCAAAAGTCAAAAAAGAATAGAAACGAGCTACATAGTGAAGGAAACGTTAAAAGTGAAAATAAAAACAATGATTCAATCAACTAAACGGGCATGGTTCAATCCACCAAAAGTAATAACAGCAATTGCAACAATAGTAACAATGAATCTACGGAGAAGAAGCCTGAAAAAGTGAATAAGTACAAAATGAAGATCATAACATCTCATGAAATCGAAATAGAAGGAGGTGGATAGGGCTAGACTGTCCAGGAACTGTAGAAAGAGATTATCAATGGTATTAAGAGTGGAAAGATCAATATTAACGATCTAGCCAATAGCAATAACAATCAAAAGACCAATTCGGTTCATAGAAACTAGAATGAGGAGATGCCGAATAAAGATCATCTAACAAATAGCAGTCCTGCAAATATCCGTGCGAACAACAAGTAAGAAGAGCTGAACAAATTGAAGCAAATGCATGAAGTAACAAAGGCTAATACGGAAGAAAAAGAGAGAAAGGTCAATACATAAACAGAAAACACTTAGATTTTAAAGCTCAGGGAACCTCCACCTAATAAAATAAAGTCAATCAACTAAATAATTGAAAGGATAACTCATAACCATCAAAACTAGCAAGCAAACATTCAAGCCAATTTGGCTAAAAATGAAGAGATTAGTGAAGCAAGGCTCGAAGGTAAAGCAAGTGTGTTGGGCTTGATAAGAAAAACAAACGAAAACTAAAACCAAAATTTGTTAAAAAAATAAAGCATTTAGAGTAACGATAAAACGCCTAAGCTGTAGAAAAACGAAATCACTTAGCAAAACGAGCCAAAAGTGGAAAAAGCTTAGAACTACATAAACAAGATAAAGTAGGCCAAGAACAAAGCTTAACAGCTTTTACGTGAATATACTAAGAAAAAACAATGATATCAATTAATGTTTTTATCTATCATTCCAAGCAAAGCTCTTATCTAGTTTGTATGAAGATTGATTACGAAATCCATTTTTTCACTAATGGGACTCATCTTCACAAACGCAATGGAGCATAATCAAAGACAAATGATCGCAGAGATATCTCTGAAAAAAAGGTCTCCTTATGATTAAGTTGCTTTTAGTTGCTTTTAGATACTTTTCTCTAAATAAAAATGGTTAGAAAACGTAAAAAAAACTACATTAAGGCTAATTCGATTGCAATTAATCTTGATTTAAAGTAAAATCAAATTTAACACATTTTTCACTACTTTGCTCAGCCCCCATCTGAGCTTTTATGTGAATTAAACATGAGAGGATTTACTGGTTTGAATATAAGTTTTAATAGTATGAGTAAAGATAAGATCCAAGAAGAGAAAAGCCTCTACGGTGACCCGCAGTGGGGAGAGGTAAGAAGCAGCATCCTAAGGCAATATGTTGATACAGATAAGGGGAACTTAGTTAACGACCAAGTGTTGATTCAACAACAGAGTGAACTGATGTAAGAAATAAAATAAAAAATCAAGAAGTCTCGGCTGAAAGATGTGCTCGGAAGCATGTAAGTGCTGCCGATTGACTCCAGTATTAGCAATATCAGCAGTGCATATAACTATGGGGATGATTAATCTCTCATCAAGAATAAATTTACTGAGTAGTTCGAGTCAAGTTTGGTCAATTCGGCACTGAAAGAGGTCAAATCTAACTGTAGTGATGAGACTTACGAGACAGTGCGCAATTATATCATGAATAACAAGCAAAAATAATGTGAAAATTTAACGAAGGCATTATAGAAGAAAAATAAGGAGATTGAGGAGCTGTCATTGTCTATAATTATGTAATTTTATGCTGATAAAGGAAGCAAAATTAGTTGGTCAAGTTGAAGGAGGAGATTGCTCCATACGTGGCCAAGGCAGAGTATTTTGAATAGGAGAAGAAGAAGTTAAAGAAAAAAGGAGACCAAAACATGGAGAAGTAGATGATGTTACATAAAATTGAAAGAACTCTCATTTTCAAAGAGAAAATGCTGCAGGAAGCCAAAAAAAGGGGAGAAAAGCTGAAGGAGTTTTACGATGGTATTTTTGCGAGAATGAAAAAAATTTAAGATGATTTAACTAACCTCAGGATAAATATAGAACAAAGGATGCAAGATACCTAATCAATCAAATGTTGTAATGAGGCTGACCAGAATATATGCTGGAAAAAAGAAGTCATGAAAAAGTTCAGGGAAAAACTGTTGGAATAGCGTAACATTTTGAAATAAGAATAAAAGCAGCTTGAAAAAAGATACTAAGCGCTTGAAATTGTATCTTAACAGTGTAAAAAGCTTGTAAATGAAAGCTATTAAGGCGTAATTTCAAATTTGGGAAGTGGCAACTCAACCCTGAATGCTGGAAACAAAGAAGAGAAGTCTGAAAAGGTATCTTCATTTAGTATGATGTCCCCAGAAGTTAAAAGATTTGTCGTTTGATTTATTTTTAACTCTAAAGCTCTTTTGAAATAACTAACTCATTATGAATTATGATATTAAGCATTCTTCGAAGATTTTGTTTCTTACAAAATCTATTAGTCAGTTGAATCTTTATTGATATTAGTTAACTAAATCATAAGCCAAAAGAATATTTCAAGTGTATGCTTTAGATAAATACCTTATTAGAATCTACAAAAATTGCGAATTTATTGAGATCCGCTTAATAGACTATAAAGTATAATAATACCTTCTAATTAGTTATGGAAAAAAAGGAAGAAAGCAATCCAGTCAAGACCAAAAAATTTATGAGCCGAAATGTCACTGAGTTCAGACATTTAATGTAAAATTGCTACATAACATAAAAAGATTTAGATTGGGTAGTAAATCTTAGAGGAGACAATACAGTAGTAAATCACAAATTTTAGGAGGTTGGTCCGCCTCAAGTTTACTTCAAAAATACTAAATCCTTTGAAATAAAGAATGCGAAAACTGATAATTAGCATCAAACAAAAGTTATTGCGAATTAGTTTGATCACCTTTTTCTAAGGAACAGTGCAAAAATTCATCAAACCAAATAGCAAATCTAATTCTACAGTTCCCTGCGAAACAGTAGATCTCAGTGCAAGGCTTCAAAATCTTTTTACGACAAATCTTTCAGCACTATTCCCTTTAAAGATAGGAAGGAACAGCCTAAATTCATAAAAAAAGTAATTATGCATTAAAGAAGTAATATATGAGAAGTGCGAAGGTTCTAACAAAACACGAGCTTTAGGATGGATTGGACGGAGCGCATAAGCAGCTGCCCTACACGAATAGTATACTAAGAACAAAGAACTATGGTATTTTGTAAAGTTTTACAAAACTAAAAGGCAGAAACCAAGTATCCCTGCCTTCTTTGGCCTGGCAGGTCGGTCTAAGAAATTATAGGTGATAAGTTGAACTGTTTGTTTTACTAAATTAACTTAATCACTCATTAATTTTGGGTTTGCCCTGGTTTCTTTTCTGTATGAACTAGCTGAAGAGAGAGTATATCAAAAGGGCGAGTGCACTCCAGAAATAGATTCTACTAAAAAGCTTTACTTTTTTCTTTTTAAAGGATAGCATCCAGAGTAGTGTTTCAAACTCTTTGTAAAGTAAGAAAAATAGGATTGAGACTATTAGTAGGGAGATTTTCCACCTCTTTTGCTAAATAACTTCATTATTACTTAATAGACCAACCTTTTAGTTAGACATTCCGAAACAAATTCTTTGATTTGGCTCAAAGGCTGAATGATGGTACTCTCTTAATTCAGAAATCCCATTATTTCTCGACAAAAGTCCAGAGCTTTCTTCTCCAGCTGTGTATGATAGGCGATTATGTTGGTGGTTTGGTCACCAGAGAACACTCCAATCTATTTGCATGAGTTCTATGATTTTTAGCTTATTATTTGAGGGATATTCTTGTCAATGCATCGATAACTTACTCTTTCCCAAATTTCCTTGAAATCGATTTACCATTAATTGTATTTGTATTGTTGACAGAGCTACTTTATTTTCTAATGAATTAGTTGTCCTTTGAAGGTCAACTTCTAAGCCTGTTTGTCGAGTAATTTATTTAACTATGCTTCAGCTTTGCTCTAAAACTGGCTGAACAAATGGCTGAGCTTTCTCTCTTCTTTACTGATGATTTAACTAATCCTTTCGCTGAAATTTCTCAACAAAAATGAGTATTCTTTATGCTTGTTAATACATTTCTTGTAAATCTAAGTAATCTACTTTTTCTTTTTCAGGATTAGGTGTGACAAAGTGTTGCTTTATTTATTTTTCTCGATTTAGTTTTGTAAAGCTTTCTACAATTCAGCTTACACATTCTTTAAAATGACACTATTGAAGTGTTTGAGTGCTATTGGCTAAAAGAGTTAGAAAATTTTAGCATTATGGGCCTCTAACTATGCTTATTTGATATGTTTTGGTCTATTCTAAGAAAGATAGTTCAGAGACTCTTTCTTTAGACCTTAAATAAAGGATTCATAGGACTTAGCTTTGGCTAAATTAGTGATCGGAATGATTTATTTTGCAAGCAGCGTAAGTATCTATGACTTGATCCTTTCCAAAACATAATTCTTAAGCGCATCATCAATACTTTTGAGATCAACTTCATTTTTGCTATCCTTGATTTTAGCCCAAAGATCACTCAAATATTTTACTCTATCCTCTTATTTGTAGTTGTTGATTGAAGATGGCCTACGTATGGAGATCAAAGGTATCAAAGCTTTGGCCTCAGAAACAAAAGATTAGGGTTAGTATATGTAATTGCTCATGAAGTAAAACTACACTGTGAATTTGAGCTGAGTGTTTTTGTGTTGATCTGTCAGCAGCTTAATTTATCTGGAAATTTATTATTGAAGAATGCGATGTTCTGCTTATTCTGAGCAATCTCGAATCACATAAATTATCTTTTTCTGTTGAGGAGATACCAACCTTTCTCCCACCACTAGCAAAGTCTACAAAACATCCAAATGACCTCCTGAGTAACGCCCAACCTCATTCATAAACACATTGATGATTATCACGTCAGAAACGACTACGCAAAACAGACTTATCTGCTTCTAAAACAACTTGTCATTTTCATTTCGATCAGAAGAGTCGAATCCTTCTGTGTCAAGAACGATAAAGTTGGGGACTGTCTGAAGCCATACCCCCTTCGTACATCTGTTTCTAGACCGCTAAGTATCAAGAATGGGAAAAGTGGTATCAAAAAGGTGGTTGAGTAGGGTACTTTTTCCTGAAGATTGTGTTCCGAGGATGGAGAGAGTGAGTGTGGCTGTTGGATATTGTTTAAGCTAATGGCTAATTGTGAAAGGATGTACTTGAACTATGCTTGTTCGTCTATGAGATTGATCATTATTATTATACTAAGTAAAAGCACTCAAATCTTTGCTGTGATGGGCTGTTTCGATTTGAAACCGCTGCAAAAATTTACTTTTTGTTGTGAATTCAATAATTTATTTGGCATAACTTAGAGAGTTGTCAACTGGCTTGTATTATTAGCTATTTTTAGAATATATTTGACCAAATGATCAAAAGAAACATTCAATAAAACCTTATAATTAGTTTTAATTCAGCAAGCAATGCTAGGATGAACCGTAGACATTAACTTTTGATAACTTGATAACCAAATTCGGGATAGAAGTGCAAAAGAATTACAAGATTGATAGAAGTCCCTATTAATCTAGATGGTTCAAGGATGCAGGATCTTCTAAGTGAGCAAAGGTTGTATGGTTTTCTAAGAAACTCGATAGATATTTTAGGTTTTATATTAATTTACAACTTGTAATAAAGATGCTTCCCCTCTACAAACTGCTATCTTTATTTCTCCGAGTCTTTTCTCGTCCCCTCATCAACCTCACCAAACGTTACCACGCTAACAACTAAATAAAGAGTGATTGGATCCGCAGACAATTTTTCAAATTCGGCACATGGTTCCACACCCTCTAAACGCGGATCAATAGACGTTATTTGCGAACAGATGCCAGCAAAATAACAGTAAAGCCGCTTTCCGAAGCCAATGCTATTGACAAGGGCATAGAGTTTTTCTATGAAATGCTTTTCTACTCAATCGCTATAGGATTCCCCATGTATGAAATCTATCGGCAGGTGGTGGATTCAAAGGCCAAGGATAAGAAAATGGCTACCCGTATAGAGAAAATAGCTGAGAAGATATCGAAAATCAAAGAGGAAGGGCAGCGCTTGAGAACTACTTTATAATAAAGCGAATGGGAAGCCAGGCATTTGTCTTACGAAATCAGTACGAATTACTTTTTATTCTGCTATTGCCCAGTCAATGAATAGCTGTAGACAAGTGCATAGATTCTGAAGAAACATGCGAGTTGGATGCCTCAATACAAAAAACAGTCCAAAAACCGTTACTTTTAGCTACTAATATGATACTACTGATTGTTAAAACTTCAGCTTTTGTCTTATTAACTAACTCATGAATGTATTCAAACGATTCGAACTAATAACAAAATTAAAATATTACCAGACTTCATTGGTAGTAATTATCGAAGCCTATAACCATGGATTGCTTCGTTGAGAGTTGCTAGAGTGTTTTGCCTTTTGAGTGGATCAGATACTTTTCATTCTAGGCTGGGGAGGCGAATTGGCATCTTCTTAGCTGGTGTCTTGCAGGAAGCTCTTCCCCAACCTCAATGCTTTGAGATAGGGGTCGGCTGTTAGAGAGTGTCTCGTAGCTCCTCATCTTCTATAGCTTCCTCATCTGCTTGGAATATTGTATCAGTTTCTTTTCTTGCTCTCTGCTGCTCTTGAGTAGGTTTTCATGGTTGGTTTAATTATAAGTGATTCGTTTTTGCGAATCGTTGTGTTTATTCCAGTTACCTGAGTCATTGAAAGATAGATGGTTGTGGTTCGAAGTGTTGATAGTATGGTTATTGCCCAATAAATCGAAGTCACTTATTTGGTACTAGTCATAGACTCCTCGTCCACTAGAGGTCATACCGGTTGTCTACTATTTGTTAGTTTTATTGACGTATGATGATTTATTTTGGAAGTCTTTGTCAGCGTACATACCTGAAATTCTTTTTAGGAGAGTTTTTGTCAGTTAGATCCCTGTCCGCTTCTTGGCTGAGCTATTCTCAGATCTAGACCAAGATTTATCGTTGACTTAGGCTGAAAACACTTTTATTCGCTGTTGAGACCTCTATTGTGGGCTTACTACGTTTTTGGTCATTAAGTTATTCTCTCTATTGTGAAGAAACTGGCGTGCTTCAGTGTTTCGTTGAATTAGATGTTGATTTGAGTTTATTTTTGGTTTCTAATGTGCTGATTAGCCAATCGGAACATACTTCAATGCCTGCCTCTATCTTTTGGGCATATCATACTCAGTAGCTGAAGTAAATTGCTGGATATTGATGTTTTTGTGAGTCGGTAGCGGAGTCTAATGCTGTGCAGGC